>Ga0265338_10010439_pt1 | contig 10888 bp, 8 predicted proteins | sample 42126metaG_FD_193579 | JGI IMG/M metagenome (GOLD analysis project Ga0265338, IMG submission 193579) | Rhizosphere microbial communities from Carex aquatilis grown in University of Washington, Seatle, WA, United States - 4-21-26 metaG | ecosystem: Host-associated > Plants > Roots > Rhizosphere >... | reverse complement strand
TATCCCGGGGCCTGGTCAAGTCTCGGGAAAACCTTGGAGGCCTGAAACCTCCCCGCGCCGCCAAATCTGGGTTCGCACGGCGCCGACGCCGCGAGGCCGAGGTTGGTCTTCGGCCTCGGCTGGCTCAGAGCTGACGGTGAGCGTCTCGCGAGGTCCAGCCAAGAGTTCCGCCGTCCAGTTGGAAACGACGGCCTCAGTATGGCGGGGTCACGGTCTCGGCGGCAGGGGCCGGGGTTGGCGGGGCGGGCGCGTCGGCAGGCGCACGATCGGGCGTGGCGTCGGCGTCGGAGTCTGACCCAGCCTGTCCTCGCGCGGACGGAAGCGGCGCGGCGGGGTGCGGCTTGCCGATCCTGACCGGCGCCTTTGGCTTGATGGCCGGCGCCGCGGGTTGGGCGAGGGCTACCGCGGCGAGCATGGTCGGCGCGACTGGGGGAGCCGGCGGCCTGGGGCGGGGCTTGGGCTCCAGTCCCGCGTCCCGCGCGACCGACTGGGCCGTGGGATACTGGGCGTCGCCCCCGGCGAGGAAGCCCAGGGTGGCGTAGTGATAGGCGACCTGGAGGCAGAGGGCGACCGCCACGACCGCCAGCAGCGTCCTTCCGGGGTGTTCCATCGCCCGCATCCGTCAACAGCCCAATGGCTAAGTCGCCTTGCCCGCCGACAGTTCCACCGCGCCGCTGACCTCCGCCCACGGATGGATGATCGTCCCACTTCGGCGCACGGCAGGGCTTCCCTCGCAGCCTAAGCTCTGCTGTTAACTTCACCTTGAGTGCGCGAACCGCGGTGGGGCAGGACGGACGGATGAGCAAGCAACCGAGGGCCTCGACGGCCAAGGAGCCCAAGGCCGATCCCGCCGCGGTGCTGGGAGACGCACGCGCCCAGGCCGAGGGCGCGGCGCCGATGATCACCATCGCCCGCGCCGACGGCAGCGTCTGGATCGACCTGCGCGCCGAACGCGAACAGCGCCGGGTGCTGGAGGAACTGTTCAACGTGGCCCTGGGGCGAGCGCCCGACAGCACACGCTCGCTGATCGATCAGACTTCGGCCACGCCCAAGGTCACCAAGGTGCGCGACGCGGCCCAGCGCATGGCCGAGCGGCTGGGCGCTCGGGGCTTCGAGATCGTCCGGCGGAGCTGAAGCGCCCCCGCCCTGGCCTCAGTGGAACAGGCTCGAGCCCTGCTCGGGCGGGTGCAGCTCGGGCGCCAGGGAGAAGCCTGGTTCGCTGGCCGCGTGGGGCTGGGGCGCCTCGGGGGGCGGCCGGCTGAAATCGGGTCGCATCAGGGGCTTCAAGGCGCGGGTGGCGAAGAATACCGCCAGGCCGTTGCGAAGGGCCGACACCTCGTGGGACTTCAGCGCCTTGGCGGCGAAATAGGCCGCGAAGGTGGCGCTGAACAGGCGGATGCGGGTCAAGGGCGCCAGGCTGGCGCGCGAGTGATGCTTGTGCCGCGAGAACAGCTTGGCGATCCCAAGGCTGAACTTCAGCAACAGCAGCGCTCCGAACACCTCGAAGGCGATGCGCCCGGGCCGGATGCGCGAGAAGCGCAGATGATGATGCGGCGCCTGGTGCGGATGCGCCGGCGGCGGGGGCGGCGGCAGGCCCCGCTTCTCCGCCTCGGCGACCGCCTGATCGTGGTGATGCTTCTCGTGGACCAGCAGCTGTTCGACGAACACGCCCACGGCGATGCCGACGAGGTTGGGATGGTTGCGGCAGAGCTCGGCCACGCTCTCGATGAACGCCCGGCCGAAATGGCCATGGGTGTTCAACCGGTGCTGGAAATGGTCGTGCGCCGACCCCAGCGCCTGGCCCGCGTCGGTCACGCCGAACGATGAGAGCCGGTCGAAAATACCCATGACTCCCAGCTATGCACGAATGGGGCCAGGCGCCAGTGGCTACGCGCGAGGCGCGAGCCGCGCGGCAAGGCCTTGGCTGGGGCCCGGCGGCGAGAGTCCCCCCGGGCGCCGTGAATCGCTACATGGGCGCCTAGCCCTTCAGCGCCTCCAGGAGCGGTCGCAAACCCCCTTCGAACCGCCGCCACCTGCCGACGGAGTTCGAATGCACAGGCCGACGCACCTGCGCCGCGCTGGCGGTCTTCACGGTGCGCCCCGAAGTATGGAAATCGAGGCAGGCGCTGTCCCAGGTCAGGCCGCAATGGCCGATCAGCCGCCGGGCCACGCCTTCGAGATCGAGCACGAGGTCCTCGTAGGCGATCTCCAACATGCGATGCTCGGGCAGAACCTCGCGCCAGTGCGCCATCAGGGCGTCATAGGCGCACCAATAGCGTGCGAACTCGACGAGGTCGTAGGCGTACTCCAATCCAGTGCTGAAGCGGGTGAAGTAACAAGACAGGCCCACGTCGCGTGGGTCTCGGCGCACGTGGATGATCGGCGCCCGCGGCAGGATCAGGTCGATCAGGCCGACATATTGGAGATTGGCGATCGCCTTGTCCGTGACACGGTCCTTCCCGGGCGTTGGCGGCAACCTGGCGAGATAGCGCTGGCCCAGCGCGCGGCAGTCGGCCGAGGAGAGATCGGCGGCCCAGGCGGGGAAGGCGGCGCCATCGCTCGGACCAACGCCGCCGACCAGGCGACCCAGCGTGTCGATCTCCCCCAGCCCCTCGACCTCAGGGTGGGCGCTGACGATCTGCTCGACGAGCGTGGTCCCGGAACGCGGCATGCCGATGATGAAAATGGGACGAGTGCTGGGATCGCCGGCGTCCCGCAACCTCCCGAACAGGCGGGAATCGAATGTCTCGCCGATAGACGCGAGGAACGCCTCGGCGGCGCCGATGTCGAAGTCGAGGCCGGCACGGTGCAGGAGGTTGGCCTGGGTCAGGGCGGCGAAGCCGCCGTCATCGTCGCCCTGGCGTTCGAGGGTGTTGGCCAAGGCGAACAGCAGGGCCGGACGATCCTCGACCTCAGCGCCCGCCAGGGCCGCCTGCAGGCCTGCCGCATCGGCGGCGCCCTGCCGCGCCAGGGCGTAATGCGCGTCTGCGTAGTCGGGTTTCAGCGCCACGGATCGGCGCAGGGCGTTCACCGACGCATCGAGCCGTCCGGCGTACTGCAGGGCGATGCCGAGGTTGTAGGCCGCCTTCGGATTGCCGGGGTCGAGCGCGCAGGCGCGCTCCAGACTGGCGATGGCTTCGGCGGTGCGACCCAGGTCCAGCAGCACGTTGCCGAGATTGACATGGGCGCGCGCGTGGCCCGGCTTGACCGTCACGGCCTGGCGCAGCGCCGCCTCGGCCTCGATCGGCCGTCCCAGCCGTTGCAGCACGATTCCCAGGTTGTTCAGGGCGAAGACGTGGCGCGGCTCCAGCTCGAGCGCCTGGCGGAAGGCCGCTTCGGCCTCCTCCAGCCTCCCCTGATCGCGAAGAACCACGCCTTGATTGTAGAGCGAGGTGGCGTCGCCGGAGGCCATGAGAGGAAGCGCCTGATCCAAGACCCTGCTCCGCGCTTGCGCGGACAGCGGCCGCACAATGTCCGGTTTGGAGAGACCCTCCAAGTTTGTCCTGGCTGGCCCGGCGGGTGATCAGCGGGACGCAACAGTCCCAGCCGCGGTCGGCCCGGAATCGGGAATGAGGGAGTGCAGAGGACCCAGGGAAGAGCGGATGGTCGCGGGACGGCTCATTGACCGCTCACCGCGCGGGGGTTACGGCCTCAAGGCGATGGAATCGATTGGTTGCCGGCGAATGGGTATCGCTTCGGCGCACTTCCCTGAAATCGGACGCACCGGCGCCCGGCGACTTGTCGTCACCTGCATCCTGCTGCTCGCCTTCGTGCTGCAGTCCTTCGTCACCCAGACCCATATCCATGGCGCGCCGGCGTCGGTCGGGCGCGGGTCGATCGCCGATGCGGCCGGGAAGGTCTCCGCCACCCCGTCCAAGCCGACGCACGACGATGGGGTCGCCTGCCCGCTCTGCCAGGCCACCGCCGCCGCCGGGGCCTTCTTCAGCCCGGCGGTCCTCGCCGTTGGGGCCCCTGTCGTCCAGGCGGAGGCGGCCATTCTTTCGCCGACCTTCGCCGGCCTGGCCATCGCGGCCGCCGGTTTCAGCTGGCGCAGCCGAGCTCCTCCACAGTCCTGATCCTCATACCTGAGCGCTCGTGACGGCTGCGCACGCGCCGTCGCGGCGACGTGCATGGGTCAGGCCCGGTGGATCGCCGGGTCGCTGTGGAGACAGCGATGACGTCTTTCCGAAATCCCGGCGGAAGCGCGACCGCGAGCACGCGCGTGGCCTGCGCCTCCGCGCTGCTGCTGCTCACCGGCTGTGTGGTGGGGCCCGACTTCAAGCGGCCGGCGCCGCCCGAGGTCGCCGGCGTCACCGCCCAGCCGCCCCCCGCCACTGTCGGGACCCCCGGAGTCCCGGGCGGCGCAGCGCAGCGGTTCGTCCCCGGCGCCGAGATCTCGGGCGATTGGTGGACCCTGTTCCACTCCAAGACCCTGAGCGCCCTGATCGACCAGGCCCTGGCCAACAGCCCCGATCTCAAGGCGGCGCACGCGGCGCTCAGGGCGGCGCACGAGGGCGTGCTCGCACAGCGCGGCGCCTACCTCCCCACCGTGACGGCGGGTGTGGCCGCCTCGCGCCAGCAACAGTCGCTGGTGTTGGCGCCCGTGCCCAACTCCAACACCTTCCAGTACAGCCTGATCACGCCCGAGGTCAGCGTCTCCTACACGCCGGACGTCTTCGGCCTGAACCGCCGCACGGTGGAGTCGCTTCAGGCTCAGGAAGTGGGGGTCCGCGACCAGGAACTGGCGACCTACACCACCCTGACTGCCAACGTGGTGGTGACCGCGATCCAGCAGGCCTCGTCCGAGGCGCAGGTCCAGACCACCCGCTCGCTCATCGACACCGAGAGCCGGCTGCTTCAGATCCTCGAGTACCAACGGGCCAAGGGCTATGCCAGCGGGCTCGACGTCGCCGCCCAGAAGTCCCAGCTGGCCCAGGCCCAGGCCGCCCTTCCGCCTCTGGTCAAGCAGGCCGTCCAGCAGCGCGACCAGCTGGCGGTGCTGGTGGGCCGCTTCCCCAGCCAGGCGCCGGACGGATCGCTGGCGCTGTCGGATCTCCAGCTGCCCCAGGATCTGCCGCTGAGCCTGCCGTCCGCCCTGGTGGCGCAGCGCCCGGACGTGCTCCAGGCCGAGGCGAACCTTCACGCCGCGAGCGCCCAGGTGGGCGTCGCCGTCGCCAGCCGCCTGCCCAACATCGAACTCACCGGCAACATCGGCAGCACCGCCCTCGCCCTCAACCAGCTGTTCACGCCGGGCGCCGGCTTCTGGACCGTGGGCGCGGCCGTGACCGAACCGATCTTCGACGGCGGCGCCCTGCTGCACAAGGAGCGCGCCGCGCGGGCGGACTACGACCAGGCCGTCCAGCAGTATCGCAGCACCGTGCTCAAGGCGTTCCAGGACGTCGCCGACACCCTGGCGGCCCTGGAGCAGGACGCCGGAGCCCTGAAGGCTGCTGCGGCGGCGGCCGACGCCGCCAAGACCACCCTTGCGGGCGCCCAGCGGCAGCTGAAGGACGGCTACATCGCCTACCCGGCGTTGCTGAACGCCGAGCAGGCCTACCAACAGACACAGATCAACCTCGTGCAGGCCGAGGCGAGCCGCTTCGCCGACACGGCCGCGCTGTTCCAGTCGCTGGGCGGCGGCTGGTGGCGCCATGCAGACCTGGCCGGGACCGACCATGACAAATAGATCTCGTCCCCGATGCGCCGGCGCGGCCCTGGCGTTCGCCGCGGCGGCGGCGCTCTCGCTCGCCGGCTGTTCCGGCAAGGATCACAGCGCCGACAGCGCGCCGGCTTCCAGCGGCGTCAGCCTGACGCCGGCCCAGCGCCAGCACATCCGGCTCTACACCGTTCAATCCTCCAGCTTCCAAAGGGCGGTCCAGGTCGATGGCGTGGTCGACTTCGACAACGACCAGGCCACCAGCGTGCTGGCGCCCTTCTCCGGCCCGGTGACCAGGATCCTGGTCGTCCCCGGCCAGCACGTCGGCAAGGGCCAGGCCCTGGCGGTGGTCGAGTCGCCCGATTTCTCGGCGGCGGTCGGCGCCTACCGCAAAGCGGCCGCCACCGCGGCCAACGCCCGACGGCTCGCCGATCTCGACAAGGACCTGCTGGCGCACCAGGGCGTCTCGCAGCGCGAAGCGGATCAGGCCGAGACCGACGCGGTCAGCGCCGAGGCCGACCGCGCGGCGGCGCAGCAGGCGCTGGCGGCGATGAACGCCGGGGCTGGCGCCATCGCGGGCGCGCAGCAGGGGCGGGCGGCCCACGCCGCCGGCGTCATCCGCGCGCCCATCGCCGGGACGGTGGTGGAGCGGCTGATCACCCCGGGGCTCTACCTGCAGGCGGGGACGACGCCCTGCTTCACCATCGCCAACCTGTCGCGCGTCTGGGTGATGGCCCAGGTGTTCGCCGCCGACCTGCCGTCGGTCCAGGTGGGAGCGCCGGCGCGGGTCCTGGCTGGCGACGCGGTCTTGGCCGGGCGGGTGGAGAACGTGGCGGCCGAGGTCGATCCGGCCACCGGCGCGGTGGCCGCGCGCGTCGCCGTCGACAATCCCCGGGGCCTCTTGAAGAAGCAGCAGTACGTGCAGGTCGCCATCGATGGCCGCCAGCCGATCACCGGCATCCTGGTCCCGGCCTCGGCCATCCTGCGCGACGACGAGAACCTGCCCTTCGTCTATCTCGCCGAGGCCGATGGGAGCTTTGCGCGGCGTAGGATCACCCAGGGCGCCCGCGCCGGCGACAACTACCAGGTGCTGGGCGGGCTCGGGGCCGGCGACCGGGTCGTGGTCGATGGCGCCATCTTCGTCCAGTTCATGCAGGACCAATGAGCGAGTTCGACGCCTTTCTCCTCTCCCGTGGGGAGAGGAAGGGGCCCATCGCGCAGCGATGGGAAGGTGAGGGGGTACGCTCCCTCCACCCTAACCCCTCATCTCCCCGCGCCTGCGGCGCGGGTCCCTTCTTCTCCCCGTGGGAGAAGACAAGTTGAGCGAGTTGCCGCCGCCGCCCGCGCCATCCACAGCGCCGATGATCAACCGGATCGTCGCCATGTCGCTGCGCCAGCGCCTGATCATCGGTCTTTTGACCCTGCTCCTGATCGGCGTGGGGCTGCGCGCCGTCGCCCGCCTGCCGGTGGACGCCTATCCCGACCTGTCGCCGCCGATGGTGGAGATCATCACCCAGTGGCCCGGGCACACGGCCGAGGAGACCGAGCGGCTGATCACCGTGCCGGTCGAGAACGGCATGAACGGCATCCCCAAGGAGGTCACCGTCCGGTCGATCTCGCTCTACGGCCTGTCGGACGTCACCATCACCTTCGGGGACGGGACCGACAACGACTACGCCCGCCAGCAGGTGTTCAACCGCATCGGCGGCCTGTCCCTGCCCAGCGGCGTGACGCCCTCGGTGTCGCCGGAGTCCTCGCCCTCGGGCCTGATCTACCGCTACGTGCTGCAGAGCCCCGACCGCTCGCCGATGGAGCTCAAGACCTACGAGGACTGGGTGGTCGAGCCGGCCTTCAGGTCGGTGCCGGGCGTGGCCGACGACTCCGGCTTCGGCGGCGGCGACATGCAGTACCAGGTGCTGCTGGACCCGACGAAAATCGCCGCCCTCGGCCTGACGGCCAGCCAGGTCGAGACCGCGCTCGGCGCCAACAACGCCAACGCCGGCGGCGGCTTCTACACCCAGGGCGGCCAGTTCTATTACGTGCGCAGCGAGGGGCGCATCCAGACGCCGGAGGACATCGGCGACATCGTCCTGACCGTCCACAACGCCTCCCCGGTGCTGGTGAAGGACGTCGGCCGGGTGCAGATCGGCATCGCGCCGCGGCTCGGCGAGTTCGGCTATGAGAAGCAGGACGACGCCGTCGAGGGCGTCATCCTCATGCGCACCGGCGAGAAGACCCAGACGGTCCTCCAGCGCGTCGAGGCCAAGACCCGGGAACTCAACGACCGGATCCTGCCCAAGGACATCAAGGTCCACCCCTTCTACGACCGCAGCGACCTGATCTCGCTGACCACCCAGGTGGTGGAGGGCAACCTGCTGCGCGGGGTCCTGCTGGTCGTCGTGGTGCTGATCTTCTTCCTCTACAACCTGCGCGCCGGTCTGATCGTCGCGGCGGTCATTCCGCTGGCGCTGCTGTTCGCCTTCGCCTGCCTGGACCTGCAGGGCGCCTCGGCGAACCTGCTGTCCATCGGCGCGGTCGACTTCGGCATACTGGCCGACGGCGCGGTGTTCATGGTCGAGAACATCTACCGGCAGCTCGCCCTGCATAAGGAGCGGCCGCTGCCGGTGCTGGCCATCATCCGGGAAGCCGCCGCCGAGGTCGACCGGCCGCTGGTCTATGCGGTGGCGGTGATCGTCGCCAGCTTCCTGCCGATCTTCATCATGGCAGGGCCCTCGGGCGCCCTGTTCAAGCCGATGGCGGCCACCATGGTCTTCGCCCTGGTGGGATCCTTGGTCCTCACCCTGACCCTGCTGCCGGTGCTGTGCGCCTGGCTCATGCGGAACGGCGTGGTCGAACGGCGCAACCCGGCGCTCGAGGCCGTCCAGCGGACCTACGTCAAGGGCCTCGACTGGTGCCTGGCCCGGCCCTGGAAGACCGTGCTGGCCACGGCCGTCCTGCTGGCCGGCGCGCTGCTCCTGGTCCCGCGCATCGGGGCGGAGTTCATGCCGCACCTGGACGAGGGCGCGCTGTGGGTCAGGGCCACCATGCCCTACACCATCTCCTTCGATGAATCGGCGAAGGTGGCGCCCAAGGTGCGGGCGATCCTGGCGTCCTTCCCCCAGGTCACCACCGTGACCTCAGAGCTCGGCCGGCCCGACGACGGCACCGACTCCACCGGTTTCTTCAATGTGGAGTTCTATGTCGGGCTCAAGCCCTATTCGCAGTGGACCGGTCCCTACCGGACCAAGCCGGCCCTGATCAAGGCGATCGACGACAAGCTGGCGGCCTTCCCCGGCATCATCTTCAACTACACCCAGCCCGCCGAGGACGCGGTGGACGAGGCCGAGACCGGCCTGAAGAGCGCCCTGGCCGTGAAGGTGTTCGGCCCCGACCTGCAGACCCTCCAGGCCAAGGCCAAGCAGATCAAACAGGTGCTCGCGGGGGTGCGCGGAATCGACGACGTGACACTGGTCAAGGAGCTGGGCCAGCCCAGCCTCGCCATCACCATCGACCGGGGCAAGATCGCCCGGTATGGCGTCAACGTCTCAGACGTGAACGCCCTGATCGAGACCGCCGTCGGCGGCGACGTCGCCACCCAGGTTGTGCAGGGCGAGAAGCAGTTCGATCTCGTCGTCCGCCTCGAGCCCCAGTACCGCGACACCGCCGAGGCCATCGGCGACATTCCCGTCACCACCCCCGGCGGCCAGAAGGTCCCGCTGAAGGCGCTGGCCGACATCAAGGTGACCAACGGCGCCTCGTTCATCTATCGCGAGGCCAACTCCCGCTACATCGGCGTGCAGTTCTCGGTAGCCGGGCGCGACCTGGCCGCAGCCGTGGGCGACGCCATCCGCCAGGTGAATGGCAAGGTCGCCCTGCCCCAGGGCTACCGCCTCGATTGGGGCGGCGAATACACCGACTACACCGCCTCGAGCCGGCAGCTGACGGTGATCCTGCCGCTGACCCTGGTCTTGATCTTCTTCCTGCTGTTCGCCCTCTACGGAAACTTCAAGTTCCCGCTGATCACCCTGGCCGGGGTGCTCCTGTCGGCGCCGCTGGGCGGGGTGCTGGCCCTGTGGATCACCGGCACGCCGTTCTCGGTGTCTTCGGGCATCGGCTTCCTTGCCCTGTTCGGGGTCTCGGTGCTGACCGCGGTGGTCTACATCTCCTATGTCAACGAGCTGCGCGCCGCCGGCATGCCGCTGGCGGAGGCCATCCGACAGGGCGCGATCCTGCGGCTCAGGCCGATCATGATCACCGCCCTGGTGGCCTCGCTGGGCCTGTTGCCCGCCGCCCTGGCGACCGGGGTCGGTACGGACTCGCAAAGGCCGTTCGCGTTGGTGATCGTCGCCGGCCTGCTGACGCGGCTGGTGATCAGCGTGTTCCTGACGCCGGTGCTCTATGCGCTGGTCGCCCGGCCGGACGACCGGTTGCAGGTGTGAGCCCCGCCATTCCTCCTCAGTCGTCGATCGCCTGGTAGGCCAGGGTCCAGAAGTCGGCGTGGATGCCGGCAGGCGTCGGGCCGAAACCGAGGCGCTGGATCATCAGGATGCTGACCATGTCCTCGGCGGGGTCCGAAGCCCAGCTGGTGCCGAAGGCGCCGTCCCAGCCGAAGGCGCCGGGGCTGGAAGCGCCGCTGACCCGGCGGGTGACCATGGAGACGCCGAATCCCCAGCCGCGGCTGTCCCAGAAGCCGGGGAAGAAGGGCGAGGCCGCCTTCTGCTCGGCGGTCAGCTGGTCGGTGGTCATGGCCAGGACGGTGGGCCGCGACAGAATCCGCTCCTTCCCCAGCTTGCCGCCGTTCAGCATCATCTGGCCGAAGGCCAGATAGTCGTCGACGGTCGAGACCATGCCGCCGCCGCCGGCGGGGAAGGCGGGAGGGCTGGTCCAGCTCGAGGACGAGGGCTCGTCGTAGAGCTCCAGCTGGCGGGTCTCGGCATTGACCGAATAGCAGCTGGTCAGCCGGCCAAGCTGCTTCTTGGCGACGCTGAATCCGGTGTCCTTCATGCCCAGCGGCCCAAAGATCCGCTCCTTCAGGAAGGCCTCGAAGCCCATGCCGGCGGCCCGGGCGATCAGCACGCCCAGGACGTCCGAACCGGTGTGGTACATCCATTTCTCGCCGGGCTGATGCATCAGCGGCAGGGCGCCGAACTCCTTGATCCAGGCGTCCGGCTCGTGCGGGGTCGGCGGCTTCAGCCCCATGATCTTGCGGTCGGCCATCGCTTGCTGGATCGG
>Ga0265338_10010438_pt1 | contig 10889 bp, 8 predicted proteins | sample 42126metaG_FD_193579 | JGI IMG/M metagenome (GOLD analysis project Ga0265338, IMG submission 193579) | Rhizosphere microbial communities from Carex aquatilis grown in University of Washington, Seatle, WA, United States - 4-21-26 metaG | ecosystem: Host-associated > Plants > Roots > Rhizosphere >... | reverse complement strand
AGAAAGCGATATCTACGATAACATTTCACCGTACCAGATATTTGGGAACTTCATGAAGCCGAATTTTGGATTGAGGAACAAGGGCGAATGAGTGAGAAATCAGGATCGACGATAGTATGACGGGATATTCGCACGGTTCAGCCTCTCCCTGCAAGCTGTGAGATGGGAAAAGAATTCGGATCAGACGTAACCACCCCAATACTAAGCAAGGTTCTGCAATTACGTAATACCTAAAATCAGGTATTTTGTGAGAGTCCAGAAGACTGAATCAAAAACCTATGGCGTCATAGCGTTTTTGATAAGAAAATGCCGCTGAGTAAGAGATACTTTGAGCAATGAGTTAGAATAGAGTACGCCACTTTTGCGACTTCGAGGTTGACCTAGCCATTTTTATGTCTGAAACTATGGAGAGAAAAATGCCTCGTGCTCAAAGTTCAAAAACCTCGGAGGATTCGTTGTGTTCGCCTTGTAGTAATTTTCGCGATCACTTGAATGGGGATCGCCTGGTATGACAGCTCTTTATTCCTCCATCAGTTTCCGTTTACTCTCCTCCAAATGTTTCAGTTCGTCGCGGGTTAAGGACGGGAATTTCAGTTTTAAACCTTCCAGCGTTCGCACAAGTACCTCGGAGATCACCAGCCGTGCGAACCATTTCTTGTCGGCGGGGACGACATACCACGGCGCCTTCCCCGTGCTTGTTTTTCTGATGACATCGTCGTAACATTTCTGGTATTGATCCCAATACCCCCTTTCTCTAATGTCCGCGTCGGAAAACTTCCAATTCTTCGATTTGTCGTTGATCCGGTCGAGAAGCCGTTTCTTTTGCTCGTCCTTTGAAATATGAAGGAAAATTTTTGTGATGATCGTTCCGTTCTCGTACAAATATTTCTCAAAATCTTTTATCTGACGGAATCGCTGTTTCCAGATATCGGCGGTAATCAGCTCATCGGGAATTTTTTGCGTTTTGATAAGATCGTGAACTCTGACTACAAGCAGCTCTTCATAATACGACCTGTTGAAAATACCGAACTGGCCGCGCTGCGGCAGATTCTTGTGCGCCCGCCACAAGTAATCGTGGTTCAGCTCCTCCATAGACGGCTGTTTGAAGCTGTGAACTTCCGTTCCCTGCGTATTGAGTCCCGTCATCACGTGTTTGATCACGCCGTCCTTGCCCGCAGTGTCCATCGCTTGAATAATGATGAGGACGCTGTATCTGTCCTGTGCATAGAACTTCCCTTGCAGATCCTGTATTTTCAGGATGTTCTTTAACAGGACTTGTTCGGCTTCGTGTTTCGACCGTATTGTGCCGGCGGAATCGGTCTTGATCATTGAAAGATGAAATTTCGATTTGCCGTCAATCGTGAATTCTGTAATATTCATTGCAAATGCTCCCGTAGAGAAACTGAAATTAAAAGCCGAACCGCAATATAAAAGTCTGTCTCAAGAATCTTGAGTACTGTCATCCTGATCCCGACGAAGTCGGGGGAAGGATCCACGACGCTGAAGCTTCGTACGTTTAGAATTCTGAGTTGTCATGGATTCTTCTCCCGCCAATCACGAAGTGATGCCTTTGGCAAAAGCGGCGGGATCAGAATGACAATACGCAGGATTATCGGGATTGAAAGTGAAAAAGAATACAGGGCTTAAATCAAGACTGCATTCCCACCTATTTCATTTACCCCAATTCGGCTTCTACCGAATGTTCCTTCCCGTCATTGAACACGGGAATAATATTTCCGCTAATCGCCTTTCCGTCCAACAATAACTTCTTTACGCCTTTGCTGACGTTCTTTGGATTCGTGACCGTGATGTTGTACGTGCAATTTCTGAATTTACGCACAACGCTGAACTTCTTCCATGAAGTCGGAATGCAGGGGTCGACAATCAAGCCGTCGTAATCCGGCCGAACTCCCAGAATGTACTGCGACAGCGTAACGAAGGACCATGCGACCGTCCCCGTCAACCACGAATTCTTCCCTTCGCCCGGCGTCGGAGCGTCTCTACCGGCAGTCATCTGACTGTAAACGTACGGTTCGGAACGATAGATGTCGATCTGGTCTTCTTTTGTCGGGGGACAAATGCTCATATAATATTCCATGGCCCGATCTCCGCGGCCGATGATCGTTTCAGCGATCTGGATCCATGTATTATTATGCGTGAAGATCCCGGCGTTCTCTTTGTACCCCGGCGGATATGAACTCACTTCACCGAGATGCACATAATATTTTTGAAACGCCGGCTGCTGCAGAATGATGCCGTTGGGAGTCGCTAAATATTTTTGAACGCTGTCCAATGCTTTTTTCGCGTAACCGTTTTCCAATCCCGCTCCGCCCAAAACGCACCACCCCTGGCTTTCAATAAAAATTTTTCCCTCCTCATTCTCCGTTGAGCCGAGTTTCTTGCCGTACGAATCATAGGCACGGAGAAACCACTCTCCGTCCCAGCCGTGCCGGTAGACTGTTTCCCGCATGTCTGCAGAATTCTTTTGATACCCGGCTGCCCGGTCCGGAAGGCGGAGATGCTGAAGCAGGGCCGCCATCTCATCGCACGCCTTGCAGAAGAGTCCCGCGATCATAACAGACTCGGCGACCTTGTCGTTCTCGATGTGTCCCGCAAGCTGAAAACTTTCGCCCGGAGTGGTCGAGAAGCAATTCAAATTCAGGCAGTCGTTCCAATCGGCGTGACCGATGAGCGGCAATCCGTGCGGGCCCCGGTGTTCCAGCGTGTACTGCAGAGAACGATGAAGATGGTCGAGCAGTGTTGCTTTCGAATCGGGAACGTCGGCATAGACTGTCCGTTCTTTTAAAATCGTGTCGTCTCCTGTTTCTTTCATGTATGCCGCGACCGACAAGATGAGCCACAACGGATCGTCGTTGAACCCGCCGCCGATATCGGCATTCCCTTTTTTTGTGAGCGGCTGATACTGGTGATAGCACGTTCCGTCCGAAAGCTGGGTGGCTGCTATATCCAAGATGCGCTGGCGCGCTCTCGAAGGAAGCATATGGACAAACCCGAGCACGTCCTGGTTGCTGTCGCGATACCCCATGCCGCGGCCGATCCCCGACTCGTACAACGAAGTGGAGCGCGACATGTTAAACGTAACCATGCACTGGTACTGGTTCCAGATGTTAGCCATCCGGTTGACGATCGCATCGGGTGAGTCAACTCGGTACGATGAGAGCAACCGATTCCAGTATTCTTTATGCGCGGCGAAAGCGCTCGTCACCGCAGCAGAGGTCGAATATTTCGACTTCACGGAATCAAATTCGTCTTTCCGTATTTTACCGTTTGGCAGGAATTTTTTGTCGACCGGATTTTCCGCATAGCCCAGAAGGAACGTTACATCTTTTGCCTCTCCCGGTTGAATTTCAAGATCAATTTGATGCACGCCGATGGGGAGCCATCCGTATGCTGTGCTATTCTTGCAGCTCCCAGCCAGAACGGCTTGAGGAGCTTCCAACCCGTTGTGCACACCGACAAAAGCGTCGCGGCTCGAGTCGTAACCCGAAACCGGTTCGCTCGATGTGAAGTACCCGTAATGATTTCTCCGCTCTCTGTATTCTGTCGTGTGGAAGATGGTTCCATTCTCAATTTCGACCTGCCCGGTGGAGTAGTTTCTTTGAAAGTTCGTCATATCGTCGTTCGCTTCCCACAGGCACCATTCCACGAAACTCCACAACCGGATTCGTTTAGTGCTCTTGGAGAGATTCTTCAGCTGCAGAAACCAGACTTCGTTCCTGGATTCCAAGGGAATAAAATAGAGGACCGAGGCCTCCAGTCCGTTTTTTGCCCCGGTGATTTTGGAATAACCGAGTCCGTGCCGGCATTCGTACGAGTCGAGGGGCACGCGCATCGGCTTCCACATCGGATTCCAAATTGAATCGCCGTCCTTTATATAGATGTACCGGCCGTTGCCGTCCATCGGGATGTTGTTGTAACGGTAACGGGTCAACCGGCGCATTCTTGAATCCTGGTAGAAGCAATATCCTCCGGCAGTGTTGGAAATAATTCCGTAAAAATCCGACGTTCCTAAATAATTTATCCAGGGAAGCGGCGTATCGGGGCGCGTGATAACGTATTCTTTTTCTTTATCGTCGAAATGTCCGTATTTCATGCAAATCCTCGTGTTAAGTCAGTATCCTTTGTTCGCCGGAGTTGAATTCAGATCATAGGTGGAAAAAAAGCGCCGGCGAACAAAGATCTTGATGGTTGGTTAATAACTCTTCGCGGCGACTGCCGGTTTTTCTGCCGGCGTTGATGAAGAATTCTGTTTATCTTCCCGGGAGGGATCACAATTGATCGATGCAATTCAGAGAGCGGTTGCTAAGCAGCTCACAGAAGCCCCGCCGGGTAGTGGGGTCTTTTGCTTCTCATTGTAAAAACTGATGTTCACCCTGATCCCGCCGCTTTTCGGCGGGACGCGAGGAGTCGACACCAAGAAAGTATGGTTTAATTTCTGAAAAGGCAATATAAACAACTGGGTAGTGCGTGAACCCAACCTCCATCCAGCACTTCATCCTCCTCTTTTGTCAATTCGTTGGAATTCTCTCCGTTTTTCCAAACGCGTACGCTATCTTGCACCATGAAATTACAATACCAATCACAATACATTTAAAGGTACGCCATGATGCAGAGAATGTTCGCAATTGTTTTCCTCGCCTTTCTTTTTACGGGAAAATCTTATACTCAAGATAACGTAAAAGATCTTGAAGGAATCCTCGCACAGAAACCGAACGACGTCGAAACGCTCATGAAGCTTGGAAAAATCTACCACGACCAGGGAGTTGCAGGAAACGACGATGCAGTGGACAAGGGATTTACCTGCTTCGACAAAATCCTCCAGATCGACCCTTCCAGTGCTATTGCGTTAGCGTACCGCGGAAGTCTTTGGACTCTTCGCGCCCGCGATGCATGGTGGCCGTTCACGAAAATGAAGGACGTCGATAAAGGGGTCGATGAAATGGACAAGGCAGTCGACCTGGCTCCGGACAATATTTCGGTGCGGCTCGTACGGGGAATCAACAGCGTAAATCTGCCGTCAATGTTCCACCGGCTGCCTGTCGCTTTGAAAGATTTCGAGCACATGATGAGCGATGCGAAGTTTGCCGGATTCAATCCGCATCTCCAATCGACCATTTATTGCTGGGCGGGGATTGCCTATAACAACGACGGTCAGACTGCCAAAGCAAAGGAACTACTGCAGAAAGCGGTATCAGCGGACCCGAATTCCGACACGGCGCACAAAGCCGAAAACGAATTGAAGAAAATTTCATAACCTACGTCCGGAGAGGATCACGATGGATTCACTTGTTCGCGCCAGCAGCCTTTCGAAGACCTACAAACTCGGTAAAACCGAAGTGCCCGCACTCCAGAATGTTACGCTGGAAATAGCGGAAGGAGAATTCACATCAATTTCCGGGCCGTCCGGAAGCGGGAAAACAACGCTGCTGAATATCCTCGGGCTTCTCGATTCGCCGACAGCAGGCCAGGTTTTCCTGGAAGGGGCGGAAGTCAAATACGACGGTTTGACGAACCTTCACCGTGTCCGGCTCGAAAAGCTGGGGTACATTTTTCAGACTTTCAATCTCATTCCAGTCCTTACGGCCTATGAAAATGTCGAGTATCCGTTGCTCCTCACAAAAAAATCGGCTGCGGTCCGGAAGGACCGCGTTGAACGGGCATTGAAGGATGTTAAACTCTGGGACCAGCGCGATCATAAGCCCAATGAGCTCTCCGGCGGACAACGGCAGCGTGTCGCCATTGCGCGCGCGCTTGTCAACAGTCCGAGGATCGTCCTCGCCGACGAGCCGACGGCGAACATTGATTCCGTAACATCGTCGGAAATACTCGACTTGATGCGGACGCTCAACGAGGAAGAAAAAGTCACATTCCTCTTCTCGACTCACGACCCGCTTGTTCTGAAGTATGCGAGAAGAGTCGTCAAGCTTCATGACGGAATGATGATCAACGGCCAGCAATAGCTCATAAAGGAGAAGGACACATGTTCAAGTTCATCAAACTCGCAACAAAGAATGTTTTCCGGAATCGCCGCCGGACAATCATCACCGGACTGGTGCTCGTGTTCGGAGCGACCGCGCTCATCCTTGCGGGCGGGTTCATTTCTTTTTCGTTCCGGGGGTTGAGCGAATCGACAATCCGGGGGCAGCTGGGACACATCCAGCTCTATACAAAAGAATCGCTGCAACGCGAGGAAGAACGGCCGCTCGAGCTCGGAATTGACAGCGTTGAAGTTCTGAAGAAAAAAGTCCTCATCCAGGACCATGTCCGCTTCACGATGGCGCGCGTTGAGTTCATGGGATTGATATCGAACGGCGATAAATCGGCTGCCTTCCTCGGCAGAGGCGTAGAACCGGAAAAGGAAACGAAGCTTGCCGGGTTTGCGCTCGATGTCGACACGGGAAAATTTCTCGGGGAAAATCCGGCGAACGCCCAGGAAAACGAAGTGGTCCTCGCACGGGGGCTGGCTAAATCCATGAAGGCAAAGATCGGCGATTACCTCACGCTGATGACGACGACATCGAAAGGCGCACTGAATGCGATGGACGTGAAGGTAGCCGGAATCTATGCCACCGGCATTCCGGAGTACGATGAACGCGCTTTGATGGTGAGCCTTCCGACGGCTCAGCAGCTTCTGAACTCTCAAAAAGTCTCGAAGCTTGTCGTCGTACTGGATGAAACGGACAAGACCGAGGAAGTTGCATCGCGCCTCGAGCAGCTTCTTCCCGGAATCACGGCAAAACGCTGGTTTGATATGGCGACGTTCTATAATGCAGTCGTTCGCCTCTACAATGCGATCTTCGGCTTCCTCGGCGTCATTATTTTTGTAATTGTTGTGCTCAGCAGTTCGAATACCATGATGATGTCAATTTTTGAACGGACGAGGGAAATCGGAACCCAACTTGCTGTCGGGACGTCTCCGTTAAGACTCATGGTCAACTTTCTGTATGAAGGCTTGATTGTCGGCGCTTCCGGGGGAGGCATTGGCCTCATCATTGCCTACCTCTTTGCAACGTTGATTAATGTGTCGGGGATCCGGATGCCCGCCCCTCCGGGAAGTACACGGGGATACCCTCTCATCGTAGATTTGGTTCCGTCCATCTTCGCGGGTGTTTTCTTTCTTATTACTGTGACCACGGTTATCGCAACGATTTTTCCGGCTTACAAAGCATCACGTTTAAAAATTGTAGATGCACTCGGGCATGTTTGATTGAAAAAGGAGAAACGAATGAAAGAGCTGTTGAAAACCATTTTAGAAAAAACGCGGCCTGTCCTTCGGTGCTCCCGTTCCGCTTCAGCGGAACGAGAGCGTCGAAGGGCGAATATCAATGCATTTTTGATTTGGCTTCTACTCACCACCGCAGCTGTCGCGCCGCTGCACGCGCAAAATAATGCTAAACTCACGGGAGACGAAATCCTGCGGCTCTCCGATGCGAACCGGAACGGCTGGACATCGTACACTGTCACGACGACGATTATGAATTATGAAGACGATGAACTGAAAGAGGAAGGGATTTTCGAAGTGAGCATCAAAGGAACGGATAAAACTCTCGTGAAATTCATGAACGCGGATGTCAAGGGACAGTACCTGCTGATGCTTGACGACGACATGTGGATCTACATGCCGAATACCCGCAAACCGATTCGCATCACGCCGCTCCAGCGATTGATGGGGAACGCGTCGAACGGCGACGTCGCCCGCACCCGCTACGCCGAAGATTATGCGGCAAAACTAATAAAAGAAGAATCTGTTGACGGTGTTCCCTGTTACCTTTTGGAATTAACTGCGAAGCGCGACGGGGCAACATACAAAAGAATTGATTACTGGGTCGAGAAGGAGACAAAGCGGCCGAAGAAAGCCGAGATTTATCTCATTTCGGGCAAGCACTATAAGTCGATATCTTTTGACCGGTACGAAGAGACCGCGGGAAGAACGCTCCTCACCCAAATGACGATCACCGACAGGCTTCGCGATGGAAGAACGACGGTTATGAAGTATGCATCGTATGCCGAAAAGCAAATGCCGGAAAAATACTTTAACAAAGACTATCTGGAGAAATTGCGGTGAAGCTACCGGCAAGAATGTTTTTGCTCGTCGTTCTATCTTGTTTCACAGTAATAGAAGCCGCTGCGCAGGAACTCCAATACCGGTTTTCAATCGCCGATGAAGGGACTTTATCGAAACTCAATCTCACTACTCCGCTCAACTACCAGAACCACATCCTGCCGCAGCCGGTTCAGGGGAACGACGCAATATCGAATCTGTTTCTGAACTACGGCGGATTGTCAACTTCGCTGAACGTCAGCGCCCTCGCAAACAATTTGAGCGCACCGGAGTACAATTATTCGATCCGGGAGCTTTCGTATGACCTTTCTCTGACGGACAACCTGGACATCACGGCGGGACGAAAAATTCTCAAGTGGGGGCCCGGATACGCGTTCAATCCTACAGGCGTGGTTGAACCGCAGCGCTCTCCATCCGACCCCTCCGACCGGCTCGGCCAGAACGTGGGCCGCACGCTCGTTTCCATAAACGCATTTGCCGGCAAGAGTTCGCTGACATTCGTTTACCTGAACGATGCTCAATTTCAATCGGGAAATTTCCATTGGGGCGAGCATGAATACGCGCTGCGCGCATACACACTTCTCAGCGGCCTTGACCTTTCCGGAATACTTCACTACCGACAAGGCGACCGGCTCGAAGCGGGAGCAAATTGGTCCTACGTCGTCGGGGAGAATCTCGAACTGCACGGCGAATTCCTGGCAAAAAAGGGGTCATCGACTCTGTACCACGAGATACTGTGGTCCGAAAATCCCGGACAAATATTTGCTTCATATCCCTACACGGCGCCCTTCGACAACTCAAACGAGATTTTTTACAAACTCCTTCTTGGAGAACAATATACATTTGAGAACGGCATTAATATCGCGTTGGAATACTACAGGAATATGGAAGGATTGACCAAAACGGAATGGAATCAGTGGATGAAGTTCGTTAAATTCCAGAACGGCATTCAGCAGGGATCGATCCTCGTCCCGCCGGAGATGATCGGGCCTTCGAGGTACAATCTTCTCTGGGCGCTGCAGACTCTCTCCTCACGCGGAACGATGAGGGACTATCTTTTCGGACGAGAGTACTACTCCGCCGGCGGCTGGGATTTTGAATTCATACAGCTGATGAACGCAGACGACGCAAGCGTTGTTCTTGTGCCGACTGTTACGTACAGGATATCACAATTTTTCTCGGTGTACGGACGATTCACGTCGTTCGTCGGAAAAAGCGACTCTGAGTACGGCGCACTTTTTACGAAGAACAGCACCAATCTGGGAATCCAATTTCAATTATGAAGAAACACGAACTCCTTCGCACGTTCTATTTTTGCCTCATTATCACGGCTATCATTGCAGCCGGATTCATCTACAATAATCCCAAGCATTGGACCGGAGCGTTGTACAGCTCGTTCATTTTTTCAATGTGCATAGGATATTCGATCCATTTCCTGATGACCTTCTATTCGCCCCGAGTTGCAAAATTCGGAAAGATTTTAAGGCATTCGATATTTTTCTTCTTGTTCCTCATCGGAGGGCTTATCGGCTCCGAAGTGGGACTCGGCATTGAAACCCTGACGCTCGGGTACAGATTCTCATGGAACGATCAGATTCCTCTCCTGTTAATGAATTTTGTTTTATCCGCCCTTTTCGGTACTATCGCGGTTATTTACTTCACACTCCGGGCAAATGTCGAGCGCATGGCCGCACAATTGAAAGAGAAGGAATTGAACGAAGAGCGGCTCATTCGGACAAAAATGGAAGCAGAACTGCAGGCTCTTCAGGCAAAGATCAATCCTCATTTTCTTTTCAACACGCTCAATTCCATTGCAAGCCTTATCTCGGAAAATCCGAAAGCCGCGGAATCGACGGTGGAGAAATTGTCCGAACTTTTCCGCTACACTCTCAAGAGCGCGGAAACAAACTTAGTCAGTGTCGCCGAGGAACTTGAAATCGTACGGACGTATCTTGAAATCGAAAAAGTACGCTTTGGCGAGAGGCTTCAGTACGATATAACCTGCGACGATGCTGTCCTTGACTTCATGATACCGGCGCTCATCATCGAGCCCCTGGTCGAGAACAGCATCAAGCACGGCATCTCATCCGAGGTCCATGGGGGAAAAATCATTATCGAAGCTTCAGCCGCCGATGGTAACTGCCGCATCTCCGTGATCGACAACGGAAAAGGAATTGACAACGAGAACAAGGCGGCCGGGTTCGGGTTGAGAAGCGTCGAGGAACGATTACAACTGCGGTACGGCGCATCGTCCTCGCTGCGTGTAGTCCCCGGCGAGCGTACTCATTTTCTGATCACGATTCCACTTTCATAAGGCTTTTCATGCACCTTCGGGCAATTGTTATCGACGACGAGGAGCTCGCCCGCAAGCGGCTGCGCAAAATGCTTCGGAGCTATGAAAAGGATCTCGAGGTGGTGGACGAGGCAGAAAATGGACAAGACGCTGTAGACAAAATTGAAACGCTCCACCCCGATCTCATTTTCCTGGACATTCAAATGCCCGGCTTTGACGGGTTCGAAGTGGTTCGGCGGCTTCGGTACAAGCCGTTCATTGTTTTCACCACCGCCTACGATGAATATGCCCTGAAAGCGTTTGAAGAAAACTCCATCGATTATCTTCTCAAACCGATCGAGCAGAAACGGCTCGACAAGGCTGTCGAGAAACTCGAACGGGTATACGCATCGTCCAAACCGCAGATCAACGAAAACGTCGAACGCTTCCTTTCGCTGCTCGCTTCTCCGCCGCCGAAACGGTTACAGGTAAAATCGGGCGACAAAATTCTTTTCATCGACATCGACAGCGTTG
>Ga0265338_10010435_pt1 | contig 10891 bp, 12 predicted proteins | sample 42126metaG_FD_193579 | JGI IMG/M metagenome (GOLD analysis project Ga0265338, IMG submission 193579) | Rhizosphere microbial communities from Carex aquatilis grown in University of Washington, Seatle, WA, United States - 4-21-26 metaG | ecosystem: Host-associated > Plants > Roots > Rhizosphere... | reverse complement strand
CGATGGACGACGGTGTGCCCGTCGAGGGCTACTTCGTCTGGTCGCTGCTCGACAACTACGAGTGGATCCTCGGGTATGGCCGCCGCTTCGGGCTCGTCTACGTCGACTACCCGACACTCGAGCGCGTCCCGAAGGACAGCTTCGAGTGGTACCGCGGCCTCATCTCCGCCAATCCATCCTAGAGCTTCGCGGCTGCCGCGCGGTCGAGGATCGCGCGGGTCGTCCTCCCACGAACGAGGCTCCCCGGCGTGTCGCGGGAGGGCTCGCCGGCGAGAGCTCGTGCCACGGCGTCGGCCTTGTCCTCGCCCGTGACGAGGAAGAGCAGCTCGCGCGTGTCGCAAAGCCGCGGCAGCGTCAGTGTGATCCGGTCGACGAACGGCTCGTGGCCCGCCTCGCTGCCGACGACGTCGCGGTCGGTGACGTCGAGCGTGGGGAAGTCGGGGAAGAGCGACGCGACGTGTCCGTCCGGGCCGAGGCCGAGGAGGACGAGGTCGAACGCCCCGAGGCCGGCGAGCTCGCGGGCGTACTGCTCGACGCTCTCCATCCGGTGGACTGAGCGCGGCGCGACGGCGAGCCGGTCGAAGAGCGCCGCCTTCGCCATCCCGAAGTTCGACCGCTCGTCGTCAGGCGGCACACACCGCTCGTCTCCCCACCAGACGTCGACGCGGCTCCAGTCAGGCTCGAGCTCCGCCGCGATCTCGTACGCGTGGCGGGGCGTCGAGCCGCCGGTGAGGACGATCGAACCGCCCGCGCGCGCCTGCGCCGCGAGCCGCTCTGCGCACGCGCGCGGCGGATCGTCGACGACCTCGATCGCGACGTCACTCATTCGCCGCCGAGCTCGCGCGCGCGATCCATCGCCGCCTGGATCGCGTTGAGGAAGTTCCCGCCGCCGAGGATTGCGACCGCGCGCGAGCTCATGCCAGGAGTCTGCCGAAGAGAGCGAGGCGCTTGACGACGGCATAGCAACAGTGCTATGGATACATAGCAAAGATGCTATCGCCACTCAGGCAGACGCTCATCGTCTCCGCGGCGATCCCGCTCGGAATCTGGGCGGCCGCCGCTCCTCAAGTTGTCGACGGCTTCACTCGCGGTTACAGCAGCGGCCTCGAGGACTTCCTCGTGGGCGCGACCGTGGTCGCAGTCGCGCTCACTGTCGGCGCTCTCGCGTTGGTGATCCAGTCGTGGCGCGGGAAAGTGCGCCCGCTCTATCCGGGCGTCGTCTCGGCCCTTGCGACGGCGTCGGTTCTCTTTCTGTCCGTGGCCATGGGACTTGGCGGCTAGGCGGCGCTCGCCGCTGGCGCCTGGACGAGGCCGCGGGCGAGGCCGGCGAGGAGGTAGACGCTCGCGAGCCCGGACCACTCGCCGTACGGCTCGAGCAGCTCTGCCGTCTCCCGCGTCTCGACCTCGCGGCCGCGCACGGCGCGGAGGTACTTGACGAGGCCGAGGTCGCCGACGAGACCGTGCTCGTACCGGCCGAGCCCCTCGAGGCAGACGACGCCGGCCGACCACGGGCCGAGCCCGCGCTCCCGCTCGATCCGGGCGACGACGGTCTCCGTCGGAACGTCGTGGAGGCGCTCGAGCTCGAGACTGCGGCACAGCCGGACGAGCGCCGCACCACGCCGCTCCCCGAGCCCGAGCCGCCGCAACTCGAACGGCGCGAGCCCCGCCAACGAGGAGGTTTGCGGAGGTTCGAGCAGACCGGTACCAGGTACCGGTCCACAGTCCTGTGACGCTTTGATGATCGTTCGTTCACGGGCGCGGGCTGTCTTCGCGTCGATGAGCTGGCCGCAGACGGCGCGGAGCAGCGCTTGCGCGACGGTCGCCGTCCGCACCGGTCGGAGGCCGCGCATGTGGACGGTGGCGCGGCCGATGAGCGGATCGCCGCGGAACCGGCGCAGGAACTCGGAGTGGTCGTCGTCGAGCGCGAGCACCCAGCGGAGCTTCTCCGCAGCCGCCACAGAGTTGGAGCGGACCGTCACCGTGCCGTCGGGCGATTGCCAAGCGTGGGCGACCGCACCGGCATACCGAGCCGTGAAAACTCCGTCGCGAAAGCGTCTCGTCGCGTCGCTCGCGAGCCGCGCCGAAAGCGCCAGAGAGTACGGCCCACGCGGCTTCACGGCGATCTCGACCATGTCTCCGAGCCTACCCGCCTTCGAGGACACGTCTGGAAGAGCGAATTGCGGCGGCGTGTCGTCTTGCCTACGTTCGGCACGGTGGAAAAGGCGCGGCGCGGGGATCTGGTCTTGGCGGTGGTCGCGATCGCGATCGTCGTCGCGCTCGCGCCCCGCGGAGGCGGCGCCACGCACGGGATCGTCGCCGACCTGCGGCGCACGCCCGGTGTCCTCAACCCGGACGTGACGCAGGCGAACATCCGCTCGACGGTCTGCAAACACGGCTGGACGTCGACGATCCGCCCGCCGGAGTCCTACACCGCCGCGCTGAAGCGGAAGCAGATGCGCGCGTACCGCGAGACGGGCCCGATGTCCGGCTACCAGGAGGATCACCTGATCAGCCTCGAGCTCGGCGGCAACCCGACCGACCCGCGCAACCTCTGGCCGGAGCCGTACCCGCGCGCGTCGCAGATGGACCAGCAGGAGAACGAGCTCAACGCCGAGGTCTGCAGCGGGCAGCTGACGCTCGCCGAGGCGCAGGCGAAGGAGTCGCAGATCAAGCACACGCAGGGATAGAGTCACCGTATGGAGATCGCACCCGAAACGCGCATGGGACTCGTCGAGCTGAGCGTCTCCGACCTTGACCGCTCAGTCGCGTACTGGCAAGACACCGTCGGCCTGCGCGTCCTCTCGCGCGAGAACGGCACAGCCGAGCTCGGGGTCGACGAGCCACTCGTCCGCTTCATCGAGGAACCCGGCGCGACGTCGGCGCAGGGGTACACCGGTCTCTTCCACGTCGCGCTGCTCGTGCCCGACCGCCCGAGCCTCGGCCGCTTCATGGCCCACGTCGTTCGCGACGATGTCCCGGTCACCGGCTTGTCCGACCACGTCGTGAGCGAGGCGATCTACCTCCGCGACCCCGATTACCACGGGATCGAGATCTACGCCGACCGCCCGCGCGAGACCTACGAGGGGCGCGTGGCGGAGACCATGACAACGATCCCGCTCGACACCGACTCGCTGCTCGCCGAGGCGGGCGACGCCGGCTTTGACGGGCTACCGAGCCGGACGACCGTCGGACACGTCCACCTCTGCGTCGACGACGTCGACGAGATGGTCGGCTTCTACCACGACAAGCTGGGGATGGGTGTGACTGCGCACCGCCCGGGTGGCATGGCCGCTTTCCTCAGCGCCGGCGGCTACCACCACCATCTCGGCGGCAACACGTGGGAGACGCGCGGCGCCGAGCACGCGCCGGAGGGAACGGCGCGGCTGCTCCGCTTCACAATCGTTCTCCCGGACGAGGCGGAAGTGGAGCGTGTTGCGGAGCGGATCGGCGGCAGGGAAGTAAGCGACCCCGCCGGGAACCCGCTCGTCCTTGTCACCGCCTAGCTCGCCGTACTCGGGAGCCAGCTGAAGCGCCGTAGCGCGACCGCCAAGCCGACCGCCGCCCAGATCGCGATGACGCCGATGTCGGTCCAGACGATCCCGACGCCGGTCTGGGTCGGGTCGTACGCGTTTTGCAAGCCGTTCGCGAGGTGCTGGACGGGGAAGACCGACGCGACGTGCTGCAGCCACCGCGGGATGTTCGAGTTCGCGATGAAGATCCCGGAGATGAAGTAGAGCGGCAGCATGACCGCCTGCACCATCGGCTGGGCCGCGTCCTCGCTGTGGATCGCCGTCGAGAGCGCGTAACCGAGCACGCAGAACGCGATCGAGCCGACCACAACGGTGAACGCGATGCCGGGCAGCGCGGCGTTCCGCAGTGTGACGCCGAACACGAAGCGGCCGACTGTCAGGAGCACGGTGACGACGGCGAGCGACATCACGACCGAGGCCAGCGTCCGCCCGGCGATCAGCACCCAGGCGGGAACCGGCGTCGCGCGTCGGCGCTTGAGGATCCCCTCCTCCCGCTGCACCGTGATCGAGATGACGAGGTTGATGAACGACGCGGAGATGACGCCGAGCGCCGAGAGGCCGGGGACGTACGTCGTCGACAGCTTCACGCCGTGCACGACGTGGTTGCCGAAGATGCCGACGAAGATGAGGAGGAAGAGAACGGGCAGGATGAGTGTGAAGAAGCGCGCCTGCCGGTTGCGGATAACCGCGAGGAGGTCGTAGCGCGCCTGGTGGAGGACGAGGAAGAACGGCCCGCGGGCGGCAGCGGTCGTCATGGCGCCGCCTTCGTCAGCTCGAGGTAGACGTCTTCGAGGGCGGGCCGCCGCACGTCAAGGTCGGGCAGGTCAATGCCGCGCTCGAGCGCCCAGGTCGAGAGCGCGTGGACGTGGACCAGCGGCGTATGCGTCGTCAGCGTGACAGGCCCATCCTCGCCGGCGAGGAGCCCGCGCAGCTCGGCGGGCAGCTCCGCGGTTGCGACCTCCGGCGGCAGAGTGAAACGGATCGTCGTCGCCATGCTGTCGCGGCCGCCGAGCGTGCCGGGCGTGCCCTCCGCGACGATCCGTCCGCCGGCGATCACGGCGATGCGGTCGGCGAGATGCTCCGCTTCGTCCATGTAGTGCGTCGTGAGGAAGACGGTCTTTCCGAGCGCGCGGAGACCGTCGATCACGTCCCATGCGGTCCGGCGCGCCGATGGGTCGAAGCCGGTCGTCGGCTCGTCGAGGAAAATCAGCTCGGGATCGCCGATCAGCGCGAGCGCGACGTCGAGTCGTCGCCGCTGGCCGCCGGAGAGCTGCGCGCCCTTCGTGTCCACCTTCTCGCCGAGCCCGACGAGGGCGATCGTCTCGTCGATGTCCCGCGGCGCGAGGTAGTAGCCCGCGTAGAGCTGCAGGCACTCGCGCACGGTGAAGCCGGGCTCCGCGCTCGACTCCTGGAGGACGGCGCCGACGCGGTTGCGCCACGCCGTGTCGCCGCGCGCCGGGTCGACGCCGAGCACGCTGACCTCGCCGGAGGTCCGGTCGCGGAATCCCTCGAGGATCTCGACCGTTGTCGTCTTCCCCGCGCCGTTCGGGCCCAGGAACGCGAAGATCTCGCCGCGCCTGATCTCGAGGTCGATTCCCGCGACTGCCTCGACCGGTCCATAGCTCTTGCGCAATCCCCGGATGGAGACAACCGGTTCAGCCCTCATGCCAGGAGTCTCGCACGGTGGTATACCTCGACAGATGGCATCTAAGCCTGTCGAGCAGCTATCGGAAGTAATCGTCCGCTTCTGCGGCGACTCGGGCGACGGCATGCAGCTCACCGGCTCCCAGTTCACGTCGGAGGCGGCGATCCTCGGCAACGACATCTCGACGCTGCCCGACTTCCCGGCCGAGATCCGCGCGCCCGCCGGCTCGCTGCCAGGCGTCTCGGGCTTCCAGCTCCACTTCGCCGACCACGACATCCTCACGCCGGGAGACGCGCCGAACGTCCTCGTCGCGATGAATCCCGCCGCGCTGAAGACGAATATCGCCGACCTTCCGAAGGGCGGCACGCTCATCGTCGACTCCGACGCGTTCAACGACCGCAACCTCCAGAAGGCCGGCTACGCGCAGAGCCCGCTCGAGGACGGGTCGCTTGACGAGTACCAGCTCCACGCCGTCCCCCTGACGACGCTCACGGTCGGCGCGCTGAAGGACGTCGCGGGAGTGACGCCGCGCGAGGCCGAGCGCTCGAAGAACATGTTCTCGCTCGGCTTGATGTCGTGGCTCTACGGGCGTTCGATCGACCCGACGATTCAGTTCCTCGAAGAGAAGTTCGCGGCGAAGCGGCCGGAGATCTACGAGGCGAACCTCAAGGCGCTGCAGGCCGGCTACGCGTTCGGGGAGACGACCGAGACCTTCGCGGTGACGTACGAGATCAAGCCGGCGAAGCTCACGCCGGGCACGTACCGCAACATCACGGGCAACCAGGCGCTTTCGCTCGGCCTCGTCGCCGCGTCGCGCCTCTCGGGGCTGCCGCTCTTCCTCGGCGCCTACCCGATCACACCCGCGAGCTCGATTCTCGAGGAGCTCGCCGGCTACAAGAACTTCGGCGTCCGGACGTTCCAGGCGGAGGACGAGATCGCGGCCGCAGGCGCTGCGGTCGGCGCGAGCTTCGGCGGCGCGCTCGGCATCACGACGTCCGCAGGCCCCGGCGTGGTGCTGAAGGCCGAGACGGTCGGCCTTGCAATCATGCTCGAGCTGCCGCTCGTGATCTGCGACATCCAGCGCGCAGGCCCGTCGACGGGGATGCCGACGAAGCCGGAACAGGGCGACCTGCTGATGGTGCTGTACGGCCGGAACGGCGAGTCGCCAGTCCCGGTCGTCGCCGCGATCTCGCCGTCCGACTGCTTCGACGCCGCGATCGAGGCGTGCCGGATCGCGCTCAAGTACCGCACGCCGGTCTATCTCCTCTCCGACGCGTACCTCGCGAACGGCTCCGAGCCGTGGCTTCTGCCCGAGCTCGACACGCTGCCCGACCTGACGCCGACGTTCGCGACCGAGCCGAATGCGGGTGACGAGTTCCTCCCGTACCTCCGCGACCCCGAGACGCTCGCGCGCCCGTGGGCCGTGCCGGGCACGCCGGGCCTCGAGCACAGGATCGGCGGCATCGAGAAGGCCGACCGCACGGGGAACATCTCCTACGACCCCGACAACCACGACCTCATGACGCGCTTGCGTGCGCAGAAGGTCGCCGGGATCGCCGCCGACATCCCCGAGCTCGAGGTCGACGACCCCGACGGCGACGCGAAAGTGCTCGTGCTCGGCTGGGGCGGGACGTACGGCCCGTGCGCCGCGGCCGCGAGGCGCGTCCGCGCGAAGGGCAAAAAGGTCGCGCACGCGCACCTGCGGCACCTCAATCCGTTCCCGCGCAACACCGGCGATGTCGTCCGCCACTACGAGAAGGTGCTCGTGCCGGAGATGAACATGGGCCAGCTCCTGTCGCTCCTGCGCTCGCAGTTCCTCGTCGACGCGGCGGGCTACAACCAGATCCGCGGCGTGCCGCTGCGCGCGGCCGAGCTCGCGGAGGCGATCGAAGCAATGGTGGAGTCGTGCTGAAAAGGGGAGTCGCTATGAAGGTTCGCAAGCTGCTGACGAAGATCAACGACGCGGTGCGGCCGCCGCATGTGAGAGGCCCGGGCGGAGGTGGCGGCTCGCCGGACGCGGTCGACGACGCACGCACTGCGGGCGTCGGACGGCCGGGTGCGTTCGCTCCGCCGGTGAACTACAGGCCCGTCGACTACGACACGAAATCGGACGAATGACGGACGGCAATGGCAAGAGCAACGGCGCGCTGACTGCGAAGGACTTCCGCACCGACCAGGAGGTGCGCTGGTGCCCGGGCTGCGGCGACTACGCGATCCTCGCGGCGATGCAGTCGTTCATGCCGGAGCTCGGGATCGCGCGCGAGAACACCGTCTTCGTGAGCGGGATCGGCTGCGCGGCGCGCTTCCCGTACTACATGAACACGTACGGCCTCCATTCGATCCACGGCCGCGCGCCGGCGATCGCGACCGGACTCGCGACGTCGCGCCCCGACCTTTCCGTCTGGATCGTGACCGGCGACGGCGATGCGCTGTCGATCGGCGGCAACCACCTGATCCACTCGCTGCGCCGCAACGTCAACTTCAAGATCCTCCTCTTCAACAACAAGATCTACGGGCTGACGAAGGGGCAGTACTCGCCGACCTCGGAGCTCGGGAAGGTGACGAAGTCGACGCCGATGGGGTCGCTCGACTGGCCCTTCAACCCGATCTCGCTGGCGATCGGCGCCGAGGCGACGTTTGTCGGCCGCGCGATCGACACCGACAAGAAGGGGATGACGGACGTGCTGCGCGCGGCGGCCGAGCATCGCGGCAGTGCGTTCGTCGAGATCTTCCAGAACTGCCCGATCTTCAACGACGACGCGTGGGAGTTCGTCCGCGACGACAAGGAAGGCGTAAACCGGATCCCGCTGCGCCACGGCGAACCGATCACGTGGGGCAAGGACGGCGAGAAGGCCCTGCGCCAACTTCCCGACGGGACGATCGAGGTCTGTGCCGCCAGCGAGGACGGCGTCCTCGTGCACGACGAGACGCACACGGAGCCGCCCCTTGCGTTCGCGCTCTCGCGCGTGACGCAGGCGACGCACGGCGGAACCCCGGTCGGCGTCTTCCGCAACGTCGAGCGCCCGGTCTACGACGACCTGATGGCGGAACAGCTGGAGACTGCGGTAGCAAAGCGCGGCGCCGGCGATCTCGCGGAGCTATTGCACTCCGGCGAGACCTGGGTCGTCTCCTAGCTGGCCGTTAGGAACTAGCCCGAAACGCCAAGCAGTAGCGGAGTGTGTTGCAACACGATTCCGTCAGGATGCTCGTCGACCATCTTGCGTGCGACGTTGAAGGCCGTCTTATGCAGGGTTTCGCCACTGGCGAACAGCGCCTTCTGTTGCCGGCGCGTGCCGATCGGCGCGTCCCCCGGAGCGCCCGGCATGTACAGGAACGGGATGTGCCAGCGATCCGAGTCAGGCGATAGGAGGAAGATCAGGCCGTTCATGTACCCCTCGATGTAGGCCGAGTCCCAGTACCTGCGCCGACGCACCGCGTCCTTCTGCATACGTTCATACGTGCGAAGCAGGCGCTTGACCTCGCACGTGTGCGAGTAGGCGCTAGAGGTTCTCATGGTGAGCATTCGTCCGAGGGCATCTTGGAGCCCGTCCTGGTACGAAGTGGTGTAGAGAAGCATCGGGTACTTCTTGACTGGGATCGCATCGACGATCTCGAGGTGCTCCTCGACAAGCATGTCCAGTAGTTCCGCAACCCCCTCGAATTGACTGTCGGCGGGAAGTAAGCATTGGGTCTTGTCGAGCAGCTGACGCTTCAGCTCTTCAATGAAGTAAGCAGCGTCAGTCGTCAAGACAGTCGAGTCGGGGAAACGCGCAGCGTCGAAATTCTCGTCAAGGGTGACGATGACGGGGCGGATGAGCATCTCGCCGAGCTGCTCGCGGATGAGGGCATAGATGCGGGCGAAGTCGTCGTCGTTGAACGAGTACCCGACAAAGACGATGGTCTTCGTCGCGAGGATGTGTTTGAGCGTGCTGCCGATGACCCCTTCCCGAAGGCTCTGATAGGCGGCCTCGTAGTCCACCTCCGTCGCGACGATCGACCCGACGTTGTACATCGATCCGTGGATCTTGAAGACCTTCCTTCCAGAGAGACCCCAGAAGGCGTAATCCTTGGGCGTGACGATCGGGGTGGCGCCGCAATCCTCTTCGAAGTACGTGTCCCAGTTTGTCGTGACGATCGTGTCGACGTAGAAGAGGGTCGCGAGTTGTCTATGGAACCGAGTCGCGTCATACCGCAGCGCCTCGAACGCGTTGATGTAGTCGAAACGACCCTTGATGAGCTGCAGGAGCTCGCGCCGGCCATGCTTCTCCTGGTATGCGGACATAACTGACGCGAACGACGCATCGGGTGATGCGCCGACGTCCGCTGCGGCCTCGCGGTAGATCGTCCAGGGAAGGACGTAGTCGGACTCGGTGCTGGCGCCGGCCCCGGCGAAGACGACGAGGTCGTACTTCAGGCACGCGTCCACGATGCGCTCTGGCATCTCGAACGGGCGTCGGTTGCGGCAGTACTTGCACGCGCTCTTCTCGTCGAAGGCGTGGCTGTGCGTCGCACCGTCCAGATTCGTCACGCGAACCACTCTATGGACGGCTGCGGCCGAAGCCTCGATCCCGTAGACCTCCGAGGAGGAGCGCGGCAAGGGCGACCTCGCCGCGCTCCCGCACTCCGGTGAGACCTGGGTCGTCGGCTAAGCGCTAGGCGCCAGCGTTGAAGTAGCGGTGGATCGGCGTGATCGTCACGCTCGGCTCCCCGTCCACTCCGCCGGCTTGCTCGACTCCGGGCATGAGGCGATTGTCGACGAACGTCTGGAAGGCTTCGGGGGACTCCCACACGTCCACGACCTTGAAGCCGCCCTCGTCGAAGAAGGCGATGTGGAAGATCGCTCCGTCTGCTACCGCCTGCTCCCAGTCGACGATCTCGCGAACCTTGTCGTACTGCTCCGGGGTGACCGCGGGCCACTCCATGCGCATCACTACAGCCATCGTGCTTCTCCTCTCGAAGGGGACGTGCAATCTTCGTCGAGAGCGAGGAATCGGTTCAAGCGGGCCGCGGCGCGTCCGCGCGGCGGCGGAGTGGCGTGAAGCGCGGCGTCCAGCCGAGCGCGATTGCCGTCGCGACGACCGAGGCGAGACCGACGAGGGCTCCGACCGCGAAGGCGAGCTCCGTCCCGCCGCGTGAGCACAGCCAGCCGGCCAAGAGCCCCGCGACGGCGCCTGTTCCGTTGAACGCGTAGAAGTAGAGCCCGATGATCCGGCCGCGGAGCCGGTCCGGCGCGGCGAGCTGCATCATCGCGTTCGAGTTCGCCGACCACGCGGTGAAGCCCGCGCCGACGAGGAAGAGCAGCAGCCCGGCGAGGAGCTCGTTGCGGGCCGGCGCGAGGACTAGCTCCGCCGTCGTGAAGACGGCCGCGCCGAGGAGCAGGACTTTGGTCGACGCGCGCGCCCGCGACGCGGCGACAAGCGCGCCGACCAAAGCGCCCGCGCCGAAGACCGCGGAGAGGAACCCGAAGACGGGGCCGCTGCCGTGGAGGGTCACCCTCGCGAGCACGGGCAGCGTGACGTTGAAGTTGAACGCGAACGTGCTGAGCATGAACGTCAGCCCGAGGACGGCGATCATCCGCGGCTGCGTCCGGACGTACGCGAGCCCCTCCTTCGTGCCGGCGATGATGCTCGGCCGCTCGAACTCCTCGACGGGGAAGAACTCGCTCGTCCGCATCATCAGCAGCCCGCCGAGCACCGCGACGAAGCTGATCGCGTTG
>Ga0265338_10010434_pt1 | contig 10893 bp, 5 predicted proteins | sample 42126metaG_FD_193579 | JGI IMG/M metagenome (GOLD analysis project Ga0265338, IMG submission 193579) | Rhizosphere microbial communities from Carex aquatilis grown in University of Washington, Seatle, WA, United States - 4-21-26 metaG | ecosystem: Host-associated > Plants > Roots > Rhizosphere >... | reverse complement strand
TGCCGCCAATGCGGTGACGGGCGCGGTCGCGTTCAATACGCCGGGTGCGGCCAGCTTTACGGATACCGCTTCGATCGGCCTCGGCGCCTCGTCGGTGGGCGGGCCGCTGACGCTGGTTTCGGCGGGCGGCATTTCCCAGACCGGCGCGGTCCAGTCGGCGTCGCTCAATGCGACCGCCAATGGCGGCGCCATCGTGCTGACGAACAGCGGCAACAGCTTCGCGACGCTGACGCTTTCGACCGCCAGCGATGCTTCGGTGACCGATACGACCGGCGTCACGCTGGCGGCTTCCTCGATCGGCGGCAAGCTCACGCTTGCGGCGGGTGGCGCGGTCGCCCAGTCGGGCGCTTTGCACAGCGTCGGACTGAACGTTTCCACGACGTCCGGCGCGATCGCCCTGACCAATACCGCCAACGCGGTCTCGGGTGCGGTGCAGTTCGGCACGCCGGGCGCGGTGACCTTCTACGACACGCTCGGCCTGTCGGTCGGAGCCTCGACGGTGGGCGGCGACCTCGTGCTGCTGTCGAAGGGCAATGTCGGCGTCACCGGAACGGTGCAGAGCAATAGCGGCGCGATCACGATCGTCGCCGGCTGGGACGGCGCGACGACCAGCGCGGCGCAGCTCGGCAGCAGCGGCGTCTACGGCAATGCCAATGGCAGCGTGACCGTGGGCGGCACGGGCGCGACCGGCAATGCCGGCATCGGCTCCAAGAGCGGCGCGACGGCGGTCTATGCCTATAATCTCAATATCCTGGGCACCAATGGCGCGGCGCAGCTCGGCTATCACGGCGCCGGCGGCGGGGCGATCAAGGTCGTCGCGCTGCACAATGTGACGCTGACGGCGGGCGCGGGCAGCGCGCTGCTCGGTAACGGCTCGCTCGGCAATGATGTGAGCGGCGCCGTGACCGGCGATATCGATGTGCGGCTCGGCGGGACTATCGCCTTTGCCGGCGGCGCCAACGGCAAGGCGTGGCTCGGCAATGCCGCGCCGGCGGGCGGCAGCGAGACCGGCAATCTCATCCTGGTGGCAAGCGACGAATCCACCGATGCCGGCACCGATCTCGGCAACATGGTCGTCTCCGCGCTCGGCGGTGGCGACGTCACTCTCGGCTTCACCGGCACCGGCGATCAGGGCCCGGGCAAGAACTACAGCTACAATTCCAGCCACGCGTTCAGTTATCTGGCGGGCGGCAACCTCGTCTTCGCCGGCTCGATCCAGAATGCGGGTAGCGGCGCGATCAACCTCGTCGCGGGCTGGGATGGACACACGCTGACGCCGTCTTCCTTCGGCCAGTCCGGCGTCTACGGCAACAACGGCAAGGGCGTAACCATCGGCGGCGCGAATGCGACCGGCGGCGTCGCAGTCGGAAGCGCAGGCGGCACGACCTCGGTCTATGGCGCGAGCCTGCTGCTCGCGGCTGCGAACGGCTATGCCCAGCTCGGCTTCAACGGCCATGGCGCCGGCGCCATCGCGGTTACGACGACGGGTGCCGTCACGCTGACCGGCGGCGCATCGGCCGGCGACTTCGCACAGATCGGCAATGGCGGCCTGAAGACCAGCGGCAACAACAGCGGCGACATCGCGATCGCCGCCGGCGGCGATATCGTGCTGACGGGCGGCGCGGGCAGCGAGGCCTATGTCCAGATCGGCCATGGCGGCGCGGAGTCCAACACCGGCGCCAGCGGCTACAGCAACACCGGCGCCATCGCTCTCACCGCCGCGGACCTGACCTTGGGCGCGGGCGCGGGCTCGGCGGCTTATGCGCAGGTCGGTCAGGGCGGCTATGAGAGCGGCCTCAATCTCGCCGGCGGCCAGGCGCTCAATGGCGGCAATATCACCGTCACCGTCGGCCATCTCGTCAGCCTGACCGGCAATGGCACGGATGCCTATGCGCAGATCGGCAATGGCGGCGACCAGAGCAACCTGAACCCGTCGGCCGCCGCTGGTGGCACCGATTCCGGCGACATCGTGGTCTCCGCCCCGAACGGGCCGAACGGCGCGGTCAGCCTGACTTCGGGTGCGGGCGCCAATGCCTATAGCCAGATCGGCAATGGCGGCTATGCGGTGAATGCCGGCGTCAACGCGACGGTGGCGAGCTTCATGGTGACCGGCAATGTGACGGTCACCGATCTCGCGCTGACCGGCGGCGGCGCCAACGGCTATTCGCTGATCGGCGGCGGCGACGCGTCGCACAATTCGGTGGCCAATGTCATCGGCAATGTCGTCATCGACGCCAACGGCAACATCATCTATACGGCCGGCACCGGCGAGCACTCGCAGGCCACGATCGGCAATTTCACCGGCAAGGGCACGCTCAGCGGCACTGTCACCGGCGCCACGCCGCCGCCTGAGATCACAAACGATCCGGGCACAATCGGCGTCATCGTTTCGTCGACGGCGAACGCCAAGCCGAACACCAATACTGCAATCACGACGATCACCACAACCGTGGTGAGCGGTGAAGAGCAGAATGGCGGTGCGTCGAGCCTCACCGCCCATATCGAGACCGCGCCACCAGGTCCGCTCGCCTCGCTCGGCGGCGGCGACAGTTCCGCGCCTAACACCTCGGACAACGCCACCGTGGTCATCGCCGACTCGCTGGACGGCGCCAAGAAAGCGGCGGCGACGCAGACCATCGTCGCCGGCATGCTGAGCCAGTCCAACCCGACCTCGGCGTCGCATACCGTCCACGCCATCCCACCGGCGGACCAGGATTTCTCGAGCTGGGGCAACGAGGCCCTATGGCAATGATGCGGCGTCGATCCACACTTCTGCTGATCTGCGCTCTTTCGCTGGGCGTGGTGGCTTATGGCCAGGCGACGGCACCGGACGAGATCGGCAAATATGTCGAGACCGCGCGGCTCTACAGCGGCGCCGACAATTATGCCGGGGCGGAAGATGCCTATCGCCACGTGCTCGATCTGCAGACGGCGAAATACGGCGCGGACTCGCAGGCCGTCGGCGAGACGCTGGCGGAACTGGCCTTGCAAGTCTCCAACCAGGGGCGCTTTGACGAGGCGGCCGCCCTGTTCCGCCGGGCATCGCCGATCGTCGAAGGCGCGGCCAGCGTCTCGACACGGGCGCGCTTCGCGTCCTATCAGGCGCTCGACGCCGCCAATCAGCGCAAATACGACGACGCCCTGAAATACGCCCGCGCCGCGACCGCCTTGCGCCGGGGCGAGGTCGATGCGGCGCGCGCCGCGGCGGTCTCCACCGACGGCAGCGAAGATGCGGCGCCGGTGGCGCTCGAGGGCGAGCTCGCCCATTCGCTGCGCATCGAGGCTGAGATGGCGCTGCGGCTCGGCGACAATGCGGGCGCCCAGGCCGCGGCGGAAGAAGCGCTGTGGATTATCACCGAGGAGCCGGGACTGCCGCTCTGGTGGCGGCCGGAGATGATCGCGCTGATGGGCGAGGTCAATGAAGCGCAGGGCCGCGTCGTGGTCGCCGAGCGCGATTTCCGCGATGCGCTGACGCTCGACCAGAAACTTTTCGGCGACACGGCGCCGACGGCGCGGGCGCAATTGCAGCTCGGGCATTTCTATGCCAACCAGCAGCTTTATGGTGCGTCCATCGCGTCCTATCGCGCCGCTTTCGCGATCCTGGCCAAGGATCCGACCGCGCGGTCGCAGATCGTGACGGATCAGATCGTGCCGTTCCTGGCCGCAGCCTCCGCGCTTGGCGTGCAGGACGCGACGCAGAAATCCGCGCTCGATGCCGACATGTTCCGCGCGGCGCAGCTTGTGACGTCGGACCTCGCGGATCGCACGATCGCACGCGTGGCGGCGCGGCAGGCGGCCGGCGATGCGCAGCTTTCCGCGCTGGTGCGCCAGCTCGAACAGGCGCAGGCCGCGCGCGACGATGCCCGCCTCGAGTTGGTGGCCGAGAACGCCAAGCCGAATGACGAGCGCAACGCCACGCTGGCCGCGAAGTTCGACGCCGACCTCAAGACGGCGTCGGCCAATGCCGACGCGCTCGCGGCACAGGTCGCCAAGAGCTATCCGGCCTATGCGCGGCTGGCGGATCCGGGCCCGGTCGAATTGGCGGATTTCGAGAAGGCGCTGCGCCCCGGCGAAGCCTTCCTGACCTTCGTCATCGGTGCCAAGGGCAGCTTCGCACTGGTCGTGACGACCGGCGGCTTGTCCGCTGCGCCGGTGGCCGCGACGACGCAGAACCTGGACGACGACGTGGCCGGCCTGCGTTCGGCGTTCACGCCGAAGCTCGGCCGTCTTCCCGATTTCAGCCTGAAATCCTCCTACGCGCTCTATCGCGAGCTGATCGCGCCGGTCGAGCCGGCCTTGGCCCGTGCAGATCACCTGATCGTGGCGCCCGGCGGGGCGCTGGACAGCCTGCCGCTGTCGCTGCTCGTCACGGCCGAGCCGGGCAAGGGCGGCTATGCCAATGCAGCCTGGCTGGTGCGCCGGATGGCGATCAGCGTGGTGCCGTCACCGCGCGCCCTCATCGCCCTGCGCGGGACAAGCGTCGCGCGCGCGCCGCGGCCGTTCTTCGGCGTCGGCAATCCCAGCTTCACGGGGAATAGCGGCGGCAAGGCGCTGACGGCGCTGGCTTCGTCCTGCCAGCAAGGCGCTGCGGCAGACCCCGCGCTGCTGCGCGCCCTGCCGCCTTTGCCGGAGACCGCGGCCGAGGTCGAAGCGGTCGGCCGCACGCTGGGCGCCCAGCCGGGCTCGATCCTGACCGGCGCGGGTGCCAGCGAGAGCGCGGTGCGCGCCGCGAGCCTGGACCAGTATGCAGTGCTCTATTTCGCGACCCACGGCATGCTGCCCGGCGAACTGCATTGCCAGGCCGAGCCCGGTCTCGTGCTCTCGCCGCCGCCCGGCGCCGCGCCGTCCACGGCGTCCGACGGCTTGCTGAGCGCCAGCGAGATCGCGGAGCTCAAGCTCAATGCCGACCTCGTCGTGCTTTCGGCCTGCAACACGGCGGCGGAAGGCGGCACGAAGTTCGGCGGTGGGGCGCTGCAGGGCCTGGCGGACTCGTTCTTCAATGCCGGCGCGCGCGCGGTGCTTGCGAGCCATTGGGAGGTGCCGTCGGCGGCGACGGAGAAGCTGATGACCGGCCTGTTCGCGCGCTATGCGAAAGATTCGGGGCGCGATCTTGCCGAAGATTTGCGGCAGGCGCAGCTTGCGGCGATCGCGACCGGGGCGCATCCCTTCAACTGGGCGGCGTTCACGCTGATCGGCGACAGCGGGACGCGCGCGGCGACCGTGGCGAGGAGCGGAGAATGATCAAGGGGCGGGCACGCATTCTGGCAGTCCTGGCGGGACTGGCCCTGTCGATGGGGACGGCCGCGGCGGCCAATCTGACGGTGGTGGAGGCGCGGGGCATCGCGCTGACGCCGGGCACCACGATCGATTCGACAAAACCGCTGGTGCTGAAGCAGGGGCAGCATGTGACGCTGATCTCCGACAGCGGCGCCACGCTCAGCATCGACGGTCCCTACAACCAGCCGCCTTCGGCCGGCGGCAGCGGCAAAAGCCTGGGCGCGACGCTGGCGGCGCTGGGTACCGAGCGCAATGCGCGCACAGGCGAGGCCGGCGTCACCCGTGGCGCCACCTCGATCGCGCTTCCCGACCCCTGGCTGTTCGATGTCACGCACAGCGCCAATGTCTGTCTGCCCGAAGGCACGCAGCCTGTGTTCTGGCGCCCCGACGCCAAGACCGCGACGACGCTCGTCGTGATGCCGGTCGACCGGAGCTGGAAGTCCAAGGCCGATTGGCCGTCTGGGCTGGACCGCATGCATGTCACCACCGATGTGCCGATGCATGGCGGCGCCGCCTATGTGGTGAACTATGCCGGCACGGACTACGCGCTGGCCGTGAGCACGGTGCCGGCGAGTCTCGCGAACGACCAGATGCGTGCCGCCTGGATGGTCCAGAAGGGCTGCGAGGCCCAGGCCGAGGCGCTGCTTCGACCGCGCAAATGAATGCACTGATCGGCCGCCTGAAGGTCTTGGCGCGTCACAAGGCCGCCACCGCCATGGCCATGGCGCTCGCCATGGCGTTCCTCGCGACCTATGCGGTGAACCGCATCTCCTTCCTCACCAGCGCCGAGCGCTTCGTCGAGGACTGGCAGATCGCGTTCAAGACGCCGCCGGAGCCGCAGGACCCCGATCTGCTGATCCTGGCGGTTGACGAAGGCGTGATGCAGCACTTCCCCTATCGCTCCCCGCTCGACCGCGGCTTCCTGGCGAAATTGCTGACCGCGCTAGACGCCAAGCATCCCAAGGCGATCGTGCTCGACTACCTCTTCGACAGTCCGACCGAGACGGACAAGGACGATGCGCTGCGCAAGGCGTTGCGCGAGATGAAGACGCCGATGGTGGTCAGCTATTACGAAGCGGGCTCGACCGTCAGCGCCGACCAGACGGCCTATCTCAACGCCTTCGTGCCGGACAAGGACCGCGCGCTGCCCAATCTCGGCACCGACCAGACCGACACGGTGCGCTGGATCAATCCCGGCGGCAAAACGTCGGGCGGCGAGCGCCTGCTCAGCGTGCAGCGCCGCGTTGCGCAGATCGCCGGCATCAAGACGCCCGACGAACAGGTCCCGATCGTCTGGCACGCCGATGAGGGCGAGAACCAGCCGGCGTTCTCGGAGCTCCCAGCCTGCCTCGGGAAGACCTGCATTCCGGCGGCCACGCTGCTTCCGGAGACGATCTTTAAGGACAAGGTCGTGCTGATCGGCTCGCATCTCACGCTCGTGGATCAGCACCGCACGCCCTTCGCCACCGATCCGGGCGATCCGCGCGCCACCATGCCCGGCGTCCAGATCCTGGCGCATGGCATTTCGCAGTTCCTGCATCACCGCGACCCGCCGCAGCTCTCCTGGGGCGAGAACCTGGCGCTGACGATCGCGATCGCGCTGCTCGGCGCGCTGCTCGGCACGCTCGAATGGCCATTGTGGCTGCGCGCCGGCCTGGTCGGCGTGGCGATCATCGTTCTTTGGTATCTCGGCGTCTTCGTGCTCTACGAACGCGCCGGACTCATCATCGGTCTCATCGCGCCGTCCATCGCGGTCGTGGGCTCCTTCGCCGGCGTCGATTCCATCGCGGGCCTGGCGGCGCGTCAGCAGCGCGCCTTCATCCACAGCACCTTCTCGCTCTATCTCGCGCCAGAGCTGGTGCAGCAGCTGGTGGACGATCCCACCAAACTCAAGCTCGGCGGCGAGCGGCGCGAGATGAGCATATTGTTCAGCGATATCGCGGGCTTCACCACGCTGGCGGAAGGCCTCGACTCGCAGGAAGTCGGGCGCATCCTCAACAACTATCTCGACGGCATGACCGCCGCCGTGAAGGTGCATCAGGGCTATGTCGACAAGTTCATCGGCGACGCCATCATGGCGATCTTCAATGCCCCGGTGGACGTCGACGGCTACGCGACCAAATGCGTGCGCTGCATGCTCGACCTCGACGCTTTCACTGAGGAATACCGCAAGAAAATGAACGCCGAGGGCGTGCCCTTGGGCATCACACGCATCGGCGCCCATACCGGCGCCGCCGCGGTCGGCAATTTCGGCTCCCGCGACAAGTTCAGCTACACGGCCTCCGGCGACGTGGTGAACGCCGCCTCCCGTCTGGAGGGCCTGAACAAGACCTTCGGCACACGCATCTGTGTCAGCGGCGCCACCCGTATGCTATGTGAGGGAATCGCGTTCCGCCCGATCGGATCGGTGATCCTGAAGGGCAAGACGGAGGCGCTCGACGTGTGGGAGCCGTTGCACGATGGCGCTTATGGCGCGGACTACCTGGCACGCTATCAGGCCGCCTACGACGCCGCGCATGACGGCCATGCCGATGCCATCGCCCTCTTCGCCGCGCTTGCCAAGGAGCGAGCGGACGACCCCTTGGCGCATTTCTATCTCGAGCGCCTCTCGCAGGGCGAAACGGGCGTCAAGATCAAGATGACCGAAAAATGATCTTCTGGTCCATCGTCGTCCTGCTGGTGCTCGCGATCGCGCGCTTCTGGGGCGTCGGGGCACTCCACGGTGAGCTGTCGCCCGACACGGCCGACCAGATCGCCCGCGGTCTTTCGGTCGGGATCGTCGTTGCCCTCACGCTGCTGACCGACGGATTGGTCCGGCACTATTACTGGGTTCGTTATCTCCAGCGCCGTCTGAATCGCGAGACGCCTGCGCTCATCCAGGACATGCTGACGGTCGCGCTCGTGCTGCTCGGACTGTCGCTCGGCCTGTGGTGGGAGGAGGGGTTCTCCTTCGCGGGCTTCGTCACCGCGTCCGGCGCCACGGCCGTCGTGCTCGGCATCGCGCTGCAGACGACAATCCAGGATCTTTTCTCTGGCCTCGCGATCAATCTCGACGGCTCCTATTCGCTGGGCGACTGGCTGACGATCTATTCCGACCAGATGCCGGAGCCGATTTACGGCCGGGTCACGCACATGACCTGGCGCTCGACCTTCCTTGCGCTCGACGACGGCCGCCGCGTGATGGTGCCCAACCACATCGCGACCAACAACGCCGTGATGAACCACAGCCGCCCGGCGGACGCCAAGCGGCTTTCGGTGACGATCGGGATCGATCCCCGCATGCCCTCCGACCGCGTCGTCGACATGTTTCTGGGCGAGGCGTTCAAGGCGGTGCGCCGCCCGGGCCTCGCGCGCACGCCAGAGCCGTCGGTGATCATGACGAGCCTCACCAGCGACGCGCTGACCTACGAGGTGCGGTTCTATTTCTTTCCCGACCAGATCGAGCCGGCGACAGCCAAATCGATCGTCATCGCCGCTTTGCAGGACGTGATCCTCCAGAACAAGATGCCGCAACCGGTCACCCAGGTCGAGCTGGTGAAAGAGCCGGTCATCGACATCATCCTGGACGAGAACGAGATGCGCGGCGCGCTGGAGCATGCGAGCCTGTTCAGCCGCGTGCTGGACGACGAGCAGTCCAACGAACTCGCGCGGCTGTGCCGCCCCGTCGAATTTCCGCGCGGCGCCAACCTGATGGTGCAGGGCGACTCCGCCTCGTCGATGTTCATCATCCTGGAAGGCGCGGCGCGCGTGAGCGTGCTCGGCCAGAACAACGATCCGCGCGAGGTTGCCGTGCTGGCGACGGGCGACGTCGTGGGCGAGATGTCGTTGATGACGGGTGCGCCGCGCAACGCGACGGTGACCGCGCTGACCCGCTTGCGCGCGCTGGAAATCACCAAGGAGCCGATCGAGGCGCTGCTGAAGAAATCTCCCAACCTGCTGCAGCGCTTCAGCCATGTGCTGGCCAAGCGGGAGCAGGAGCGCGCGGCAATCGCCCAGAAGACCATCCAGGTCGCCGCGGTCGAGAAGGATCTGATCGCGCGGATGCGGACCTTCTTCAGCCGCGTGCTGGGGACGGACACGCCGCCCGCCTGACGGCCTGCGCTAGTAAGGTGCCACGCCCGCGATCAGCACGTAAACGATGCCGAGATAGGTGAGCTGGTGCACCAGTTGGTCGGTGCCGAACAGGATCCAGTATCGCTGGTCCGTCGGGCCCCAATGGAAGACCCGGTCGACCCATGCCTTGGTCCAATCGGTGTGATAGTGGATCGCGAATTCCACCAGCAGGATCAGCGCCGCCGTCTGCAGCGGCGCGCCGAGGATGATCAGCGCGGGAATCGACCCCAGGATATGCAGTCCCGAATGGACGAAGCCGCCGGGATGTCCGTAAATCGCCTTGGTGCGGACCTGATACTCGGTCTGCAGCACGAAATCGCACAGGAAGTGCTTTGCCTGGAACGCCAGCAGCGCCCACAGGACCAGGGCTGTCTCCTGGCTCATTCCCGTCCCTTTCGCATCGCCTGATGGAGATAGTGCATGTCGCCGCCGGCGGCAAATATAAGTCCCATAAGTAAGTCACATAACAACCTGCCGCACTGCGGCAATCCTTGTGTTTCGGCACACCTGAACTAGGATTTCCGTGAGCCCAGAAAGAGGCATCGGGATGAACGCGCTGGTCGGAACGCCTGTGAAGCGCAAGGAGGATTTCCGCTTCATCACCGGCAATGGCCGCTATACCGATGATCTGACGAAGCCAGGGCAGAGCTGGGCGGTGTTCGTGCGCAGTCCGCATGCGCATGCGAAAATCCGTTCGATCGATTCGAAGCTGGCGCTTGCGATTCCGGGCGTGCTCGCGGTCCTGACCGGCGCAGAACTCGCGGCCGACGGCGTGAAGGGCCTCATCTGCGGCTGGATGATCCATTCCAAGGATGGCAGCCCGATGAAGATGGGCAACCATCCGGCGCTGGCGATCGATCGCGTGCGCCATGTCGGCGACCAGGTCGCGGTGGTGATCGGTGAGACGGCGGGTGCCGCGGCTGCGGGCGCCGAAGCGGTCGCCGTCGACTACGAGGTCCTGCCGGCGGTGCTGACGGCGTCCGAGGCGCTCGTCGCGGGCGCGCCGCAACTGCACGACGAAGCGCCGGGCAATCTCATCTACGACTGGCATCTGGGCGACGAGCAGAAGACCGAGATCGCTTTCGCGGCGGCGAGCCATATCGTCGAGCTCGATATCGTCAACAACCGTCTGGTGCCCAATGCGATGGAGCCGCGGGCCGCGATCGGGGAATACGATGCGGGCTCTGGCATCTTCACGCTGACGACAACGAGCCAGAACCCGCATGTCGCGCGGCTGGTGCTCTCGGCCTTCGTGAACATCGCGCCGGAACACAAGCTGCGCGTGATCGCCCCCGATGTCGGCGGCGGCTTCGGGTCGAAGATCTTCATCTATCCGGAAGAGACGGTCTGCGTCTGGGCGGCGAAGAAGGTGGGAAGGCCGGTGCGCTGGACCGCGGACCGTTCGGAGAGCTTCCTGACCGACGCGCATGGCCGCGACCATGTCAGCAAGGCTGCGCTCGCGCTCGACGCCAATGGCAGGATCCTGGCGTTGCGCGTCAGCAC
>Ga0265338_10010431_pt1 | contig 10894 bp, 5 predicted proteins | sample 42126metaG_FD_193579 | JGI IMG/M metagenome (GOLD analysis project Ga0265338, IMG submission 193579) | Rhizosphere microbial communities from Carex aquatilis grown in University of Washington, Seatle, WA, United States - 4-21-26 metaG | ecosystem: Host-associated > Plants > Roots > Rhizosphere >... | reverse complement strand
AGACCGCCGCCAAACCCCTTGCTCGATAAGCCCGCTTCATCGCGTCCTCCCGTAGGGGTAATTGTAGGACGATCCCGTGAACGTTGCCTCTAAAAGACCGGATTCGACGGGTTTCATCGCTAAATATTTAGGGGAATAATCCCCCTGGGCCGGTCACTATTCTTTCCGGGTTCGTGGGGGCGCTTGGGATATATATTGGGGTGGGGGGAATAAAGCGCGGCCCCGCGCCTCCATTAGTCGAGGGAAGCACCCAAGCCTTCCGGAGGCCCCGCATGTCACGTTCCAAGGTCGGTTTATGGTTCCTTCTGCTGGGCGGTCTCAGCCTGGCGGCCCTGTCGGGCTGCAAACCCCGGACCGGCCCCTGCACCACCTGCCCCCAGCCTCCGAATGGCACCCTGACCGCGACCCCCACCCTCGGCTCGACCTCGCCGACCTTCACTCCTACCGGGACCATCACCAGCCCCACGAATACCCCGACCTGCGCCTGCATCACGGGTACCCCCACCTTTACCCCATCGCCCACCTCCACCCAACCCGTAAGCGTCACGGTCACCCCCACAAACACCCTTTGCCCGGGGATTTTCGGGAATAGCGTGGTCGGGGACTCCAATTCCACATTCCCTCCTAACCTTTGGTTCAGCCCTTTCCAACCCTCCGGGAACCAAGTGATCTACAACCTCTCGATCTACAATCCCGGTGAATACGCCCTGGGGATTTACTCCGACAACGGGGGCGTCCCCACCACCCTTCTGGGGGAAACGGGCGTCCAAGCCGCCACCTCCACCGGTTGGAACACGGTGGCCTTGAACCAACCGGTTTCCCTGACGGCCGGGGTCACCTATTGGTTGTGTGAGCATTCGACCAACCAGTATTACGTCACCACCAACTCGGGGGCCGTTTACGTGGTTGGGAGCGCCGGCTACACCTTCACGAACCTGCCGAACCCCCTGATCGGTGGGACGACTTCCTACACGGGCCGCGTCTTTTCCATCTATGGTTCCTCCTGCGCCCCCTATCCCGGCTCGACCTCCACGTTCACACCGACCCCCACCTACACTTGGACGCCCACCCCGCCGTCACCGACCGCGACCTGGACCCCCAGTGCCGCAACTTACACCTTCACGCCCACGGCGACCCTTCCGGGATGCAACATGATCGGCGACCCATCCATCTCGTTCCTCGGTCAATTACCGGTGGACTACTACGAGGCCATGGGTTGGACCCTCCCGGACTGCGGCTCCACCTTGACCGGGGTTTCGGCTTACCTGTCCACCGATTCGACTGCAGGCAACGTGGAAACGGCGCTATATGACGGCACGACGAGGGTTTTCTCCGGCTCTTTCAACCCGCCCGCTTCCTTCAGCGGATGGGTGACGGTCTCGACCGGGTCCTTGCCGGTGAACTGCGGTGACACCTATACCCTGGCCGTTCATAGCCTCAGCGCCGGCGTCTCGTTGGGTTCCCCCGGGACCACCGGTTGCGCCTCCGCCTACGGAAACTACTTCTCCCTGCTCCCGGCCACTCTTCCCTTCACCCTGTCACCCAGCGGTTTCTGCTTTTCGCTAGGACTCCAGGTTTGCGGCGGGTCGGGAACGGCTACTTGGACCCCGACGCCAGTTCCTCCCACGTCGACCTGGACGCCCAGCGGCTCCACATCCACCTTCACGCCGAGCCCGACTTGGACGAACAGCCCCGTCCCGGCGACGAACACCCCGACGTCGACTCCCGGAACCTGCTCGGGGAGCGCAACGTTCGGGAGTTCCAACATGACGAGCGCCGGTCCGGCCGAGACCTTCTCGCAGTCCACCAGCGCCGGCCACCTGGTGGCCTCCCAGTACACCTTGCCCGTGGATGCCACGGTGGACAGCATCTCGATCGTGATCCCAGCCGTGACGCCCATGACCCCGCCCTACGCCCAGGTGCAGATGGGGATCTACTCGGACACCGGGTCCGGGCCCGGGACCCTCGTCTGCCAGGCGAGCGCGGCCTACACCGGCGTGAACCTGGTGACGGGAACGTTCCCGCCTTCCCAGCACCTCACCGCCGGGACCTACTGGCTCGCCGCCGCGGCCACGATCGTGGGTTCCTCCACCCCCGTGATCCCCGGCAGCATCATGGTCACCTACCAGTCGGGGACCACCCAGGTCGGGTTGAATGAGGCGGGAATCTTCGGCTTACTTCCCAACTCGATCACTTCCCCCACCTTCAACTCGAACCTTTATGAGTTGTCGGTCCACTACTGCCCAGCGGCCACCGCCACCCCGACGCCAACCCCCTCGGGACCCGTCGCATCCTGGCAGGTGGTGGGAAGCGCGAATTTCTCCTCCTCCACCTACAATCCCGACTTGGTGGTTGCCGGCGGGGTGCCTTATGTCGGTTTTGAGGACGGCAACAACGGCGGGAAGGCCACGGTCGCGCAGTTTTCCGGAAGTTGGTCCCCCTTGGGGTCGGCGGGGTTGAGCCCCGGCTTGGCGGACTATGAATCCCTCTCTTTCGACAACCTCACGGGCCTTCCGTACTTGGCCTATGGGGACGGGGCCAACGGCCTGAAAGTGTCCGTCATGTCCTATGACGGAAGTTCTTGGGTCACGGTGGGGTCCCCCGGCCTCTCCATGGGGGGGGCCGCCCCATCGCTGGTGGTCTACAACAACACCCCCTACGTGGCGTTCCAGGACGGCGGAAACGGAAACCTCATCACCGTCTTGAAGTACAACGGAAGCTCCTGGGTCACCTTCGGAAGCCCCGGATTGACCGGCTCCACCTCGGTCGGCGCCAACAAAGTGGGCCTTCAGGTCGACCTGGGGACGGGGACCTTTTACCTCGCTTGCGGCGACGCGGCCTCCAACAAGGTCACCGTCATGAAAGCCACGACGTCGGGGGTTTGGTCCTTGGTGGGAAGCGCCGGGTTTTCCGACAACCTCTCCGGGGGGTTCTCGCTCGCCGTCTCGAACAACATCCCCTATGTGGCCTATTCCGACAGCGATCACTCCGGAAACGCCACGGTGGAGGAATATAACGGTGGATGGTCCCTGGTCGGGAGCGCCGGTTTCACGGCGGGCGCGGCCATGACCCCCTCCTTATTCGTGGATAACGGCGCGCCCTACTTGGCCTTCTTGGATGGGACGGTCAATAAGGTCTCGGTGATGAAATACTCGGGGACCTGGCAGTTGGTGGGGAGCGCTGGGTTTTCAGTCGGCACCGGGATCTTCCAACAACCTTCCCTCTACGTGGATGGCGGCAATCCCTACGTGGCCTATCTCAGCGGATTCAGCCCCTATCCCTTGACCGTCATGGAATATCACTGATACCTGCCGACCATCAGAAAAAAGGAAGCCCCGCCTCCTATCCGGGAGAGTGGGGCTTTTTCGTTTCAGGAAAGATCAAACGCGGGGGCCGGGCTTGGGGAAATTCTTCTCGATTTCGGCGAGTTGGGCCTCGGTCATGCCCTTCGGGATCACCCCGGCGCCCCGGGCCAACAGGTACACCTGGGCCGCCTTGTTGCAGACGTCCACCACGTCGAAGGCCTCCATCGGGCCCGGCCCGACGGACAGGGTGCCGTGCATCTCCCACACCACGCACTCGGCCCCGGTCTTCAACACCTCCAACGTCAGGTTCGCCAGCTCCTCGGTGCCGGGCGTCCAATAGGGTGCCAACGCCGCGCCGCCGGGGGTGTACATCTTCACCTCGGGGATCATGGACCAGAGCAGGTCGGTGAATCCCTGTCCCTTCGGTAGGTCCGGCAAATGGGTCAGGGCCACCAGCTCCGTGGGGTGGGTATGGAGGACCGCCTTATCACGGCCGCCGGATTTTTTCAGGAGGGAATGGATCTTCAGGTGGCTGGGCAGTTCGCTGGTGGGGGCCCATCCCGTGGCCTTGCCGCCCCAGAGGAGCTGGAAACCCGACAGGTCCTTCGCGACCCGCACCACCGATGACCAACGTTCCGGGTCCACCGCCACGTCCCGGAACCGGGCGCCGGTGGCCGTCACGAGGAAGCAATCCCCCGCCAGGTCCGCCTGGGCGATGGGACGGGGGACGAAGGCGCCCTTCTGGGGAGCGGTCTGGGGGAACAGGTCCGTCACCCGGACGGAGACGTTGCCCGCGTTCTTCTCGGCCCAGCCCTTTTCCCAAAGGTGGCCGCCCAGCTTTTGGACCTCGGCGACCAGCTTTTTCAGCTTCGGGTCCGTCCTCAACGGATATTCTCGGGCAGGGTCAACACCGCGCCCTGGTCCGCGCTGGTGACCATCCGGCAATACCGCCCCAACCAGCCTGTGTTGATCTTGTACTCCGGCTTCTTCCAGGCGGCCTGGCGCTTCGCCAATTCCCCGTCGGTCACCTTCAGCGTGAGCTTGCGGTTCGGGATGTCGATGAGGATCCGGTCGCCGTTCCGCACGAGGGCGATCGGGCCGCCCTCGGCGGCCTCCGGGGAGATGTGGCCCAGGCAGGTGCCCGCCGTGCCGCCCGAGAAGCGGCCGTCGGTGATGAGGGCCACCTGCTTGCCCAGGCCCTGGCCCTTGATCATGGAGGTGGGCGACAGCATCTCCGGCATGCCGGGGCCCCCCTTGGGCCCCTCATATCGGATCACCACGACCTGGCCCGGCTTCACGGAACGCTTCTCCAGGGCCTCCAGGCACTCATCCTGCGACTCGAACACCACGGCGTCCCCCTCGAAGGTGAAGCAGGAAGGGTCCACGCCCGCGCTCTTGATGATGGATCCCTTGGGCGCCAGGTTGCCGAACAACACCGCCAACCCGCCGTCCACCGAGAAGGGTTTTTCCAGGGTGCGGATGATGTCGCCGTCGGGGGCCGGGGCCGACTCGGCGTTCTCGCCGAGGGACTTGCCGGTGACGGTGGGACAGCCGAGGTTCAGGACCCCGGGCTTCTTCGCCAGTTCCTTCAGGATCGCCGAGATGCCGCCCTTGTTGTCCACGTCCTGGATGTGGACGTCATTGCGCGACGGCGACACCTTGCAGAGGCAGGGCGTCTTGGCCGACATCTCGTTGATGCGCTCCAGGGGATAGGTGAGGCCCGCTTCCTTGGCCAGGGCCAGGGTGTGCAGGACGGTGTTGGTCGAGCCGCCCATGGCCATGTCGAGGGCGAAGGCGTTGTCGAGGGATTTGGGCGTCACCAGGTCGCGGGGCTTCAGGTCCCACTCGAGGACCTTCATGACCTGTCGGGCGGCCTGACGGGCCAGGTCCAGGCGCCGGGGATCCACCGCCGGGATGGTTCCGTTGCCCGGCAGCGCGAGCCCCACGGCCTCCAGCAGGCAGTTCATGGAGTTGGCCGTGAACATGCCCGAGCAGGACCCGCAGGTGGGGCAGGACAGGTCCTCCAGGGCCTTGAGTTCCTTCTCGGTCATGAGTCCCGACTGCACCTTGCCCACGGCCTCGAACACCGAGATGAGGTCGCTGGATTTCCCGTCCACGGTCTTGCCCGCCATCATGGGCCCGCCGGTCACGAAGATCGTGGGGACGTTCACCCGCACCGCGGCCAGGAGCATGCCCGGGGTGATCTTGTCGCAGTTGGAGATGCAGACCATCGCGTCGAAACAGTGGGCCATCATCATGGTCTCGACGGCGTCCGCGATGAGCTCTCGGGAGGGCAGGGAATAGCGCATGCCCAGGTGCCCCATGGCGATGCCGTCGTCCACCGCGATGGTGTTGAACTCGAAGGGGGTTCCCCCCGCCTTTCGGATCTCGTCCTTCACCACCTCGGCGTACTTGTTGAGGTGCACGTGGCCCGGCACCACGTCGGTGTAGGAGTTGGCCACGCCGATGAAGGGCTTGGCGATATCCGCGTCGGTGAGTCCGGTGGCTTTGAGGAGGCTTCGGTGCCCGGCGCGCGCCGGGCCTTTCTTGACGGTATCGGAACGCATGGAAACCTCCTCGGGGTCGTTGGGCGGCGCCCCGGATAGGCGCCAGGCGCCGGGGCAGGGGGGGATCATACCAAATGCGGGCGGGTAGGTTCCAATGGCCGGGAAGGGCCCAGGTCAGCGCTTTTTGGGCTTGGGGGCCTTTTTCACCGGGGGTTTCGCCTTGGCCCGCTTGGGCTTCTCGTCCCCGGGAGCCTCACTGATGATCTTCGCGGACCAACCGGCGAGGTCCGCCGCCACGGCCGCCCGGCGGGCGTAATCGCGTTCCTCCGAGTTGAGGTTCCTGGACAACTCCCGGCGGACCGCCTCACCCTTCAACTGGGTCGGGCCCGAGCAGGACGGGTGCTGGATCACCGCCTCCACCCACTCCAGGGCCTCCAGGGGCCTCTTCCGCTGGACGAGGAGGGTGGCCCAGCCCAGCCAATTCTCGAGGATCATGGGCCGCAGGCCCTTCAAGAGGGCGACGCGGAGGGACGCGGCGAAGTCGGCGGTGGCGGCGTCGCCCCGGCCCTCCAACACCTCGATCTCCCCCTTGAGGTGGGTGCCCCAACCGAGCCCCAGGACGTTGTCGCACTTTCCAAAGACGCGGATCGCCCAAAGGATCCGCTCACGGGCCACGGGGAGGTCGCTTCGAAGCAGGGCCACTTGCGCCTCATGGAAGGCCTGCCAAGCCCCGCGGTTGTCCTCCAACATCGGCCCGATTTCGTCCATGGCGCGCTTGAAGTATTCCTCGGCCTTGTCGGGATCGCCCCGCACCAGGGACAGGTTGCCCAGCCATTGGATGGCTTCCGACGCGCCGCCCTTGTCCCCGATGGCCCGGTAAATCTCCAGGCTCTTCTGGAACTCGACCTTGGACTCCCCGAAGCGCCCCTGGTGCCAGGAGGTTTCCCCCAGGTGGAGGCGGATCCAGGCGATGGCCGCGCGGTTCGAGATCTCGGTCTCGATCCCCAAGGCCTCCCGGAGCATCTGGTCGCTCCCCGCGTATTCGCCCAGGACCCGGGCGGCCTGGCCCAGCATCACCAGGGCCCAGCCCACGCCGTCGCGGTTGCCGACGCTCAGGTATTCCTCCAGGGCCAGCCGGAACCCCCTCTTCGATTCCTCATACCGGCCATGGTGCAGTTCCACCATGCCCAAGAGCATGTGGCTCCAGGCGAGGCCGCTGGGATTGCCTTCCTTCTCGTAGTACTTGAGGGCGGGACGGATCAAGACCTCCGCCTCGTCGTAACGGCCGGCCACCTGAAGGGACTGCCCCAGCCGGTTCCGGGCGGTCGCTTGGCCCGAAAGGTCCCCGGCTTCCTGGTAAAGAGCCAGGGCCCTTCGGTACCGGTCCTGGGCCTCACGGACCCGGCTGGTGATCTCCAACGCCTGGCCCAGCACCACCTGGGAGAAGGCCCAATCCCTTTGGGTGGCGACCGTCAATCGGACCCTGGTCGCGGCCCCTCCCCGGGGCCCCTGGGGAACCGCTTCGCCCAAAAGATCGAAGGCGTGAAGGAGATCCTTCTCGGACTCCTCGACCACGCCCATGCGGCAACCGAGGAACGCCTTCCAGGTCAGGAGCCGCGCGAAGAGGGCCGGGGCGAAATCCGGTCCCTTGGCCTCGAGGCCGGGCTCGAGGATCCCGTCGAGGATCCGCTGGACGGCCTCCCGGCCTTCCCGGTAGAGGGCACGCCGGTCGAAGAACAGGCCGTAGGCTTCCAGGGCCCGGTCGACCCAGTCCAGGTGGCCGTTTTCCATCGCCCAATCCACGGCGCCCCGGATGTTGTCGAGCGCGGCCGCCGTGGCGTCCAGGTGCCGGCGCTGGTCCTTGGACTCGAAGGGCTGGAGCTTCGATTGGAGGAACGCGAGGAAATGGCGGGAATGGTTGCTGAAGGCCGCCCGCCGCTCCTTCGGCTCCTCGTACAGGCGCTCCTTGGCGTAATAGCGGACCATCTCGTGGAGCTGGTAAAAGCCGACGCCGCGGACCGCCAGGAGGCTCCGGTCGGCCAGGCGCTTGAGCTCCGTCTCCCCACAGCCGGCCACGCGGCGCGCGGCGCGGATGTCGAAGGCGCCCCGAAAAACGCTCAACCGGGCCAGGGACCGGCGCAGGCCCGGGTCGATGAGGTTCCAGGAATACTCGAAAACCGCCCGGACGCTTTTCTGGCGGTCCGGCAGGTGGGGCAGGGAGGAATGGAGAAGGTCCACGTGTTCATGCACCCGGGCCGTGATCTCCCCCAGGGGGATGTCCTGGGCCAGGGCCGAGGCCATCTCGAGCCCCAGGGGCATGCCATGCAGTTCCCGGCAAAGCCCGATGAACGCCGCTTTCTCCTCCAGCCCCAGGGCGATGGGGCCCCCGTCGTGACTGCGGTGGAATTGGAAAAGCTGGTACGCGCTGGCCTCCTCAAAGAGCGGGCTATCGGCGGACTCGGGATACTTGAGCCCGCCCACCTCGAAGATCGTTTCCTCGGGGAGCCGAAGGGACTCCCGGGTGGTGGCCAGGACCCGGACTTCCGTATCCTCGAGGATCCGTTGGATGTAGGCGCGGGCCCCCGGCAGGTGCTCCAGGTTGTCGAAGATCAGGAGGGACTTCCGTCCCTTCAGGTACTCGCGGATCTTGTCCAGCGGGTCGTCCTGCCCGTAGAACACCAGGCCCAGGGCCCCGCCCAGCGCCGCGTTGATGCGGTCCTCGCTGGCCAAGGGCGCGAGGGCCACGAAGAAGACCCCGTCGAACTTGTCCACCAGGTTGGCGGCGGTCTGGAGCGCGAGCCGGGTCTTTCCGAACCCCCCCGGCCCCAGGAGCGTGATGAGCCGGACGCCGGGGTCCCTCAGGCGCTTCTCGAGGTCCTGGAGCTCCTCGTGGCGGCCCAGGAACGGCGTGGGCTGCACTGGGAGGTTTTGCCGGTAGGCCCCCAGGGATTGGGGAATGGGGAAGTCCATGGTGAGCCGTCCCTCGGGCACGAGGGTGGACAATTCCTCCGGGGGACGGAGGTCCTTGAGGAAGTGCATGCCGAGGGACATTCGGTGGAAGCCCTCGGGGACGGGAAGGGACTCGGAGGCCCGCTCCGATAGGATGGGGTGGCCCCAGGGGGCGGAGTCCAGGACGCGGTGGGCATGGTCGAACTCTGGCCCGAACCAACCCGAGGGTCCCTGGCAGGCGTCGCCCACGTGCACCGCGATCTTGACGGGCGCGTCCTTGCCCTTCTCGGTCAACAGGCCCATTTTTTTCAGGTACTCGCAGACGACCCCGAGGCCTTGGTTGTTTTCGAGGACCGCCAACAATCGCCGGCCCTTGGGGGACATGGAACGGCAACCGTGGGCGATGAGGATTTGCTCGAGGGGATCCCGATAACGGTACAGCGCCTCCACCTGGTCGGTGGCTTGGCCACTTCCCCAGTCGAGCGGATGTTCAAATTCGGCGAAGATAAAGGTCGGCAAGGAGCCCTCGTCAAAGGGAACCGAGTAACGATATGAGTGAAAGGCCCTTTCACGGGGCGGTGGATGAATGTGTGAGGGATCAAGAATACCTGACTGAAACGATAAACTTGGAGAAAAAGTTAATCGGACCAGAAACCTTTGGGTGAACCGGCAAACTCCCGAATGGTCCCCAAAGGATCAAAGGACCTCAAACATGTGGGGCCTACAAACACCTCCAGGGGTTGAGGCGGCGGAAACTCCAACCCCCACAAGTTGTCGATCCGGTCAATCCAACCTCCCACCCCACGAGATCGCCGGAAGTCTGCCCGATCCCATTCGAAATTCTATTGCGGCGAAAACTTAAATCTTACCGTGAGTTCTCCGCTCTTCACTTGGGGGCTGTACTGGAGAACACAGGCCGACTCAGGGCAATCCCCGTCCAAAACCGCGTGAATGTCCCCGGGCGCCAGATCTTGGAACAAACTGTGGTGGTACTCGTCCTCGCAGGTCAGCGTGAGCCGGGCGTATCCCTCCAAGTGACCCTCGATCAACACCTGGACGTGGCAAGGAAGGGCCAGTCGCTCAGGGACCCGAAGGGTGTCGGTTTCCGCCGCTTGGACGTCCCGAATCCGGACCGTCGTGACGGGTATCTTGGGGGTGCTCAACCACCATGAAAAGATCAGGAGCACCGCAAAGGCCGTCAAAGCCATTGGGACCCTTCCATAGGGACGGGTGGGAGGCATTAAAGGATCCATCAGATTTCTCTCCTAAGACTCAATGGAATGTCCAACCGGTCAGGAAGCTGAAAACTCGGCCGTGAGGAAGGTGTGGTCCGAGGGCTTCTCCCTCATCCGCGGCTCCTTGTCCACCCAGATGCGCCTCAAACGCCCGACCATGGGGGCCGTGCCGAGGATATGGTCGATCCGCCAACCCTTGTTGGCCTCCAGCGACGAGGGGAACCGGTAATCCCAGAAGGTGTAATGCCCCGGTTCGGGGTGTTGGAGGCGGAAAAGGTCCGTCCAATGCGGGTCCCGCACCTTCAGGAAGGCGTTCCGCGCGTCCAGATGGTAACAAGGGTGGTCCAGCTTATTCTTGGGGTTGTCCACGTCGATTTCCGTGGGGGCGATGTTCAGGTCCCCGAGCCAGAGCGCGGGCGCGGCGGCGGGCACGTTCTTCTCGAACCACTTGCCCAGGTCGGCGTAGAACTTCAGCTTATATTGGTACTTCTCCGAGTCGATGGAGTAACCCTGCGGGATATAAGTGTTGATGACCCGAACCCCGCCGATCATGCAGGCCAGGAACCGGGCCGGCTCCTCGGCGTCCTTGGGGTACAACCGGTCCACCACGTCGGTCACGGGCTTCTTCGAGAGGAACGCCACACCGTTGTAGGACTTTTGTCCCCGGAACACCACTTGCCAACCGGCTTCCTCGATGGGCCCCCGGGGGAACTCGATGTCCTGCACCTTGGTTTCCTGGATGGCCAACAGGTCCGGGGTTTCCTTCTTCAGCCAATCCAGGACGATCCCCAGCCGGGAGCGGAGGGAATTGGCGTTAAAAGTTGCGATCTTTAACCCGGAACCGCTTGGTTTGGATCCAGCGGTTTTGGGTTTTGGTTTACTCGTCGTTTTTTTAGTC
>Ga0265338_10010430_pt1 | contig 10896 bp, 6 predicted proteins | sample 42126metaG_FD_193579 | JGI IMG/M metagenome (GOLD analysis project Ga0265338, IMG submission 193579) | Rhizosphere microbial communities from Carex aquatilis grown in University of Washington, Seatle, WA, United States - 4-21-26 metaG | ecosystem: Host-associated > Plants > Roots > Rhizosphere >... | reverse complement strand
GTGGACGATCTTGCCCTTTGCATCGTACTTGCCATGACGGGGACCGATCAACCAACAGAATATGAGCGCAATTACCCCGCCTTGCATATGGACTACCGAGGAACCGGCGAAGTCAACGTGCCCATGTCCCAACCCGGGGAAATTCGCTCCCAGGTTCGCCAACCATCCGCAACCCCAAACCCAGTTGCCGAAGACTGGGTACATAATCGTGCCGATGCAGCAGCCATAAATCATAAAGGCCGAGAACTTCCAACGTTCAGCGGCGCCCCCCGTAGGAATAGTCGCGGTGGTGTCCATGAAGACCATCTGGAAGAGGAACAACGCAAAAGCGGCGGTGTCATAACCAGCGCCCTGCAGCAGGAATCCTTTCGCCCCCAATAAACCAAAGAATTTGCCACCCAGGTGGATGCCCAACTCGTGGTTCAAACCCGTGTAACCACCCATGGTCGCTATACCACCATTGTTTGGGCTGGCCGGATCAGCCATGCCACCGAACATGAAAGCGAACCCGCACAGATAGAAGCCGAGCATGCCCATGGGATAGATCATGAAGTTCATGGACATGGTATGCCCTGCATTCTTGGCGCGGCACAAACCCGTCTCCACCAACGCGAACCCGGCTTGCATGAACATGACCAGGAAGCCCGTGACGAGCGTCCACATGAAGTTGATCGCCACACGATTGTGCCCAACTGAGTCAGACAGCTTAACAGCGAGTGGTTCAAGTTTGGCTTGCGCGGTATAATCGTCAAAAGCCTTTTTGGCATCGTTGTAGGCTTTGACCTTATCAGGAATCTTCTTGTCGTCGTCGCTGAGATCGGCCGGCGCCGACGTGACAAAAGTCCCGCCCGGCGATTGTGCGTCCACTGACATTCCCGTTGCCGTTCCAGCAGGGTCTGGCTTCGGGCCGGTATCTGCCGGTGGTGCGTTAGTAGTTGCGGCGGCCGCAGGAGCATTTGTGTCCTCCGCACGCATGCTGGAAAAGCTACAAGCCGCCAGCAGTGCTATCAGACATATCGTTTTCTTAATCATATTTTCTCTCGTTGGTTTTGTGTCGTTCCTCATTATTAGATGGCTTTTTCTCCCTTCTCCTCCGTGCGAATGCGGACCGCTTCCTCGACATTAGTCAGAAAGACCTTGCCGTCTCCGATCTTTCCGGTTTTGGCCGCTTTAACGATGGCTTCGACCGCTGCTTCGGCCTGGTCGTCTGAAACAACCATCTCCATCTTGAGCTTGGGCAGAAAATCCACGGTGTACTCACTGCCCCGGTAGATCTCGGTATGGCCTTTCTGCCGGCCGAACCCCTTGCATTCAGTCACCGTCATTCCGGAAATGCCGATGCTGCCAAGAGCATCCTTGATCTCCTCAAGTTTGAATGGCTTAACGATCGCTTCGATTTTCTTCATTTTTTATTTGGTTCATTGGGAACCTCCCACACTGCGCGACCGGCATTCGCCGATCGTAAGGAACACAGCTCGGGCTCTCTTCCCAATTTCGGTGGGGTATGTTTTGGGTTGTTGCATGCCGCACGGTAGAAGCCTTTTAGCAGCCGAAATGCCAGCAGAAAGGTCGAAATCTAAAACCAGCGCATTGTCAGGCATTTATGCGCAATTAATTCTTTACTGGCGGTTTTTAACGCGATTTTTATTTCGATTTTCCTGTATACTTTTGGCCAACGGGGGAGTTATTGAACAACGATTTTCAACAGCTTGGGAGTTCCCCGTTCGGCCCTTTTGCCCCCGGTACTGGCACGGACATGCGACGCAACAATTCACAAAACAAGCAAGGGGCAAGAAATCAACGGGGCACTGCCCAAAGGCGGCACTCGAACAAGACTCTCAAGAGCGGTCTAAGGTCAGCGAAAGAAAAGCCACCATACGACAAGCAGCATGGGGAGCATAAACGGGATAGTGAATTTGAAGATATACCCAAGGAACGTTGGGGTATGTGCTTTCTGTTGATCGGCAATGGCTTTGACCATGAAGTTAGGTCCATTCCCGATGTAGGTATTAGCGCCGAAAAACACCGACCCCATACTGATTGCTTGGAGGCATTTCAAATAAAGCGGGTGACCCAGGATCAAGGCCATCTGGGCCTGCTCTTGGGTGATGTGGCCTGCGGCCAATTCCAGTGGATGAGCCGTTTGCAAAACAGCTATTGCCTGGCAAATCTGCTCCCCGTGGCCGTTGCTGACCGCGGCTGCCAAATCGGCGCCGTGGTTCTTTACATAGGCAACAATGGCGCTGGCAGTCTCCGGATTGATAAAAGCGCCCAGTTCAGTGCTGAGGAAACTAAGATAGGTGGGAGCATTATCGAGGACACTTGAGAGAGCGCCGCTGCCCCAGAAGAACAAGGCTGGACCCGGCTGACCCAGTTGCCCAGCGTTTGCCTGCAACCAGTCCAAAGCCGGCATCATAGTGGCGAAAATTGCCGCGAAGAGAACCGCCACCTCTTTAATCGGACCGAAACTAAAGTCATTGGATTGGTGGACGTGCTTTTGCGTGGTGAAGAACGACGCGGCAGCGGCTGCGACCATGATGAGCTCACGCAAGAACGGAGGACGATTGATAAAAACAGCCCCCAAAACAACGGCGAGGTAAAAGAGGTTGGGCAAGCCGAGGAACCGCCATTCCTCGTGCGCCGTCTCCAACTCCCGGATTTTCCGGGGCGCCTTCTTGAAGTTCAAAGTGTCGACAACAAAGAACATCGCCAGCAAAATGCTCACTCCGGTCGCCCACATGGGCCAGCAGTTGTGGGCAACCCACCAGAACGGGACCCCCTTCAGATATCCCAGAAACAAAGGCGGATCGCCAACGGGCGTGAGGGCGCCGCCCACGTTCGACACGATGAAAATAAAGAACAATACGTGATGACCCGTGAGACGGTACTTGTTCATTCTAAGCCACGGCCGGATGAGCAGCATTGAGGCGCCAGTCGTGCCCAGGATATTGGCGATCAGCGCTCCAATCAGAAGAAACAAAACGTTCACACGCGGCATCGCTTCACCTTTAACATTGATATGGATCCCGCCGGAGATTACGAATAACGACCCGACCAAAGAAATGAAGCTGATGTACTCCGTAGTCGTGTGCCAGACGTGCGGCCCAGCGCCTAGAAAGAAAAGGTAATAGAAAAGAACGATTGCTCCCAGAGCCAACGCGACTTTCTGGTAGTGCCGGCCCCACCAGCCCGCAAAAAACAAAGGGGCAAGCGCGATGGCGGCCAGTAAAATACCGAAGGGCGCCGCCATGAACAATGATGGCTGAGCTAACGAGGGTTCCATGCTGGCGTGCGGCTCAGCAACTTCCGCGCCCAGATTTGTTCGCGGGTTCTTTTGCCGGTTTTCTAGCCAAACAGCTACCCTCTCTGCGTTCCCCCAGCGTCAATCTTGGACTAAAGTGAGCCAAATGGGTAAATAGAGACAATAAGAATCAAACTCTTGTAAAATCAGTCATCAGATTCATAAATTCATCATTATAGCTGGAGTCCGCAATCACGTCACAGGCGTGCGCAACGGGCGTTGTAAAGAAATCGAAGTTAGATCACACTCAGCCCACGACCATCATGCCTTTGCGATTGCGCAATACCGTTTGGTTCGAGTACGGGCTGACCCTTGTTGTCTTTGGCGCCGTGTCACTGCTTAACCTGTGGCTCGAGAGTTGGATTGGCTATCAGGCAATCGCACTGGTCTACCTGTTGGCGGTAGTTTTGCTGGCCCTGTTTGTCGGTATTGGTCCGATTGCGTTTGGGACGGCCCTGACGGCTTTGGCCTGGAGCTTTATGTTTGCCCCTCCCCGCTATTCCTTTCAGATTGGAAGCTTTTACGACAAAATGATGTTTGCGATGTACTTCGTTGTTGCGCTAACGGTCGCTCAACTGACGGCACGGTTAAGAGCCGAAAGGCTGGCCGAACGAAAACGTGAGGAGCGCGCGAGCGCATTGTATCTGTTTACTCGAGAATTGGCGGCGGCAGCGGATCGCGCCGATATTCTCGAACGGGTGATGAACCACGCCGGCCGCGTTTTTACTGCGGACATTGGCTTGCTGCTGCCGGCTGATCCCGCCGGCACCAGGCTCATTCTTGTGCCCAAAAGCACGTGGCATCTCAACGACTCGGAAAAGGAATTTGCCGCTCGCGCTCGCGATCAAAATCAAGCGATAGGAGGAATACCGGGTGAATCCGCGGCCCTTTATCTTCCGCTGACTACTGGAGGCGCTGCCGCCGGCGTTCTGGCCATTCGCCTTAAATCCGGAGCCGAGCTCAGCTCCGATCAGAAAGACTTGCTGGAGAATTTCGGGCGTCAGACGGCCCTGGTCCTCGATCGGCAGCGACTGCGGGATGCCGAGACAAATACCCGGCTGCTCGTGGAATCCGAACGCTTCGGCCGAACCCTCCTGAATTCTGTTTCCCATGAGTTGCGCACTCCTCTGTCCGCGATCTCCGCCGCCGCGGCGACCCTGCGGGATTCCGGCGGCCTCAACCCAATCCAAGAAAAACTGTCGGGCGAGATTGAGGCGGCGACTTTCCGACTGAACAGAGTAGTGCAGAGTCTGCTGAGCGCGGCCCGCATCCAGTCAGGCCAGGTCCGGCCAAACCTCGATTGGTGCGACATTTCTGATGTCGTGCGAGCAACCTTGCGCGAATTCGGCACGGCCCTGACGAAGCACCGCGTGGAGAAACGACTCCCACCCGGGCTTCCCCTTATCCGAGCTGATTTTGCCCTCTTGCAGCAGGCGCTGGCCAACCTGCTTGTCAATGCCGCCGCCTACACGCCCGAGGGAACCCAAATCGAAGTCAGCGCTCAAAGGCAGGGGACCGAACTGGTCCTGGAAGTTTGCGATGACGGCCCGGGATTGCCGACCGACCAAATCGACAGGATGTTTGACCTGTTCCACCGGCCACCGGGCTCAAGACCAGGCGGCACCGGTTTGGGTCTTGCAATCGTGAAAGGATTTACCGAGGCCCAGAACGGCCGGGTCGAAGCCGGCAATCGGCCGGAACATGGAGCGATTTTCAGAATCTATTTGCCGATTCCTGAAGCGCCCAATATTTCGGAAGAACCTGCATGAACTCTGAAAATCGACAACTTCCGGTATCCGTGCTCGTGATTGATGACGAGGTTCAAATCCAGCGGTTGCTCACCATCGCTCTGGAAGGCGCGGGTTACCGCGTGTCCACCTCGGGCTCTGGCCAGGAAGGCCTGAGAACAATCGCTCACCACCGGCACGACGTCATCATCCTGGACCTTGGTCTGCCCGACTCGAATGGCTTGCTCATCCTCAAGCAGCTTCGCGAGTGGACCCAGACTCCGGTTATTATTCTGACCGTTCAGGACGGCGAAGCTGAGAAAGTCGCGGCGCTCGATTCCGGTGCGGACGATTACGTTACGAAACCCTTCAACACAGCGGAACTGCTGGCGCGCCTGCGCGCTTCTGTTCGCCGGGCGAATCAGGGCCAATCGAGTGAGCCGATTTTTACCTTGGGCGAAATGAAGGCGGACCTGGCGGCGCGCCGAGTCACGTTGAAAGGAGAACCGGTCAAGCTCACCGCCAAAGAGTACGCCTTGCTGCGGCTGTTCATCCTGCATGCCGGAAAGGTTCTAACGCATCGCCACATCCTGCGCGAAGTCTGGGGTGCCAGCCACGAAAACGACACGCAGTATCTTCGGGTTTACCTGATGCGTTTGCGCGAAAAGTTGGAGCCAGACGGTGCCGCTCCGCCGTTGTTTTTGACGGAGCCGGGTGTAGGATACCGCCTCGCGGAGGGAGGATAGAGGAATCTAACCCACAGGAGTTTCCCGCAGTCGACCACAGATGCGAAGATGGGCTGCCTTGGCCCAGATCCGGAGATTTGACGAACGTGCCAACAAACGCGTGAGGCCAGATGCGGAAGGCCGCTTGACCATATTCAGCACAGCTCGTCATTTCTTCTTGAAATAAAGTAACAACAGCAAGAAAAGCACGGCTTGCAGCACGATGAAGGCCAGGACCATGGGCAGCCAGCGGAATCGGGATTTCCAGATTTGCGGCGCCTGCAAGCGAGTGCAGCGGTTGGTGATCTCCACCACTTCATAATTGTCCAGTTCACGTTTCATTTCTGCGGCGGATTGAAAACGCCTCTTGGGATCACGTTCCATGGCGTGGAGAATGATTTCCTCCAAAACCGGGGTGAGTTTGGAATTGAGCTTGCGCGGTGCCGCCGGATCTCCGGTAACGCGCGCATTCATGATGACATAGGCACTGTCTCCGCCAAAGGGCGGCTCCCCGGTGACCATCTCGTAAAGAATCGCCCCGAGGCTGTAAATATCGGTGCGTTCATCTCCACGGCTGCCGCGGACCTGCTCCGGCGCCATGTAATCAGGCGTACCCATGGTGGGCGTGAACCCCACGAAAGTCAGGCGCCGCGCGCCTTGCGATCGAGCGATTCCAAAATCCATGATCCGCAGGCTGCCATCATTGCAGAGCATGATGTTTTGCGGTTTCAAATCGCGATGAATCACGCCGTTTTTGTGCAGGTAATCGAGCGCTTCGCAGATCCGGCTCGCGATTTTAACCGCGTCAGGCTCCGGTAGCGGTTTCACGCTGCGCAACAGTTCGCTCAATGTTTGGCCCTCGAGGTATTCCATCACCAGGTAAGGCCGGCCTTTTTTCTCCACCGGAATGAACTTAAGAATGTACGGATGATTCAGCTGCAGGCCGATTTCTTCTTCGCGTCGGAAGCGATCGAAGCCGGCCGGGTCGCTCTCGATCTGCAGCAGCGGCACCTTGATGGCCACAGCGGCACCCGTTTTACGATCATTGGCTTTGAACAACGAAGCCATGCCACTCTTGGCAATGACATCCGTGATCTCGAAACGGTCATCGAGCACCGATCCCACGCCCAGCTCATGACCAGGATTGCTTCGGGTCTTTCCGGCTGGATTCGACGCCGGCGAATGGTCGACATCCCAGACCTGAATGATCTGGGCGGAAACATTATCGCTGACCTGCCGCTTTTCGGCCAGGCCGATCAACCGCTTGCAGGCTTCGCCCGGGTGATATTTGATCACTGCCTCCAGGATTTCTTCATCGAGGAGAAATCCGTAAAGGCCGTCCGAACATTGCAGAATGATATCGCCGCGCTCGAGCGGTTGGGTGGTGATATCGTAGTGGCACATCGGCTCGTATCCGATGCTGCGGGTCAGGGTTGAGCGATGCGGACTGGTCATTGCGTTGCGTTCCAGGAGCAGGCCCAGCTTCACTTGCAACGTGGTGTACGAATGGTCCGTGGTTAGGCGCTTGATTTTCCCCCCCCGCACTAAATAGGCTCGTGAATCCCCGACGTGCGCGATGGTCACCTGGTCGTGGCGAAAAATGGAAACCAGCAAGGTGGTCGCCATGCGCCCTTTGTCGCGGGCGGCCAGGAAGACAGCGGTGGCGGCGGCGTCAAACATGCTTCGCGCCAAATCAGAAGGGCGGATTTCCGGGTTGGCTTCCTTAAATGCGGCGACGGCTGTTTCTACCGCCAGGCGGCTGGCATAATCGCCATTGCCTTCGCCACCGACGCCATCGGCCAGGATGGCAAGGCTGCCCATTTTCTGGCGCAACTCGAAATCATCCGGTTCCCAAAACAATAGAAAGTCCTCGTTGTGGTCCCGCACGGCGCCGGTGCAGGAGATTTCGTGGCACTTCACTTTCATTGGCTGAGTCTAGTCTTTGCTGCAACGCAAACTTGATAGGAGCGGCGAGTTTGAGGATCCAGAATTCTGCGGAAATGACGATGAAAAAAAGGAAAAAAGCCCGGCCGCCCTTGCGGGCGACCGGTGCGAACTCAAGCTGAGAGGCTGTCGCGCCTCAGGCTGAGAGTGGTTTCCGGGTGAGCAGAATTTCTCTGCCTGTTGCTTTGCTTCCCTTGATGAAATAGAAAGCTCCGTAACCGCCCCACAAGGCGACGACGGCCAGCGCAAGGTAGGGTTCCTTGATGCTCATGCCCGGAACCATGAAGGGTCCGATCAAATAAAACAGCATGCACGCAAGGTTGGCGATCAATCCGAAGATCGGGACCAGGAAATGTTTGAATCCGTTGAACATATGATGTTCCCGAAAGGCGACGATGGCCACCAGACAGGTGGTCATGTAGAGCAGGAACGTGCCAAAATTGCTGATCAGCGTAATTAACACCAGCGTGTTGGGGAGCTTGGCATACTTCGCGGGGTCGCTGAAGATTCCGAAGCTATACCACAAGTTGTGTTTGTCCAACGCCGCAGGGGTTGTGCCGCCCAGATACAGCCAGACGGTGGCAATCCCGATGAAGATTGAAATGATCGCCAGCGTCCAGATGGCGCGATGTGGCGAGAGCGTTTTGCCGTGAACCAAGCCGAAATGGGAGGGAACCTCTTCGTCCCGGCCCATCGCGTATGTCACGCGTGCGCCGGTGTTCAGACAGGACAAAGTCGTCCCGATCAGGGCCAGAAATACCGTCCCGGCCTGCACGAGCATGAAAGCTTTGCCCGCCGAAGCGCTGCCAAACGCCCACGTGCCGACAATCATCATCATATCACCCAACGGCGCGCCGGAAGCGCCGGCGTTCGAAATGGTATAGCCGTTGTTGAGAAAATAATTCGCCGCGAAATATTCGAACAGGTAGCAAAGCGCTCCCTGGATCGCCAGCGAAAGCAACACCGCGCGCCCGATGTCCTTTTTGGGATTCTTGGCCTCTTCACCCATCGCGGTCACGGACTCGAAACCGACCAGCAGAAGAATCGCGATGCATGCCTGAATGATTATGAAGCTGAAGCCGTGCGGTGAAACAACCGAGGCGGCTGATGTATGGTTGTTAAAGGTCAGCGGATCCTTCGCGTCGCCGGGTTTGCCGGTGAACGCATCCTTGTAACTGATGGTGAAAGGATCAGCAATGGCATGACCGTCCTTGTCGAGCTTCAACTTCCCGGCGTCGTCCTTTTGGAAGACGGGATACGGATCGCCAACGCCCAACCCCATCGTGGTCAAACTCACCAGGACCACTGCGTCCGTATTCTTGGTTTTGTCGAGATCGTCGGCGGCAACCTGGCGGTCCTGGGTTTTGTAAACCGGCTGGCCTTTGTCATCGGTCTTGGGTGAGCCGTCGCCGAAGGTGTCCTGGACCGGCTTCCCCTTGTCATCGGTGACATTAACCGAATCCACATTATAGTTGATGGCGGTGCCATTGGACAAATGGATTGCCTGGCCGCCCTCCTTGTGACTGGTGCGATAGGAAATCGCCATGACCGAGAACACGACCAAAGCCGTGATTTGAACCACGTTGATCGCCATGTTCACCGCGGTGGTGCCGTTCACGCCGCGGAACGCGATATAGCCGACTCCCAGTGAGAAAACGGTGCAGAATAAGATCATGAACAACGGGCTGTCATACACGCCGCTGAAGGTGTTTGGCCAGAAGATGCTCGCCAGGTAGCTGGCGATTAAGGCCGTCACCCCGACCATCAATCCCGGATAGACCCAGTAGTACAGGTGACTGGCCCAGCCGGTGAAAAATTTGACGACCCGTGCAAACCTGAATGCCTTCGTCTTCGAAGCAAAGGCTTGCTCGGCGTACAGGTAAGACGAACCCGCGCCGGGATAGAGTTTGGAGAGCTCTGCATAACTGATTGCCGTGGCAAAGCAAAGGAGCAAAGCCGCCAGGAGCCCAAACCACATGGCGCACCCGGCTAGGGGCGCTCCGTATAGTGATTGTTCCTGGAACGTGAGCCATAAGAATGCCCCGGGCGCGATTAGCGCCATGGCGTTAATGGTCAGGCCGGTTAAACCCAGCGTTGCTTTGCTTGTGGAGGGTGAACCTCCAGCTCCGGATGTTGTATTTGTTGATTTTGTTTCGACGTTTGCCATATGTGTCTGCTGCTCGGTGGTTCTCTGCCTATGGGTTTGCTTCTGAACCGTGCCTCTTCATCGAGGAATTCCACGCCACCTGAACGCTTGCGCTTGGCCCGGTGCTTCTGCTCGCGAACCGCTTGCCGGTCTCCTTGCCATTGCTGATTGACTCCTTGGATTCAACAGGCTTTCCAGCAAGCACGGCTTTGTTCATCGTTCAGGTGCGGAACTGGTGCAGGTTTAGCACTCGTGATGCCACGAGTAAGTTGAGTTTTTATAAACATTTAATAGCTAGAAGGTTGGGTTTATATGACGCAGTTTGTTTTTATGGCTCGTTTATGTGATATAGCTTCATGTTTATGCCCTATTCATCTTTCTATTGTGGCGATTTAGCCATCTCGCGCATTTCAGTTCATAGTCCGGCGCCGACAGGTTTCAAGTTTCGCACCAATCAAGCTGGATTTGGCGCCACTGCAGGTGCGGAATGAGCGTGTGCGCGAAAGTTGCTAACGCTCAGCGCGAGTAAGGAAACCTGCCACTCAGGCCTGATTGTTCGTGGCCGCGCTCTTGGCATCGACCGCATTGGCGCCTTTATTTTTCGCGAACAGGTGGGGCGGTCTGTCAAAAAGTCGCGCTAACGCTGAGCGAAGGCATACTCGTCATCACGCTTTCGTTGGCCGTTAAGCCTTTTTGAAATTGGGCGTGTCCACTATCCAGGAAAAGGCAAACTCCTGCTCGGTTCATTAGGTATCCTGAATAAGAGCGACTGGCTTAAAAGTCCCGAGCCGCGCCCAGCAATTTTTGCTATCATCGTGATCGTTTTACGACCACACTGACCTGACATGATAGATGCTGTGTTGTTGATTTTTGATGCCGATGGAACGTGGGCGCGTATAGTTCGCGCCCAGCGCGGGCTGGTTTCGATTCTGGTTAGATCTCTAATCCCATTATTGATTTTGACTTGTGCCATCGAAGGTTATGGCTTGATGCACTGGGGAAAACACCAGGGAGCGATGGTGAGACCGAGGACATTCTCGTTAGGCGAAGCGG
>Ga0265338_10010428_pt1 | contig 10898 bp, 4 predicted proteins | sample 42126metaG_FD_193579 | JGI IMG/M metagenome (GOLD analysis project Ga0265338, IMG submission 193579) | Rhizosphere microbial communities from Carex aquatilis grown in University of Washington, Seatle, WA, United States - 4-21-26 metaG | ecosystem: Host-associated > Plants > Roots > Rhizosphere >... | reverse complement strand
CAACCAGGCGGGAGCGCTGGATGCCGGCACGGTGGGCGGAATGTACCTGGGCATTTTCCTGTCCGGCGCTTTCTTTCTTTCGTTTGGCTGCCTGGCTTCCTCGCTGACCCGCAGCCAGATGGTGGCGGCCATGGTTTCGCTGGCGTTTGGTATGGCCCAATTTGCGCTGGCGTGGTGGGCCAAAAACCAACCCGTCTCGGACCAATGGCAATCCCAGCTGCAATCGTGCCTCAACCTGTTTGACCAGATGAACGACCTGGCGCGCGGCGCGCTGGACACGCGGGTGATCATCTTTTATTTGAGCACCAGCTTCCTATTTCTCTTTTTGACCCTGCGAGTGGTGGAAAGCCGCCGCTGGAAATAACATGAGCGCCAGCCCCAAATCCAAGCCCAGCTTTTCCACCGGCAGCCGCTGGCGGATTGGTTTTGACGTGGCGGTGCGCACCGTGCTGGTGCTGGCCATTGTTCTCATGGCCAATTACCTGGGCGCGAAGTTCTACCAGCGATACTACATGAGTTCGCAGACGCGGATGGCGCTGTCGTCGCGCACGCTGGCGGTGCTGCATTCGCTGACGAATCATGTGGACGTGACGATGTATTATGACCGCAAGTCGGATTTTTACGCGGATGTGGTGGCGCTGCTGAACGAATACCGCGCGGCCAACAAAAACATCTCGGTGCAGGAGGTTGATTATGTCCGCGACCCCGGGCAGGCCCTGGTGGTGAAGGAAAAATACCACCAATATTTCGGCGCCCAATCGGGCAAGGACCTCGTGATCTTCGACAGCGGCGGGCGCGTGAAAGTTTTTCCCGGAACGCAGTTGAGCACGTACAAATCCGAGTTCAAGGGCATGGGCGCCAACCCGGACGATCCCAAAAAACAGGAGATGGAATTTGAGCGCCGGCCGGTTTCATTCAATGGCGAGCAGGCGTTCACCTCGGTGCTGCTGACCCTGGGCAGTCCCCAGCCGCTCAAGGCGTATTTCTTGCAGGGCCAGGGCGAGGTATCGCTCACGGACAGCGGCCAGTACGGCTATCAAAAATTTGCCGGCGTGCTGAACCAGAACTATATCAACATCACCAACCTTAACGGCCTCGGGCCGGCGGGTGTGCCGCAGGACTGCAATCTGTTGATTATCGCGGCGCCAGACCGCGCTTTCGACGATGCCGAGCTGCAACCCATTGCGCAGTACCTCCACGATGGCGGAAAATTGCTGCTATTCTTTGGGTACCATCCCAACGCGCAACTCAGCGGCATGGAAACCATCATGCAAAGCTGGGGCGTGGGCGTGTTGAACGACATTGCGCAGGATTTCAAGCAGTCGACCACCGCCATGGGGTACGACATCAAAATTTACGAGTTTGGCAAACATCAGGTGGTGGATTCGCTTTCCCAGTTGCAATTGCATGTGTATCTGCCGCGGCCGGTTTACAAGCTGGCAGCGAGCAGCCAGGTGGCCAATGCGCCGCAGGTGGATGAATTATTTGCCACCAGCCCGGACGGCACGTTGATGGCAGACCGCAACGCGCCGCCGCGCAATTATCCGCTGGCCTGCGCGGTCGAGCAGAAGCCCGTGGCCGGGGTGTCCAACCCCCGCGGAAGCACCCGGATCGTCGTGGTGGGTGACGCCACGTTTCTGGGCAACTTGATGATTGATTCCGGCGGCAACCGGGATTTCTTGAATGCCGCCGTGAACTGGCTCTGCGACCGGCCCCTGTTGCTCGCGGGCATCAGCCAGCGTCCGGTCACGAATTTTCGCCTGGAAATGACCCAACAGCAGCGTCGGCAGTTAAGCTGGCTGCTGCTCGGCGCGCTCCCCGGCGGGGCGCTGCTGATGGGATGGTTTGTCTGGTTGGTGCGCAGAAAATGAAGTCCAAGACCACCGCCCTATGGTTTGTCCTCGCCGCGACCCTCGCGGCGTCCATCTGGCTTCTGAATACTTATTTTCAGCCCGGAGCGCCGGGTGAACGCCCGATCTTCCCCGGGTTGCAGCCCCGCGACATCACGAGCCTGCAGATTATTCCGGCCGGCGCGCGCGAAATCAGCGTCGTGCATACCAACAAAGCGTGGTTGCTGCAAAGGCCCGTTGCCTACCCGGCCCAAACCGCGGCCGTGGAAGGCCTGCTGGATGCGCTCCAAAAACTGACGCCGGTCATGACCTTTTCCGCCGCCGAAATGAGCGGGAAGAAAGACGTGGGCGGCGAATTCGGGTTCGACAATCCGCAGTTCGACATCGACGTGGCCGCCGGCGAACAAACCTGGCACGTGCGCGTGGGCAACAAGACGGCCCCCGGCGACGGGGTGTATGTGCAGGTGGTAGGCGCACCGGGCGCGTATGTCACGGATATTGCCTGGCTGCAATTCCTCCCGCATGACGGCGCTGACTGGCGGGACACCACGCTGGTGGACATTCCGGCCGGGCTCGACTGGCTGGTGATCAGCAACGGCACCCAGGCGATTGAACTCCGCCGCGATCTCACCAACCGGCTCTGGCGCATGGTGCGCCCCCTGCAAGCCCGGGCCGACAACCTGCGCATCGTTTCGGCGCTCCAGCAATTGCGCACGGCCACGGTGTCCCGGTTTGTCAGCGACACGCCCAAGACCGATCTTTCCAGCTACGGGCTCGACTCGTCCGCGATGGATTTGTGGCTGGGAGTGGGAACCAATTTGCTGACGGCGTTGCACACTGGCAAGGAAGTCACGGGCGCGCCCGGCGAAATTTATACCCGGCGCGAAGGCTGGAACACCGTCGTCACCACGCCCAAGGATGCGCTGGCGCCATGGCACGGCGAGGTGAATAATTTCCGCGATCGCAACCTGCTGGAGTTGACCGCGCCCGTGGTGGAAATTGATGTCCGCGGCGCGAACAGCTTCACGCTGCAGCAGCACGGTTCCAACGCGTGGACGGAAGCCGGTGAAAAATTTCCGGTGGATATGGACCAGCTCGTGGGTTTTCTCCGAACGCTGGCGGGGCTGCAGATTTCCGATTTCGCCCAGGATGTGGTCAATGCCTCGGGCCTGCAAGGTTATGGCCTGACGAAGCCGGCGCTGCAAATCACCTTGCGCAGCACCGCAGGCGACACGAACAGCAGCCTGGTGCAGGTCATGTTTGGCGGCACCACGACCAATGAAATTTATGTGAAGCGCAGCGATGAAGATTTTGTCTACACGGTGGCTTTGAGCAGCGCCAACCAGCTTCCGCTTAGCGGGGATTATTTCCGCGACCGCCGCGTGTGGAACTTTTCGGAGACCAACGTGGCCCAGGTGACGGTGCGCCAGGGTGGCAAGGTGCGGCAATATGTCCGCACCGGCACCAACAGCTGGTCGCTCGCCGCGGGCACGGGCATCATCAATCCGCTCGCCGTCGAGGAAACGGTGCATCAGCTCGGCCAGCTCTCGGTGGAAGGCTGGATTGGGCGCAAGTTCAGTGATGCCGACGCGGGACTGGGCACCAACAGCCCGTCCATCACGGTCGAGCTTAAGTCCGGGGAGAAGCGCACGGTGGATTTTGGCCGCACCGTGTTATCCCAGACCGCGGTGGCGGTGGTAACGCTCGAGGGCGACCGCTGGGCCTTTGTATTTCCGCCGGTGTTGTATGGGCTGATCAGCGAGTCCCTCACCATCCCTCCGGATTCCCCTTAATATGGCCGGGTTTTGGCGCAAATGTCGCTTTTGCTTTCGTTGCGCCCGTTTTTGTGTGTGGGCGGTTGTCCTGCTGGCACTGCTGGCGTTGCTCTGGTGCGATTGGGTGGGTGTTCCTGATTTTGTCAAAACGCGCCTGGTGGCGGCCCTTTCACAACGGGGTGTGCAATTGGAATTCACCCGCATGCGCTGGCGGCCGGTCCATGGCCTGGTTTGCGACAACGTCCGCATTGGTGGCGGCCAGGACGCCAATGGTGCCTCGTTGACTGCGAAAGAAGTCCAGATCCGCCTCAGCTATCTGGCGATGCTGCATGCGCGGTTGCAGGTGAAAGGGCTGGTGCTCCGGCAGGGCGAATTTGACCTGCCCTTGTCAGCCGAAGACACGCTCACGCTTACCAACTTGGATACGGAATTGCGCTTCGAGGCGGAGGACACCTGGGCACTGGACCAATTTCGCGCCGGCCTGCAGGGCGCGACCGTAACGCTGGCAGGTGAAGTCGCCCATGCCCCCGAATGTCGCAATTGGAAAATGTTTTCCGCGGCGAAGAACGTGGATCGCGGCAGCGCACAGTCGTCCCTGAAAAGCCTTTCGGACACGCTCAAGCAAATCCATCTCGACGGCCAGCCGCAATTGAATGTACGGATGAATGGCGATGCCCGCGATGTCCACTCGTTTACCCTTTACCTCAACGCCCGGGTGCCGGGGGTGCAGACTCCCTGGTTCCGTGGCGACGACGTGCAATTCACCGCCCGGGTGTTGGTGCCGGCCAATGCGCCGACAAATTATGATCCGGCCTGGGGTTTTTGGACCAACCTCCAGCCTTACCGCCTGGACTGGACGGCGCGCGTTACCGAGCTCAAGTGCGACCTATTGAACGCGGGCCTGGTGGATTGCAAAGGCAACTGGAACGCACCTGAGCTGGCGATTACCAATCTTTCCGCGGAACTGGGACGCGGGTCGCTGCAGGCAAAGGCGGATTTGAACGTCGCCACCCGCGCCTTGAATTTCGATGTCGATTCCCGCTTTGACCTGCACGCGGTGGCCGGCCTGCTGACGGAACAGGCAAACACCCGCCTGGCGGACATTTCCTGGGGCCAACCGCCGCACGTGAATGCAATCGGCAGGCTGACGATGCCCCCCTGGAACAATCGGCCCACTGGGTGGCGTGACGACATTGAACCCAGCCTGCGGCTGAGCGGCGAGATGGCTTTCACCAATGCGGTGGTGGCCGGGATGGCGCCGCTGGATTCGGTCCAGGCGCATTTTGCGTATTCCAACCTCGTCTGGAAATTGCCGGACCTCGAATTGACCCAGGGACATACGCTGCTGGACATCAGTGGGGAGGAAAGTGACGTCACCAAGGATTTCCATTGCGTTCTGGCAGGCAAATTGGACAGCGAAAGCGTGCGTCGATTTCTGTCCAGCAGCAATGCGGCACGCGGTTTCGATCATTTGGAGTTCCGGGATCCAGTCGCCCTGGCACTCGAAGTCAGCGGCAACCTCCACAATTTTGACGTGCTCTCCGCCACGGGCAGGGTGACGGCGACCGATTTTGCCATTCGCGATCAATGGATTGACAGCCTGAGCACGACCCTGGCCTACAGCAATTTAACCGCGGAGTTTTACCACCCGACCCTGTCACGTGCCAAAGGGACGGAGCATTTTGAAGCCGAGGGCGTGACCCTGGATATCGCGGGCGAGAAGCTTTTTATCCACCACGGCAAAGGACATGTATTGCCAGCAGCAGTGGGCAACGCCATCGGCCCCAAAACCGCGGAAGCCATGGAGCCCTATCATTTCCTGGCGATTCCCGACGCAGACGTGGATGGCTGCATACCGCTCAAACATAATGGCGATGAAGTGGTGAACGATGATGCGGACCTGTGGGTGGACGTGGTGGGCACGGCGCCATTCCAGTGGAAGCGTTTCCAGACGCCGGCCATCACTGGTCGCATCCACTGGCTGAATCATTATTTGATTCTGACCAACGTGGTCTCGGAATGCTACAGCGGCCGCGCCCAGGGATGGGGCTCATTTGATGTACAAACGCCGGGGGACGGCACGGATTTTTCATTTTTCATCGATGGCACCAATGTGGACTTTCATGCGATGGGACGGGCGTTGTGGTCGCCCACCAACAATTTGCGCGGCGCGCTCTCAGGCACGGTGATGGTTACCCATGCCAATTCCTCGGACTGGCGGACGTGGAACGGTTACGGGCACACGCAATTGCGGAACGGCGTGCTGTGGGATGCGCCGGTCCTGGGATTGATGTCCCACGTTCTGAATACCATCACCCCGGGACTGGACATGGGCAACAGCCGGGCCACGGACGGCGCCGGATGGTTCACAATGACCAACGGCGTGATCTACACGGACACGCTCGAGATCCGCTCCATGACGATGCGCATCGATTACGCCGGCACCGTGGACCTGGATCTAAACATCTCGGCGCGGGCCAAGGCGGAATTATTGCGAAACACCCCGTATGTTGGTTCGGTCATGAGCATGGTGCTGATGCCGGTCAGCAAGGCCTTTGAATGCGATGTCCGGGGCACGCTGGACGAGCCGCGAATCACGCCAGTCTATATTCCGTTTGCCAGGGTCCTGGCGGCGCCGCTGCATCCCATACGAACCGTGCAAGAGCTGTTCACGCCCGCGCCCACCAACGGGGCTCAAGGCAAAACCGCGCGGTAGTAACGATGGTTGAAATTGGTCGCGAAGCGATCCGTAAAGAGGAGCGTGCCTGAGGGGTCGGAAAAATTTGTGATGAGCGGCAGCCAGGTCAGCAAGTTCGAGGAGCCGTCAATCCGCCAGCCCGTGTTCGGGAGGGTGGCCAACGAGAATTGAAAACCACCCTGGGCTCCCTTCGCCGGCGGCGTCAGCGTGGCGGGCGGCGTGGTTTGCACAAATATTTGGAAATTACCAAAACTGCTCAAGGGCGGTGAATTGGTGTCGGTCGCCGAGACAAAGATATTCGCAATGGTCCCCGCCTGCGCCGCTGTCGGTTTCCACCTGAGGATTCCAGCGTTGGCCAGGCTGGAAGTGTCCAATCCAGCCGGCGCGCCGCCGATCACCGCGAAGGTGAAAACCGAATTGGGAAATACGCTGTTGGTGGCGCGATTGGTCACCACCATTAACTGGCCGGGATAAATAACCTGGAACGGTGGCAGGATAAGCGTGGGTGGCGGCGGATTGGATACCAGGACCGTGAAACTGTTCGACTCGATCAGCGGCGGAATGCTGTTGTCCGTCACTGACACACTGAATGTGTAATTGCCCGGGGTCTGGGTGGTGGGCGTGGTCCAGCTCAAGATTCCTTTGGCCGACAGATTGGAGGTGTCCAGATTAGCGGGGCCGGTGGCGGAAAAAGTGAAAACGGAAGCAGGCAGCACGCTGTTGGTGGCGTAGTTGGTCAGCACCAACGTTGTGCCCGCATACATCGTGACGTTTGATGGCGTGATGAGTGTGGGCGGCAAGGGTGGAAGGATGATCAGGTTAAAATTACTGACCGTGGTCATCGGCGGCGAATTGTTGTCCGCGGCGGCAACGAAGATCGTATTCGTGCCCGGGGCGACAGAATTGTTGGTCCACACAAACACGCCATTGACCACACCAGTATTGGTCCAGGTCAACACGCCGTTGGTCGTGATCCAATAATTGGTGGAGGGCGCCGGGAGGTAGTAGGTGAACAATGAATTGGGCAAAAATACGTTCGTCGCGAAGTTTGTCACCACCAGGGTCTGTCCGGCGTGAATGGTTTGAGTCGGCGGCAAGACCAGCAGGGGCGGCGGAGAAACAATCACCGTCACGTAATTGGTGGACATGATCGGCGGGATGCTGTTGTCCTTCACCCGCACATACACGCGGTTCGTGCCGGAGATCACGGCGGTATTGGTCCAATAGAACGTGCCGTTGGTGGTAATCCAGGCGTTGGTGGAAGGCTGTGCGAGACTGAAGGTGTATTGGAACAAAACAGTCGTCGCGGGCACGAATGAGTTGGTGGCGGAGTAATTGGTGGACACGGTCCCCCCCAGCGCCGTGGTCAGGTTGGTGACGCCGAGCAGGGTCGGCCCGGGAGGCGGCAGGATCGTGAGCGTAAAACTATTCGTGACCATCTGGGCCGGAACGCTGTTGTCGGCCACGACCACGGTGATCGTGGCGTTGGTCGGAGCCACGGAATTATTGGTCCAATGAAGGATGCCATTGACGATGCCGGTGTTGGTCCAGGTCAGCACGCCGGTATAGGCGTCAAAATTCGTGATGTAATAGTTGGTGGAGACGGCGGGTAACGAAAACTTGTACGTGGCCAGCGGCAGAAAGGTGTTCGTGGCCGTGTTGGTCGCAGAAAAAGTCTGGCCGGAATAAATCGTTACTGTGTCGGGTACGGTGAGTACGGGCAGCGTGGTCTCCGCCACGACGGCGACATCGTCCACGTACCAACCCTTGCCGTTGCTGCCGGCGCCCGAGAAAAAGAAGAACCCAATTTGCACGTTTTGATTAGCCCATGGGCTCAAATCAATGGAAGTTGGCACCCAACCGGCGGTAGTGGTAGCGCCCGAAGGCGGATAGAGCGGGGAGATTTGCTGCCACGTGCCGGAGCTATCCTTAAGCATTACATAGCCGGCAGCATTGAAAAAATTAAACCACTGATAGAATGTCAAGGTGGGCGACAGGCTGGCGTCAGGAATGAGCAGATTGGTGCTGCCGCTCAGGTAATTGGTGCAATAGATCATGTCACTATCATTCGCCGGATACTTCTGGGTGGTGGCGCAATGGGTGGGCGAATAAGCGCTGGAGGGACCGGTTTGAGGCGCACCGATCTGCCACAAACCACCGGAACGCCAGCGCTTGGCCGCATTGGTCTCAAAATTATCCGACCACAACACGCTGGAAGCCTGCGCCACCGCCTGGCCCAATAGCCAGGCCGTCAGGCAGGCAATCCAGAAATGTTTTAGCCGGTTCATCTTTGATTATACCATGGTAACCTGAATTCAGTGGGATGAATTGGTGTTCGCGTTCAATTCCGACCATCTGGCGGCGAGCGCGGCCGCCGCCCGCTGCTGCATTTCAGTCTGATTCAACTGCTGGCTTCCATTGTTATCGGTTGACGGCGGCGCCTGGTCCGTGGATGGAGCAGAGGGGGCGGGTGCTTCCGGCACGGCCGGAGTTTCCGGACTTGCGGGCGCGGGCGTGACCGGCGCCGGGCTGGCTTCGTCCATATCTGGTTTGGGTTTCATCACCTTGATGGCCGGCGGCTCCGAGAAATCCGTTCGCAACGTGTTGGTGGCACCATGGTCGTCCACCTGGGGCACGAAAGGACCCTCGATCTTGGGGTTCACTTTGTATTCCCGCATCTCGCGTTTGCGCTCGGCATCGATGAGCTTGCGTTCTTCCTCCGCATTTTCGGACTCAGTCCGGGCCACACCCGGGAGGCGTTTCTCTTCGATATAGGTGTTCTTGGCCGCCAGTTCCGGCGTGCCCAACACGGTGGGACGCATGAGCACGATCAACTCCTCACGTTGCTTGCTGTCGGCGCGTTGCAGGAACAGGTTGCCGATGATGGGAATGTCCATCAGGAAGGGCACACCGGAGCGGCTCGTGGATTTGTTGGCCTTGATGAAACCGCCGAGCATGACCGTGTCGTGGTCGCGCACGGCAATTTCAGCGTTCAGCGTGCGTTTGATGGTGTTGGGCACCTGGCCGACGTTATCGATGGTGGTATAGCCGTTAAGGTCGTCGATTTCCTGCTGGATGTCCATCACCACCAGGCCATCCGGATTGATGAATGGTGTGACGTCCAGTTCCACGCCCACGGACAACTGCGAGTAGGAAACGCCAGAGCCGTAAGCGGTGCCGTAGGAGTTTCCGGTCACGTAGGGGACGGTGTCACCCACGAAGAACTGGGCAGGCTTGGCCTGCGAGGTCTGAATGCGCGGCCGCTGGATCACGCTGGCGTGGCTGTCTGACTGGGCGGCATTGATCGCCACGTCCCAAGTTGGCCCGATATTGGCAAAGTAGCTCGCGCCGCCAGGCAGGTTGTTGGCAAAGACCGAGTTTGAACCGGCCGATGAAGTGATCGAGGTGGTGGTGCCAAGGACTTGCTGGATTACATTCGATCCACCAAACGCAGAGCCAAAGTTGGTCGTGATCGTGGTCATGAACTGCACGAACGGGCTGCTGCCGTTGTTCACGCCGCCGCCGCCGATGAACTTGCCATTCTGAACGGGGTTCTGGGCCGCCGAGACGCCGAAATTGAAGTTATCCGGTCCGAGCGAGTAATCGATGATGGCCGCCTCGACGAGCACCTGGGGCAGCGGAATGTCCAGCTTGGCGATGATGCCTTTGATCACTTCCATGTCTGAGCGCGTGGCATAGATCAGCAATGAACTGCTGCTTTCGTTCGGAATGATTTTGGTCTGGCCAAAGAGCTGGATTTGATCCTTGCTGCCATTGACCGAGCCACCGCCACCGGGACTGGTGGCTGCAATGATCCCGCGCAAGCGGTCCTGGAACGACTGGCCGCCGCTGGGCGTGCCGTTGGGATTCGACGATTGGGTGCCGTAACCTGAACGCCCCTGGCCAAGGCCGGAGCCGCCACCGAGTCCATTGATGCCGCTGCCCCCGCCGCCACCAAAACCACCGCCGCCCATGCCGCCCATGCCACCACCGCCGCCGCCGCCAAAACCACCGCCGCCCGCCCGGCTGCTGATGCCGCTGATCTGCGAACTGCCCGAGCTGCCGCCCACCGCCACGGTGGCGCCACCGCTCCCGCCCAAGGCGTTCAGTGCGCTGGCGATATCGTCCACTTTTTGATAGCGGATCGGGATGACCTCGGAGATGTATTCGGTGGGCACGTCGATGTCCACCCGTTCAATCATTTCCAGCATGCGCTTGACGTTTTCCGCGTAATCGCGAATGACCAGGATGCCGTTGGCATCGAGGGGAATGATGGAGTTGAGCTTGGCAAAGGGCGAGATGACCGGAACCATTTCGGTAGGCTTGATGTACCGCAACTGGACGACGTGCGTGACGTAGGAACCCAGGTCAGGCAACTCGCTGGACGTGTTCGTATCCACCTCGCCGCCCGACGCGCCCGCCTGGTCAGAGGGTACGACCTTCACAAATTTGTCGCCGATGTTTACCAGCGAAATGCCATTCATTGCGAGCACTGCCTGCAGGGCTTCGATCACCTCGGTTTTGGTGAGCGGCGTCTGGGTTTTCAAAACCACCTGCGACTGGGGCAAAGCGGCG
>Ga0265338_10010427_pt1 | contig 10898 bp, 8 predicted proteins | sample 42126metaG_FD_193579 | JGI IMG/M metagenome (GOLD analysis project Ga0265338, IMG submission 193579) | Rhizosphere microbial communities from Carex aquatilis grown in University of Washington, Seatle, WA, United States - 4-21-26 metaG | ecosystem: Host-associated > Plants > Roots > Rhizosphere >... | reverse complement strand
CGTCAGGCCCCGGGTCACCGGGCCCCGGGCCGTCAGGCCCCGGGTCACCGGGCCCCGGGCCGTCAGGCCCCGGGTCACCGGGCCTGGGAGGCCCTGGCCCGGGCCGGCCGGACGGAGCCGGCGGCCCAGCCAACGGCAACGATCGCGCCGTGGCCGACCGGCTGGCCGAACGTACCGCTGACCTGCAGCGTGTTCAGGCGGAATATGCGAATTACCGCAAGCGCGTGGAACGGGACCGGGCGGCAGTGCGGGAGCAGGCGCTCGCCAATGTGCTCAGCGGGCTGGTGCCGATCCTCGACGACATCGGCCGGGCCCGGGAACACGGCGAGCTGACCGGCGGGTTCAAGTCGGTCGCGGAATCCCTGGAGGCGACCACGGCCAAGCTTGGCCTGGACACCTTCGGAGATGCCGGCGAGCCCTTCGATCCACGAGTGCACGAGGCTCTGATGCACTCCTACTCCACGCAGGTGACCGAGCCAACCTGCGTCCAGATCCTGCAACCCGGCTACCGGGTGGGTGACCGGATCCTCCGGCCGGCCAGGGTCGCGGTCGCGGAGCCTGGTGACGACGGGACCGGCCAGGACGAATCTGACACCGGGCCCGCCACGCGAGGCGGGGGCAGGCCAGGGCCGCCTGGATCGCGGAGGACTACAGCAGGAAACGAATGACGCCCAGGAGAAACCAGTGAGCACCAAGGACTACCTCGAGAAGGACTATTACAAGGTCCTGGGTGTCTCCAAGACCGCAACCCCCGACGAGATCAAGAAGTCATACCGCAAGCTCGCCCGTAAGTACCACCCGGACGCGAACAAGGGCAACGCGGCGTCGGAGGAACGCTTCAAGGAGATCTCCGAGGCCCACTCGGTCCTGTCCGACACGAAGCGGCGCAAGGAGTACGACGAGGCCCGTTCCCTGTTCGGCGGCGGGTTCCGGGCGCCGGGCGCCGGCGGTGGCGGAGCCGGGGGATTCGACCTCGGCGACCTGTTCGGCGGGGCGGGTACCGGAACAGGCACTGGCGGCCGGCTTGGTGACCTGCTCGGCGGGGTGTTCGGCGGCGGCGGGGGGCGCACCTCGCAGACCCGCCCCCGGCGCGGTGCCGATGTGGAGACCGAGACCTCGCTGGCCTTCGGTGACGCCATCGACGGCGTGACGGTGTCGCTCCGGCTGACCGGCGAAGGGCCGTGCCAGACCTGTCATGGCACGGGGGCCAAGGCGGGCACCGTGCCGAGGGTCTGCCCGACCTGCGAAGGTACCGGTCAGGCCAGCAAGAACCTGGGCAGCTTCGCCTTCTCCGAGCCGTGCCGGACCTGCCGGGGCCGTGGGCTGGTGGTCGACGACCCGTGCCCAGTGTGCTCCGGCAGTGGGCGGGCCATGAGCTCCCGCACCATCGGTGTCCGCATCCCGGCCGGCGTCGCCGACGGGCAGCGGATCAAGCTCAAGGGCAAGGGCGCCCCGGGCGAGCGGGGCGGCCCGGCCGGGGATCTGTACGTACGGGTGCACGTCACGCCACATCCCGTGTTCGGCCGGTCCGGGCACAACCTCACCGTCAACGTGCCGGTCACCTTCCCCGAGGCGGCCCTCGGCGCGGAGGTCAAGGTGCCCGCGCACCGGGGAGCACCGGTCAGTGTGCGCATCCCGGCCGGCACGCCGAACGGCCGGACCTTCCGGGTCCGCGGCAAGGGCGTGCGGCGCTCGGACGGGACCAACGGCGATCTGCTGGTCACCGTGCAGGTACAGGTTCCGCAGCAGATGACCGCGCAGGCCAGGCAGGCACTGGAGTCCTTCCGTGAGGCAACGGCGGGCGAGGACCCCCGCGACGCGTTGCTGCAGCGGGCCAAGAACGAATGACCCGCCGGGGCCGAAGACCGGGGCGGCAGCAGGTGAGGAGGTTGACCACATGAGCAGTCCGTTTGATCTGTCAGACGACACGCCCGTGTACGTCATCTCCGTGGCCGCCCAGCTAGCTGGGCTGCACCCGCAGACCCTGCGCTACTACGACAAGGTCGGCCTGGTCTCCCCCGGCCGGGCCAGCGGCCGGGGGCGCCGGTACTCGCTGCGGGACATCCTGGCCCTGCGCGAGGTCCAGCGGCTGTCCCAGGAGGACGGCGTCAACCTGTCCGGCATCAAGCGGATCCTGGAACTTGAGCGTGAGCTCGTCGCGGCCGGCGCGCGGCTCGCCGAGATGCGCGCGGAGCGGGCCCAGCTCCGGATGGAGCTCGAATCGACCCGTTCGGTGGCGGCCAGGCTGGCTGGCCTGCTGCGCAGCCGTGGCGGCGGCGCTCAGCTGGTACCAGTCCGGGACCCGGGCATCGGCGGCCGGCCGCCGCACGCCAGCGCGGAGTCTGAGTCACCGGGACCGGGCCGCCGCGCCTTGCCGGCCGCTCATCCGGCCCAGCCCGCCGAACAGGCCCAGCCCGCCGATCCGGGCTGACGCCCCGGGCCTGTCACCCCCTCAACCCAACGTCCGCGTAGACCACGCGGCCCCGCGAGATCCGGAAAGCAACTGTCATGGATGACAAGCTCACCCGCAAGAGCCAGGAGGCGCTGTCAGACGCCGTCCGGCGAGCGACGGCGGGCGGCAACCCGCACGTTGACCCACTCCACCTGCTCACCGCGCTTATCGAGCAAAACGGCGGGACCGCCGCCCCGCTGCTGCGCGCGGTCGGCGTGGACCCGGGAACCGTGCTCAAGGCCGCGGAGGACCTGCTGTCCAGGATGCCCCGGGCGGCCGGCAGCATGGTAAGCGCGCCGGACATGTCCCGGCCCTTGCTGTCCGCCCTCGCCACGGCCGCGAAGCGGGCCAGAGGGCTGGACGATGAATACGTGTCCACCGAGCACCTGCTCGTCGGGCTCGCCGCGGACGGCGGCCAGGCGGCCACCGTGCTACGGGACGCCGGTGCCGGGCCTGACGTGCTGCTCGACGCCTTCGAGAAGGTGCGCGGCCATGCCCGCGTCACCACCGAGGACCCGGAAGGCACCTACCAGGCGCTGGAAAAGTACGGGGTCGACCTGACCAAGCTGGCCCGGGACGGTGCCCTGGACCCGGTCATCGGCCGGGACGCGGAGATCCGGCGGGTGATCCAGGTGCTGTCCCGGCGCACCAAGAACAACCCGGTCCTGATCGGCGAGCCCGGAGTCGGCAAGACAGCGGTGGTCGAGGGACTCGCGCAACGGATCGTCGCCGGTGACGTGCCGGAATCGCTGCGCGATAAGCGACTGGTCTCCCTCGACCTCGGCGCGATGGTGGCCGGGGCCAAGTACCGGGGCGAGTTCGAAGAGCGGCTCAAGGCGGTGCTCAACGAGATCAAGGCCAGCGAAGGCCAGATCATCACGTTCATCGATGAGTTGCACACGGTGGTCGGCGCAGGCGCAGCGGAAGGGTCGATGGATGCGGGCAACATGCTCAAGCCCATGCTGGCCCGCGGCGAGCTGCGGATGGTCGGCGCGACCACCCTGGATGAGTACCGGAAGCGGATCGAGAAGGATCCCGCCCTGGAGCGCAGGTTCCAGCAGATCTTCGTGGGCGAGCCCTCGGCCGAGGACACCATCGCGATCCTGCGCGGCCTGAAGGGCCGCTACGAGGCCCATCACAAGGTGCAGATCTCCGACGCCGCGCTGGTGGCGGCCGCGACCCTGTCCGACCGGTACATCACCGCCCGGTTCCTGCCGGACAAGGCGATCGACCTGATCGACGAGGCCGCGTCGCGGCTGCGGATGGAGATCGACTCACGGCCCGTCGAAGTCGACGAGCTGCAGCGGTCGGTGGACCGGATGAAGATGGAGGAGATGGCCCTGGCCCGGGAGGACCATCCGGCCAGCAAGGAACGGCTGGAACGGCTCCGGGCTGAGCTGGCCGATCGCCAGGAGGCGCTGACCGCGCTGGTCGCCCGGTGGGAGCAGGAGAAGGCCAGCCTCAACCGGGTCGGCGAGCTGAAGAAGCGCCTCGACGACCTGCACGGCCAGGTCGAGCGCGCGCAGCGGGACGCTCAGTTCGAGACGGCATCGCGGATCATGTACGGGGAGATTCCCGCGGTGGAGCGGGAACTCGCCGCGGCGTCCGAGTCGCCGGGCGATTCCGCCGTTCCCGTCGGTGCCCCGATGGTCAAGGAGGAAGTCGGCCCGGACGATGTCGCCGACGTCGTGTCCTCGTGGACCGGCATCCCGGCGGGCCGCCTGCTCGAAGGCGAGACCGGCAAGCTGCTGCGGATGGAGACGGAACTGGGCCAGCGGCTCGTCGGGCAGTCCCGGGCCGTCCAGGCCGTGTCCGACGCGGTCCGCAGGTCGCGTGCGGGCATCGCGGACCCGGACCGGCCGACCGGCTCATTCCTGTTCCTCGGGCCGACCGGAGTCGGCAAGACCGAGCTGGCCAAGGCGCTGGCCGAGTTCCTGTTCGACGACGAGCGCGCCATCATACGCATCGACATGAGCGAGTACAGCGAGAAGCACTCCGTGGCCCGGCTGGTCGGCGCGCCGCCCGGCTATGTCGGCTACGAGGAGGGCGGCCAGCTCACTGAGGCCGTCCGGCGGCGGCCCTATTGCGCCGTGCTCCTCGACGAGGTGGAAAAGGCTCATCCGGAGGTCTTCGACATCCTGCTCCAGGTCCTCGACGACGGCAGGCTCACTGATGGGCAGGGCCGCACCGTGGACTTCCGCAACACGATCCTGATCCTCACGTCCAACCTCGGCTCGCAGTACATCGCCGACCCGGCGCTCAGCGACGACGCGAAGCGGGACGCCGTGATGGGAGTCGTGCAGGCCACCTTCAAGCCCGAGTTCCTGAACCGCCTGGACGACGTGATCCTCTTCGACGCGCTGTCCACTGAGGAACTCTCCCAGATCGTGGACCTGCAAGTGGCCCGGCTGGCCAAGCGGCTCGCGAACCGCAGGCTCATGCTCCAGGTCACACCGGCCGCCCGGGAGTGGCTGGCGCTCACCGGATTTGACCCGATCTACGGGGCGCGCCCGCTGCGCCGGCTCATCCAGTCAGCCATCGGCGATCAGCTGGCCCGGTCGTTGCTGTCCGGGGGTATCAGCGATGGCGACCAGGTGATCGTGGACCTGGACCCAGGATCCGACACCTTGGTCGTCTGCGGCGGCCAGCCAGCCGCCGCAGATCCCGGCGGCTCGGGATCTAACCCGCCTAACCCATCCAGCAGCAGGTCGTAGCGATCCTCGGGCAGGCCGAGGTCGTTGCGGACCCGGTACCGCAGGCGTAGCAGCATCTGCAGCTCGGTCCGGTCACCATCGGGCGGCACCGGCACCGGCACCCGTCCGGCTGGCGTCTCCGCGGCGCCGGCCGATTCGGCGGCGGCCGGTGCCTCCGCCGGGCCGCCGAGGCAAAGCTCGACGCCGACGGTGGCCCAGCGCAGCGCACCCTCCAGATCCGAGCGTTCCACCAGGAGTTCCGCGACCAGGTCGCAGAGCCGGGGATCGCGCGGCTGCTCCGCTTCCAGCTGCCGGATCAGCACCTCCGCCTCGGCTGGCCGTTCCAGCATGAACAGCGCTCGCGCCAGGGGCACCCGCGGGTCGCTGAACGCCGGGCGGCCATCCTCGATCGCCCGCCGGAACCCGGTCGCGGCCGCCGCCGGGTCATCCGCGAGCAACCATTGCTCGCCTGCCCGCACGAATGCCTCTGACCGGGGGAAATCATCGGTCTGCGTGCCAGTGGCCGCCAAGTCGTTCATCTGCTGCGCCGCAGCCCGGTGATCACCGGTACATGCGGCATCGAACTCGATCGCGTCGAACATGTCACGGGTCAGCACCACCACATCTGGGAAGTTACCCAGCCCGGACCCTGTTTCAACGCCGCGAATGAACTCAGTCACGGAGAAACCCAGCTATCTGCGTGACCGCTCCAGCGCGTCCCAGAACCCGCGCCGCAGCGCGTGCCGCACCTCGTCGTGCAGCAGGGAGTCGATCGGCAGCGCCGAATCCTGGAGCAGCCTGGCCTCCAGGTCCGACGGCATGCGCGGCTTGCGGGCAAGGACAGCCTCCAGCCATAGCGCCGGCGCCTCGCGGGCCACCGACTGTCCGAACTCGAAGCCCTCGGAATGCGCGGACTGGACCGCGTCCGCGAGTGAGACCGTAGCGGGCTGTTGAACAGGAGCGTGCTGAGCGGCCGGCTGAGGCCCACTGTAGGGGCCCGGTTGCGGCACATAAGCGGATCCGCCGTTCGTGGCCTCGTGCTGGCCAGGCGAGATTCCGGGGAACTGCCCGGGGGCCCCTTGATCCTGGGGCGGCCCGGGATACGGGGCCTGGTACTGGCGCTGGTTGTTCTGCGGCGGCAGGTACTGGCCCCCGGAGGAACCCTGCCCCCCCTGGCCGCCCGGCCCGGGGATCGCCTGCCGGGGCCCGGTCGCGGCCTGGCCCGGCATGTCCTGCGGCGGACTGCGGAACTGCGCGGCCGGCGGAGCCGGGTACATCTGCTGGTTCCCCGCCGGGATGTTCTGGTCCTCGGGGCGGGACGTGAATCCATGCGAGCCACGGTTCGGCGCACCGGGAATCCCCGGCTGGGTGGCGGCTCCTGACGGGCCCGGCATGCCCTGACCCGGCATCGCTTGGCCTGGCGCGCCTGGCCCTGGCATGCTGCCTTGACCTGGCATGCCCTGACCCGGCATGCCCTGACCCGGCATCGCTTGGCCTGGCGCGCCTGGCCCTGGCATGCTGCCTTGACCTGGCATGCCCTGACCTGGCATGCCCTGACCTGGCATGCCCTGACCTGGCATGCCCTGACCTGGCATGCCCTGCGGGGCCTGCGCTCCTTGCTGGCCCGGCGCGGACAGCCCACGCTGGCCCTGCGGCGCAGCCGCAGCCCCTAGCGGACCGGGACCCTGCGCGGCTTGCTGCACGTGCTGACCCTGCGGGACCGGTGAGCCCGGCACCGCCGAAGGATTCTGGCCAGGTGGCGGACCGGGCATGGCCGACTGGTTCGGCGGGACCTGACTTTGCGGGAGCTGCATACCCTGCGGAACCGGAGCCGGCCTGTCGAGCGGAGCGCTCGGCTCCCGCTGCGGCAACGGCGGAGCCTGGTGCGCGTTCACCGTCGGCTGGGCGGCGCGCTGGTATTCCGCGATCACCGGCGCCGTGTAAATGGCGGGGGGTGCCGGGTGAGAGCCCGCGGGCAATGCATGCTGGCGGCCCAGGGACCCGGCCAGCGACCCGTGACCGTTGGTCAGGGCCCGCCCGGCGAATGCGGCGACCGGATACTGCTCGTCGTCCCGCATCGGCTCGGCGCCCGCGATCAGCTCCACGAAGGGGCGCAGGTGAGCGTCGCCGATCTCGATGATGTCATCGCATTCCTGGCGGAGCGCCCGGGAGATGGTCCAGTTGCCGTCCACCGTAATGTGCACAATGGTCACTCGGATGCCGAGATCCTGCACGTCCGCGACGACCTGGGCGAGGTCCTCCTCGGCACTGACCACCAGGGCATCGCTGACCGCGCCGTTCCTGGCCAAGGTGGTCAGGTCGCGATGAATCTCGCTCTCCACACCCTCGCGGCGGCCAGGCCTCATCCGGCCCAGCCGCAGCTTGAGCCCGGGCAGGTCAGCCAGCGCATCGTGCTCCGCGCTGCGACGGCCCTCAACGGTCGCCTCGTACCAGTAGCAGCGCAGCAGCTGGAGCCCGGTGCGTTCCCTGGCTATGCTCCCGAAGAACTGGAGAAGGCCTGGGTAATCCCAGGAAACGGACTCTCGGTGGCGGGTTCCGTGGACGGCCATCGCGCCATCCGCCAGCACGTAGCCCGCGTCCACGAACAGCGCGCACCGATCCACGCGACACCGTCCTTCCGTCGACGCGAGACGTTACCAGCGCTCAGCCATCACCGTAACGAATCGCGCACACATCATCTGTATCCGGAGCAGAAGTGCGCTTTCGGCTGAAGGGCGCCCACCGACTGCTCGTGGCCAGGCAGAATCTTCCGCCATGCGACTTCTTGTTCTCGGGGGTACCCGGTTCCTCGGGCGTGCCATCGTGGACGAAGCGATCCGGCGCGGCTACGACGTCACGACCTTCTCGCGAGGGCTGAGCGGTGAGCCCCGGCCAGGAGCCGAGGCACTGCACGGAGACCGTACCAGCTTCGAGGACCTGCTCAGGCTGGCTGATCGAGATTATGACGCGGTCATCGACACCTCCGTGATCGCCCCTGCGCACGTGGCTGCGGGCGCCCGGCTGCTCGCTGAGCACGTGGGTCATTACACCTACGTCTCCTCTATCTCGGTGTACCGGGACTATCCAGGCGTACCGGTCACCGAGGACTCCCCCGTTCTCGACTGCCCACCTGACGCCCCCGGCACCATCGAGACCCTCGGGTACGGGGAACTCAAGGCCGGATCTGAACGGGCCGTCGCGGCCGCCCTCCCCGGCAGGCACCTCATAGCGCGCCCGGGGCTGATCGTGGGACCACATGAGAACATCGGCCGACTGCCCTGGTGGCTGACGAGGCTCGCTCGCGGCGGGACCGTCATCGCCCCCGGCGAGCCCGCCCGCCCGATCAGGATGACTGACGCCAGGGACCTCGCGGCCTGGCTGGTGGACAATACCCGGCGAGGCATCCCGGGAGCTGTCAACGTGCCCGGCGCCGACGGGACCACCTTCGGCGACCTGCTGGCCGGGTGCGGCGAGATCACAGCGGCAGACCGGGCCGGCCCGGCCGTGCTGCGCTGGGTGCCGGACGCTGTGCTGCTGGCGGCGGGCGTCGAACCATGGACCGAGCTGCCCATGTGGGCGCCGGACACTCCAGAGCTCGCCGGGACCTGGCAGGTCTCCGGCGATCGCGCGCTGCGGACCGGGATCCGGTATCGCCCGCTCGTCGACACGGTGCACGACACGTGGCTGTGGCTCCGGCGCGAAGCCGCGGCCAATGGCCGGGCGGTCACGGAGTTCGAGCGGGCGCCCGGCATCGGCCTGGAGCCGGCCAAGGAGCAGGCGGTCCTGGCCGGGCTGTGAGGACCCTGGCCGGGCTGTGAGGACCCTGGCCTGGCCCGCGACCGGGCCCTGGCTGGCCGCGGGAACTCGGGCGGCCGGCCAGCGGGCCAAGGGCACTGGGCCTGGCTGGCGAGGACTGTGGATAGGCTCGCCAAGCGTGAGCGACCGCGATGATCTGCTCCGCCTGATCAAGGATCAGGCGGTGGTGCACGGCGACTTCATCCTGTCCTCCGGGCAGCGGGCGACCTGGTACATCGATCTGCGCAGAGTGCTGCTGAACGGCCGGGCCGCGGCGCTGGCGGGCCGGGTCATGCTGGAAATCACCGCTGACCTGGCCTACGACGCTGTCGGCGGGCTGACCCTCGGAGCCGATCCGGTCGCGACCGCGATGATGCACGCGGCCACCGGGACGGGCCGCAGCCTGAACGCCTTCGTGGTGCGCAAAGAAGAGAAAACCCACGGCCTGCAGCGCAGGATCGAAGGCCCCGACGTCGGCGGCCACCAGGTGCTGGCCGTGGAGGACACTTCCACTACCGGCGGTTCGGTCCTCACCGCGGTGGACGCCCTGCGCGAGGCAGGTGCCGACGTTGTCGGAGTGGCCGTGATCGTGGAGCGCGGCGCGCGAGAGCGGGTAGCCGCGCGCGGGCTGCCCTACCGGGCCGCCTACGACATGGGCGACTTGGGCCTGGGCGCAGCGCTGGGCTGAGCGGCCTCGCCGCGGTGCTCAGCAGCTTCCCGGCGGACCTCACGCAGCCGGTGGATGATGACGGCGGCCAGGGCGAGGATCACCACCACCGCTATCACGTACCCGGCGATGGCGATGCCGTGCGCGACGCTCTGCCACGCGTCACCGAGGCCGTAGCCGACCAGGGAGATCGCGGTCACCCAGACCGCCGTGCCGATCAGGCTCAGCACCCCGAACCGCACCGGCGGGATCTCGATGAATCCGGCGACGATTGACACGAACGTCCGGACCACGGGCAGGGCCCGCCCCACTGGCAGCGCCCAGGCGCCCCGGCCGGCGAAGAAGCGTTCGGCACGGTCGATGTCCGACCGCGTGATGAGCAGGTAACGGCCGAACCTGTCGACCAGGGGCCGCTCGCCCACCCGGCCCACGGTGTAGGACACAAAGGAGCCGATCAGCTCGGCGACCGTGCCGACAATGATCACGGCGACGATGTTCAGGTGGCCCTGATAGGCGAGCACGCCCGCGAAACCGAAAGTGATCTCGGACGGGATCGGGATGCAGCATGCCTCTAGGAACCCGAACAGGAAGACAGCGGCCAGGCCCCACTGGATGAGGAAGCTCTCCATAGGTCACTGTTGTACAGCATGCGAATGCGTGCCCGATCACATCTGCCGAGCTTGGCCGCCCCGTAACCACCCCGCTGGGTGGCCCGGCGCGTTACCTGGCCGCCCGTTACCTGGCAGCCCGTTACCCGCCAGGCGCGTGCCTCCGGGATACTGGACTCACGACGAGACAGGGAGCCGACCGTTATGCCTATCGCGACCCCAGAGGTCTACGCGCAGATGCTTGACCGGGCCAAGGAGCACGGCTTCGCCTACCCGGCGATCAACGTGACGTCGAGCCAGACGCTGAACGCGGCGCTGCGCGGATTCGCTGACGCGGAAAGCGACGGCATTGTCCAGGTATCCACCGGGGGCGCCGAGTACCTGTCCGGTTCCGCGGTCAAGGACATGGTTACCGGTTCGATCGCATTGGCTCAGTTTGCCCGTGCGGTCGCGGTGAAATATCCGGTCAACATCGCCCTGCATACCGACCACTGCCCGAAGGGCAAACTGGACGGTTTCATGCGGCCGCTGGTCATGCTCTCCCAGGAGCAGGTGGCCCGCGGCGGGGAGCCGCTGTTCCAGTCGCACATGTGGGACGGCTCGGCGGTGCCCCTGGCCGAGAACCTGGCGATCGCGTCTGAGCTCCTCGACGAGTGCGCCAAGGCACGCGTCATCATGGAGCT
>Ga0265338_10010426_pt1 | contig 10899 bp, 11 predicted proteins | sample 42126metaG_FD_193579 | JGI IMG/M metagenome (GOLD analysis project Ga0265338, IMG submission 193579) | Rhizosphere microbial communities from Carex aquatilis grown in University of Washington, Seatle, WA, United States - 4-21-26 metaG | ecosystem: Host-associated > Plants > Roots > Rhizosphere... | reverse complement strand
CCGAGTACCTGCGGGCCAACTGGAAGCACCTCCACGTGCGGGAGCTGGCAGGCGCCGGCCAGCGGCCCGATCGCTAGCCAGACGCGGCTCCGCGCTGCGTTACCAGCCGCCAACGGGCAGCAGGGCGCAGACGGCCACCGCCACGAAAAGCAGGGTCAGGTACGTGATCGAAAGGTGGAACAAGCGCATCGGGGCGACTGCGGCCTTCGCGGTCGCCCGGGAATGCAGGCGGTGCGCCTCGGCCAGGAAGCACCCGCCGAGTCCAGCCGCCGCCAGCGTGTAGATCCAGCCCGCGTACGGGGCCAGGACCAGGGTCGCGGCGACCATCACGTAGCTATAGACCACGATCCTCCGCGTGACCTGTTCCACCGGGGCGACCACCGGCAGCATCGGCACGCTGGCGCGGGCGTAGTCGTCGCGGTACTTCATCGCCAGGGCCCAGAAGTGCGGCGGAGTCCACAGGAAGATCACCGCGAACAAGATGACCGCCGGGACCGCGACGGTGCCCTTGACCGCGGCCCAGCCGACGAGGACCGGGAAGCAGCCGGCCACTCCCCCGATCACGATATTGGACGGCGAGCGGCGCTTGAGCAGCAGCGTGTAGACGAACACGTAGAAGAGGATGGCGGCGTCCGCCAGGGCGGCAGCGAGCCAGTTGGCCGCGAGGCCAAGCAGCGCCGTCGCCCCGATGCCGAGGACGATGCCCCAGGCCAGCGCCTCGGCCGGCTTGACGGCAGCCTGCCCGCTGACGAGCGGACGACGGGCGGTACGCTTCATCACCGCGTCGATGTCGCGGTCGAGGTAGCAGTTGATCGTGTTCGCCGAGCCGGCCGCGAGAGTCCCGCCGGCCAGCGTGACCAGGACCAGCCAGCCCGACGGCAGGCCGCGCGCGGCGAGCAGCATCGTGGGGATGGTCGTGACGAGCAGAAGCTCGATGATCCGGGGCTTGGTCAACGCGATTAGCGCGCCGAGCACCGCCAGCGGGGCGCGTCCACCCGTTGCTTTCAGCTCCCACGTCCCACTATTGCTCACGGCAAGAATCCTGCTCACACAGGAGAGACGTGGCAACGCCTGCGCTGTATGATGACGAAAATTTCATGATTTGTGTCTTATGTCACAAATCTTATTCCAGAGCCGGAAGCGGCCAACGGCGACGACACCAACGACTCCGGACAGTATTGGGAGGTGCAGGGTGGCAGCTCTCGGGCGCATTCTCGTCGCCGATGACGAGCCCAAAATCCGCTCGTTCGTAGGACGAGCTCTCAACGCGGCCGGCTACGACACTGATTTCGCGGACAACGGCGCCCTCGCCCTCCGCGCCGCCCTGGAGAACCACTACGACCTTGTCATCCTCGACCTGGTGATGCCGGAGGTCGACGGCAGGCAGGCCCTGCGCGAGCTGATCGCCAGCCGGCCGCGGCAGCCGGTCATTGTGCTGTCGTGCGTCGCCGACGTGCCGGTTAAGGTCGAGATGCTCGAACTGGGTGCGCAGGACTACCTGACCAAGCCGTTCGCCCTGGCCGAGCTGATCGCCCGGGTCAAGGCCCGGCTGCGCGCCGATCCGGCGCCCCAGGGCGTCATCATCCGGGCCGGCGGCGTGGCCCTCGACGTCAGCCATATGGTCGCGGACAGCGGGCACGGGCCGGTCCCGCTCACCAAGCTGGAGTTCCTGCTGCTGCGCGAACTCATGGAGCACGCCGGGGAGTCGGTACCCAAAGGCAGGTTGCTCGCCTCCGTCTGGGGCTATGCGGCCGATCCTGGCTCGAACATCATCGACGCCTGTATCCGGCGGCTGCGCTCCAAGCTCGGCTTCGACCTGATCAAGACCGTGCGGGGTGAGGGCTATCAGCTCGTCGCTCACTGAGCAGCAGGCCGGCCCGGGCGCGGCCGCCCAGGGGCCGGCCGCGTCCCGGCGGCCGGGCCTGTCTCACTGGATCCGGGCCTACCGCAATGGCGTGGTCGACGCGGCCTGGGTCGTCTTCAGCCTGGTCAACCTCGACCTCATCGTCATGTACCCGTGGTGGGAAACCATCCCGTTCCACTTCATCTGGATCAGCCTGACCCTTGTCTACGGGTTCCGCACCTGGAAGCTTGGCCCCACCCTGTCAGTTCTGGGCGGGGTCATGCTGCTGACGGCGGTCGGCATCGGGGCCGCCGTACGGCAAGGGCAGGAGCGGCCGGCCGAGCTCGTCGAGGTACCGCTGATGGCGGCGGTGTTCCTGGCGATGGTCTGGCATGCCCGCCGCACGCAGGCGGCGGAAGGCTCGTACCAGCTGATGGCGGCGCAGATCGCCCGGATCCTGGACGACCAGCGGCGGTTCCTGCAGGACGCCGCCCACCAGCTGCGGACCCCGATCACGATCGCGCTCGGCCATGCCGAGCTGCTGGCCGGCGCGCTCCCCAGCGACCAGCAAGAGGGCACGGATGTGGCGGTCATCCTCGGCGAGCTGACCCGGCTCCGGCGGATCTCCGACCGGCTCCTCATCATCGCCGCCGCCGCCGACCCCGCGTTCCTGCACCCGGAGCCGGTCGATCTCGTCGAGCTGGTCACGGAGCTGCTGCGGCGCTGGCGGCCCGCGGCCGACCGGCACTGGCGGACCGGCACGCTCGACCGCGTCGTCGTTTGCGCGGACCGGGAACGGCTCGCGCTCGCGCTCGACGCGCTGATCGAGAACGCCGTCCGGCACACCTCAAGCGCCGATGCCATCCAGCTGGCGGTCTTCGGCGGCCCCGAAGGGCTGGCGCGCGTGGTCGTCACCGACACGGGCACTGGTATCACCGCCGACCAGCTGCCCTTCATCTTCGACCGGTTTCGGACCGGCGACAACGGGCGGTCCCGGAGCACCGGGCTGGGGCTGCCGCTGGTGGCCGCGGTGGCCGCGGCCCACGGTGGCACGGTCAACGTGCGCAGCGAGCTAGCCGGGGGCAGCGAGTTCGAGCTGGAGGTGCCGCTGGCCGATGAGCGGCCCCGGCTGCTGCCGATCGGCAGCAGCCGCTCACCCGGCCGTCCCGACGTTCATCCGGGCTAGGCCGGCGGACAGCTGGGCTGCGGTCACGACCCCTGCCGTGTGGGTGACTATCTGGTGCGACATCAAGTCGCGGCCGTCAAGATGATCGAAATATCACGAATGCCGGGATGTTCGAGAATCTGGGCCACGAAGCTTACGATTACCGCGTGAGGACCACCTCGCCCCTGGCTCCGTGGCTGACCGGCAACGCCCTCCGGCTCCACGCCATCCTGGTCGTCGTCGCCTGCGGGTGTCTCGCGGCGGGCGGCTTCGAGCTCAGCCGGGCGCTGTCCGGCAACCGGTTCAGCTGGGTTTACGTATTCGAGTGGCCGTTCTTCGCCGGGTTCTCGGTGGTCATCTGGTGGCGGCTGCTGCATGAAGGCGATCCGGCCGCTCCGGCTCGGTCACCGGAAACGACGCCGGGGGCCGCGCTCCGGCTGACGTCCACCCCGGACCGGGATGCCGTTGGGTACGAGCAGCTGCGCGCGTGGCAGGACTACCTGGCGCGGCTGCACGCGGAGCGCCGGCCCGGCTGACCAACATCAGCGCCAATCCGGAGGTGGCGCTGGGCCTCGACGTGACCGACCTCGGCCGGGACATCATTCGCGTCACCGGTGCCGCCAGGCACGTCCCCGCGTTCCCGCCCGCCGACCAGGTACCAGGGTACGTAGCCAAGTACACCGAGCGTATCGGGGCACTGTTCGGAACTGCCGCGCAGTTCGCCGACCAGTATTCCGAGGCCCTGATCATTACACCCCGGCGCCTTTACGCCTGATCAGGCGGGCCCGCGGCACCAGCGGCAGGTGCTTGCCTCATCGAGGTCCAGCGGCGCGCCGCAATTCGCACAGAATTCCGCGACAGGCACAAAGTTCACAGCAGGACCGTAGCGGCCTTTTCACCGCCAAGCTGGTTAAAGTCGCGCGGCGCCCGCGCATGGAGTCCACGTGGCTTAAGCCGGCCAATAGCGGAGTGAATGAGGTGGCCCGGGGCTGCTTAAGCGAGTCCCGGGCCACCGTGTCGCGCGGCCGGCCGGGCTAGTGCAGCAGGTCCAGCGTGTTGGTCGCGTCGTCGACGTAGTAGACGCCGTGGCCGTGCGGCGCTACCGCCAGGCCGAAGAGCGCCCCGGCGCCGGGCGGGGAACCGGACGTGTCCAGCACCTTAACGGAGACCTGAGCGCCGTAAGGCGTGGTCTCCACCAGGTTGCCGTCGGCCGAGTTGACCGTGAGGATGTCGCCGTTCGGCGCGGTGACCAGGCCGAGCGGGGCGTTGATGGCCCCGCCGCTGCTCACCGTCCGCCCCGTTCCCGCGCTACCGTGACGCAGCAGCGCGTCGGGGATGGCGGCGATCCGGTTGTTGAGCGTGTCCGCGACGTACAGGGTGCCATCATGGCCGAGCCCGACGCCGGTCGGTCCGATGACGAGCGCGGCCGGGTCGGTCCGCTCCCCGAAACCGGAACCTATGGTCTGCTCCGCGATCAGCTTGGGAATCCCGTACGCAGGGGTGGTCACCAGCAACCGCAGGACGGTCCCGCGGTGGGCCACCTTGCCGTTGGCGGCGACCGTGCCGTTGAGCACGTTGGTGACGAACAGGGCGGCGACCTTCCCGTTGCCGACCGCCGTCATGTCCCAGGGCCCGTTGATGCTGTGCCCGTGGAACGTCTCCACGACCCGGCCCCAGCTGTTGAGCACGATCAGGCAGCCGGCCTTGGCCGTGGCCGGGTCGCCGGCCGTGGTGGGCAGGCTGCCGACTACCACCCAGCCGTTCGGGAGGATGGACAAGGCGGTGGTGAGGCCGATACCGCCGGGGCACTTCCCTGGCAGGTTGGCCGCGCTGATCTGGGCGAACAGCTTCGTGGTGTGGTTCGGCGCCACCTCGACGATGGTGGTTCCCGTGCCCTGCGTGTTCGCGCTGCTGTTGAAGTTGCTCACGAGGACGTCGCCCCGGTAGAGCCTGCCCTCGCCGCGGGTGACCAGCGCGACCCCGTACGGGTTGAGGTCTCCGTTCTTCGGAACCGTCGAAGCGACCGTCGTGGTCTTGTGGAAGCCTCCGACGAAGGAGGCGGGCGTGCTCGCTCCCGCGACCGGTGCGAATGCCGCCCCGGCCGCGAGCAGGGCACCTGCCGCGCCGGCAGCGGCTGCCAGCAGTGCCCGATGTCTGACCCACATGATCTCTAAGCTCCCTTCCGGCAGTCCCGGGCTTTCCGGGGTCGCCGCCGCACAGCGCAGAGCGAGTGAGCGGGGACTTCACGAATCTGCGGGCAACGGTAATGGCATTTGGCCGCCGTTACCCGCATGACACTCTCCGCCGCCGTTACGGGTTACGGATTACCGCCGCGATCAGATTGGATTTCGGGCAAGAAAATTTTTGGCCGGCCGCGGCCATTGGTCATCAAAGTCGCATCCGGCGGATAATCCGTTGAAGTCACGCGAGAACGTCAGTTATCTTCGAAAATCACCGGGAACGTGAGCCTGCCAGGCGGCAGGCGTCGCCCCTCGGGGCGACGGACCGTATATCCGTAACCATTCAACATGCGGTCGGGGTTCGTCTCCCCCGCGTTCCGCCGCCGCGTGATACCCGATCGGGCGTCATGACAGGCCTGCCCGGATCGGGCAGGCTGAGTATGCGCCCGCTAGCGAACCGGTAGCGCGCGGTGCCCGGCTAGGTGACCCCGGCCGTCAGCCCGCGTCCGGTCCGCGTGGACGCTCCGGAGGGGGGTTTGGGAGGCCCGGGGCAGTTCACTGGCCCGGGTCCCCCAGGCGTGGGCGGTCCGCCGCGGCGCGGGCGAATGACTGGTACGGGACGATCTCCCCGGGGGTGATCACGCCGTCCTCGATCGCGCGGGCGAGCAGCGCGTCCTTACTCGACGCCGACCGCCCGGTGGCGGCGTACTTGGCCCGGGCGCGGCTGATGTACTGCCGGACGGTGTTCTCGCTGACCGACATGCGCCGCCCGACCGACGCCTTGGTCATGCCCTGGAACCACAGCAGCAGCGCCTGCAGCTCCTGCTGCGACAGCGCGGGCCGGGCCGGGCGCTGGTCGGCCAGCATTGCCCGGGCCTGCGACCGGGTCACGTACGGCCGGTCACCGGCGGCCGTCAGCACGGCCTCGACCAGGTGGTCGCGGCCCTCGTCCTTGGACACGTAGGCGTGCGCGCCGTTGTCCAGCGTCTCCATCACGATCGACGGGTCGCTGTGCCCGGAGAAGGCCACCACCCGGTACCCGGCCGCCACCAGCTCGGGGATCTGCCCGGTGACGACCTCTCCGTCCAGCTCCAGGTCCAGGATGAGCACGTCGGCCGGCGGCCCGGCGGCCCGGAGCTCGGCCAGGTCGCGCGCCGACTGCACCAGCCGTACCCGCTGCCCGGGGTCGCGCTGGATCCAGGACGCCACCCCCTCGGTGACAACCGGATGGTCTTCGACGATCGCCACGGTCACCTGCTGTTCCATCGCGCCTCCGCCCAGAACATGCCGCCGTCCTGCTGATGCTCGATCGCGACGCCCTCGCTCGCGGCGGGCAGCGCGATGGCCGCGCCGGTGTCGGCGACGAAGCTGACGGCGATGCCGGCCGCCACCGCCGCCAGGGTGATCCGCGCCCGGCTGCGGGCGGCGGTCAGCACCAGGATGGCAGCGTCGGTGATCACTCGCCGGGCCGGACCGGGCACCGGGGGCAGCGGCCCGGCCGTCTCGATTTCGACGGCGACCCCGCGTCGCTCGGCCAGGTCGGCGCTCGCGTGCAGCTCGTGCACGAGCGGTCCGGGCACCTCGTCTCCCTCGGCCAGCAGCCGGCGCAGCCGGGCGGCCTGGACCGCGCACCGCAGGCGCACCTGCGCGTCGCCCGGATCGGCGGTTCCCGCCGCCAGTTCGGCCACCAGCGGGGCGGCGCTCTCCTGGAGCGCCACCCAGCGGGCGAGCCGGGCCGCCCGGATGAGCTCCGCGATAGCGGCCCGCTCGCGCGCGGCGTGCTCACTGCGCGCAGCCGCGGCGGCCCGGCCGGCCGCCAGCTCCATCGCCCTGACCCCGGCCGCGACGGCCACCTGGGCGCCGGTCGACCAGGCGAGCACGGCCACGAACCCCGCGAGCTCGATGCGGGTCACCCCGTCCCAGAGCTGGACGCCCAGCGTGGCCAGCGCCTCGGCCGCCAGGAACCAGGCCAGCTCGGCGAACCGGCGGCGAAGCAGCACCAGCACGCCCGTCCAGCCGGCGCTCCCCCACGCCCAGTTAACCGCCAGCATCTGCCCGGCCGGGCTGGCTACCGCCGCGGCCGTGCTCGCGGCCAGCGCGATCAGCGCTACCGCCCAGGCCAGCCGCCAGCCGGGCGCCCGGCGCAGCACCAGGACCGACCCGGCGGTGATCGCCAGCGCCATGACCAGCCACATGGCCCCCTGGAAGGCGAACGACCGGTAGTCCGTCCGGTTGTGCAGCAGCTGCCCGCCCGCCCCGGCCAGGTGCCAGCCCGCGACCAGGAACACCACCGCGAGGGTGAAGGCCCGCTGGTAGCGGCCGGTCATCAGCGCTTTCGGCTGCACTGTCGGCTGCACGGCCGGCTCCACGGCCGGCTGCACCCCGGTCACGCGGGCCAGCTCACGGTGACGGTGGTGCCGGCGCCGAGACGGCTGGCGACCGCGGCCTGGCCGCCAGCCGCCAGCATCCGCCCGATGATCGACTCGCGGATACCCCGGCGGGCGGGCGGGACGGCGGCCGGATCGAACCCGCGGCCGCGGTCGGCGACCTCGACCACCGCCCAGCCAGCGCCGCCGGCGACGGTTACCTCGGCCACGCCGGCGCCGGAGTACCGCTCGACGTTCCGCAGTGCCTCGCCGACGCAGGCGGCCATCTGGTCAGCGACCGCGGACGGCACCGTGGCGGCGGCGAGCTCGAGCCGCACGGCCAGCCCTGGGGTACTGGCCGCGGCCCGCTCCAGCTCCGGCCCCAAGTCGGTCAGCGGCACCGGTCCGTCCGGGCTGGCCGGCCCGGCCGGGGCGCCCGCCAGCCCTTGCAGGACCCGCAGGTCCCGGGCCGCCTGCGCGGTCAGCGCCGACGACGGTTCGCTGAAGGCGCCGGCCGCGACCATGATCAGGGTGGACAACATGGTGTCGTGCAGCTGGCGGTGCTGCTCACGCTCGTCCGCGCGCCGTGCTTCCTCGGCCCGGATCCGTCGCTCGCTGTCCAGGCTGGCGGCGACGCTCGCGTCCGCTTGCCAGGCGCCGCCGCGGATCACCGCCACCAGCCCGGCGGCGACGGCCGTCTCCACCGCCAGCAGCCAGCCGTCGGTCAGCTGGCCGGCGCCGAGCCCGTAGGCGATCACCACGACGGCGGCCGCGGGCAGCCCGAGCCGCGGCCGCAGCGCGATCTGCAGGATGTACACCGACGTGCAAGCCAGCGGGAGCATCCAGGTCGTGTTGTCCTTGATCAGCGAGGCCGGGACCAGGTGCTGCTGGGCCAGCGCCAGCGCCGAGATCAGCGCGGCGTCGGCCAGTACCACCGCCGGCGTGAGCCCGGACCGGCGGACCTGCCAGGCGAAGAAGCCCGACCACAGGCAAAGCACAGCCAGCGGCACGCCCAGCCACCAGCCGGAGACCTGCTCGGTCCCCGCCAGCACGGCAACGGCGGTGAACAAGACCGCGCCGCCGAGCCGCAGCGCGACCGCGTACCAGCCTGCCAGCCAGTGCAGGGCCCGGTCCGACGGTCCGGCCGACCGCGGGCGGCGCCCCTGGCCCCAGCGGCCCGCTGAGGGCTGGGGCTGTTCCCCGACGGAATCCGCGGCCGGTTCCACCGGATCAGTATCCGGTTCCACCGGATCAGTATGCGGCAGGAGCCTGGCTCCAGGAATGGCTAACGTTCGATTGCCGCGCACGCGATCGCGCGCGGGTCCGAGCCCGAGCGCTCAGGGACGAGCACGATCCGGCCGAAGACCTGGCCGGCCTCCATCTTCTGGTGCGCCAGGACGGCCTGCGCCAAGGGCAGCACGTCGTGCACCACCGCCTGCAGCTCGCCCCGGACGGCGGCGGCGAACAGCTCGGCGGTCGCGGCGCGCCGCTCGGCCGGAGGAACGGTGTCGGTACTGAACGTCGCGAACGACATTGACTTCTGGAACGCGGCGAACATCGGCCCGGCGAAGTCCGGGGGCGGGTACCCGGCGATGACGCCGACGGCCACCATGCGGCCGTTCGGGTTGAGCCGGGAGAAGAACGACGGCAGGTCCGGGCCGGCGGCGACGTCGATGATGACGTCGTACCCGGCCGGGGCATCCCCGGCTGCCTGCCCGGCCCGGTCAAGCACGTGGGTCGCGCCGAGCGCGGTCAGCCGGGCACCGCGCGCGGCGGACGAGGTGGTGACCGCCACCGCGCTGGCCCCGCCGCGCGCCGCCAGCTGGACGGCGATGATCCCGATGCCGCCCGCCGCGCCGCGGACCAGCACCGACTGGCCGGGGGCGAAGCAGGCCCGGCGCAGGCCGAAATGGGCCACCGCCCCGGAGCTGCCGACCGTCACCGCGTCGGCGGGCGACAGGCCCGCCGGGAGCGGGACGAGCGACTCGGCCGGGGCGACCGCTAGCTCCGCGTAGCCTCCGCCTAGCCCGGCGAACCCCCACACGCGCCGGCCAACCCAGGCGGCGTCGACGCCGTCGCCGACCGCGGTTACGGTGCCCGCTATCTCGCCACCGGGGACATGACCGGTGGTGAACCCGTAGGCGGCCAGGGTGCCGCGCCGGATGACGGCATCGACGCCGCCCACGCCGATCGCCTCGGCGGCGATCAGTACCTGCCCGGCCGACGGGCGCGGGACGGGCAGGTCGATCACGGCCAGGCCCTCGGGGCCGCCGAACGTCTGTATCGCGACTGCTCTCATGTCCGGCGACGCTAGCGGACGCCCCCGTCCGGTTAGCTAAAGTGAGAGCGGTGACCAGCCGTTTGCCTCAGCCCCTGCGCTCCGATGCCCGGGACAACCGCGAGCTCATCCTCGGTGCCGCCCGCGCGCTGTTCGCCGCCGAGGGCCTGAACGTCCCCATGCGCGAGATCGCCCGGCGGGCCGGCGTCGGTCCCGCCACCCTGTACCGGCGCTTCCCGACCAAGCAGGCGCTGATCGCCGAGGCCTTCGGGAAGCAGCTGCGGGCCTGCCACGCCATCATCGACGAAGGGCTGGCCGACCCCGACCCGTGGCACGGCTTCTGCCTCGTGGTCGAGAAGATCTGCGTGCTGCACGCGAGCGACCGGGGCTTCACCGCCGCCTTCACGGCCGCCTACCCGGACGCCCTGGACCTGGCCGCTGACCGGGAGGACGCCCTCCGCTCGGTCGCCCGGCTCGCCCGCCGGGCCAAGGAAGCAGGCCGCCTGCGCCCCGACTTCGTCCTCGACGACCTGATCCTGGTGCTCATGGCCAACGGCGGCATCCGTGCCACCTCAGCCGACGCCGCGGCCGCCGCGTCCCGGCGCTTCGCCGCCCTCGCCATCGCGGCCTTCCAGGCCGCGCCGCAGGCGCCACCGCTGCCGCCGCCCGCCCGGCTGGCGCCCGTCGTCCTGGTCTCCTGACCGGAACGGGTGCGGCTTGCCCTGGACTGGCCCGGCGGCTACCTCACCGGCGGACAAGGGAAACCCCCGTCGGCGCCTTGGTCCGGCGCCAGCCGGGGGCCTTCCTTGGTTGCCTGTCCGACGGGGGTTGCCGTTGGCTGGTCACGTGCCGCTTAGGCAGCGGGCGCCGGGGTGATGGCCTCGTGCCCCTCAGGCTGCGCGACCTTCGGCCGCCGGCCGAAGGCCAGCAGGAACGCCGACCCCGCGGCAGCCACCGCGCCCAGCCCGAACGCGGCCAGCGAGATGATGTACGTGACCTGCGAGACCTTCCACCAGCCGTAGGCGTTCAGCAGCATGCTCCGCAGCGTCTCGCCCTTGAACACGGTG
>Ga0265338_10010425_pt1 | contig 10900 bp, 6 predicted proteins | sample 42126metaG_FD_193579 | JGI IMG/M metagenome (GOLD analysis project Ga0265338, IMG submission 193579) | Rhizosphere microbial communities from Carex aquatilis grown in University of Washington, Seatle, WA, United States - 4-21-26 metaG | ecosystem: Host-associated > Plants > Roots > Rhizosphere >... | reverse complement strand
CATAGAGCGCCGCATCTTCGCTGTCGAGAAAGCGAAAATCTCGCGGCAGCACGCCAATGATCTCGCGCGTTTTTCCGTCAATGTTGATGGAGCGGCCAATTGCGGAATCGCTGCCACCAAATTTTTTCCGCCAGTATGCATAAGAGAGAATGACGGTTTGAGGAGCGCCTGCGGTGTCGTCGCTCCGTGTGAACAGGCGTCCCAGGACCGGCTTTGCTCCGAGGAGGGGAAGCGTGGCATCGGTGACATCGAATCCCAGCACGTGTTCGGGTTCGCCCGCGCCAGTCACGTTCAAGCCGTCGTAGTTATATACGCCGATATCTTGAAAGGTCGTACTTTGCTCTCGTTCGATGAAATAGAGGAACGGAGCCATGGGCAGTTTGTCGATCGGAATCCCGGGCACGTGGTACCACACGCCTACCAGTTGTTCCGAATGGGGGTAACTCAGCGGCTTGAGCAATACACCTTCCACTACGCTGAATACAACCGTGTTGGCCCCGATACCGACCGCCAGCGTGAGGAGAGTAACAGCGGTGAAGAGAGGCGCCCTGGCCAGTCTCCTGAGGACCTGCTTGAATTGCTCACCAAACTTTGCCATGCGGAGCCCCTTCCTACTACTGCTTTCTCGCCGATTGCGGGTGCGTAATGATGGGTACGCAGGGGAGACCCCGTCGGTTCGTTGAAGATGCGGGAGACATGATACTACGGGAGACGATTTCTGCGATGTGACTAGATCTGATATAGGTTTGCATCCAGCTTTCCGGACTGATCGTGGCCAATTCGTCATTTATAGAAAAAAACTGCCGAATTAGCGGTCATCCGGGGTTGCGGCACGGCTCCTCAAGCGCAGTTCCATGCACGAAAAACACTCCTCTAGGACTGAAACGCGATTCATCGTTGGCCGACTTGATTGGCCCGGGACCAGTACACGCCCCGCCGTGCCTTGATACAAAAGCTCCTGGCTCGTGCCTTAGCGAGTTTCTCTTCGACCACTCCGATCCTCGCGCTACTCGTAGCGCAGCGCTTCAATCGGGTCGAGGTTGGCGGCGCGGATCGCGGGTATCATGCCGCTTACTAACCCTGTGACCATGAGGATTAACGTGGCCACGATGACAATCGAGGGCGAGATGAGCAGGCGTATGTCGGCGTCGGTGGCGTTTTTGGCGATGGCGCTATAAAAAGTAATGCGGCCCACCATGATGGAGACGAGGTAGGCGAGCCCGATGCCGCCCACGCCACCCACGCCGGTAATGACGAAAGCCTCGGAGAGGAACTGGAGGAGGATCTGGTTTTTGCGTGCGCCGAGAGCCTTTTCGACGCCGATTTCGCGGGTGCGCTGCTGCACGGCTACCAGCATGATGTTCATGAGGCCGATGCCGGCAATGCCCAGCGTGAGCGCGCCCACCATGGCGAGCAGCACCTGCAAGGCCATTGACAGAATCTCAAACTGGTGGAGTTGTGATCGAAGGTTCTCAATATGAACCGCGTCGTGGTCAGTAGGCTTAAAGTGATGCGCCGCGGCCAGAGTATCGCGGATGGTCTTCTCAATCTGCTCGAAGTCCCCGCCCTGGTAGCTGATCCATCCGCCGTCGATATACGTCGTGTCCTTGATGTCGCTCATGGTGTTGAAGGGCACGTAAACGGTGCGATTGATGTCGTCGTTCGATTCCTGCATTTTGGGCTTGAGCACGCCGACAACCTTGAAGAAAACTCCGTTCAGCCGGATGGTTTCGCCAACTGCCCACTCACCACTGAAGAGCTTTGTTTTGGCTTCGGAGCCGAGTACGCAAACGTGAGCGCGCTGCTGGTCGTCAGCGCCGGTAAAAAAGCGTCCCTGGTCGGGAATAAGTTTAACGATGTCGGCATAGGAGGGGCGGCTGCCGACCACGGTCCAGGTGTAGTTGTGCAGATCGTTTTGCACGTTGGCATCGAGGTAAGCAGCGGGCGAGATATGCGTGATTTCGGGAACAGCCATGCTGACGCGGTCAATGTCGTCGAGGGTGAGGCGCACCTTGACGCCGGCCTTGTCGCCGCCGGCCTGCTCGCTGGTTTTGCCGGGGAAGAAGCCGATGGTGTTGGTGCCCCATTGCGCAAAGATGGTGGCGATGGCGTTGCTGAATCCCGCGCCATAGGCCATCAGCAGCACAACCGTAGCGATTCCCCAGGCCATGCCGACGGTGGTAATCGCGGTGCGGCGGCGATTGAAGAGCATCGCTTCCCAGGCTTGTTTGAAGATGTCGGTAAACACGTAACACAGCTCCTGGCTTCTAGCCTCTAGCTTCTAGCTAAAAGCCTGCGATCGATGCTTCTGTATCTGTCACAACTCGCCTTCATTCAACCCGGCCCATCTAAACCGAAACCGCTCGTCCCGGCACACACGAGCTAGAAGCTAGTAGCTAGAAGCTAATAGCTGCTTTTTTCACTCTCTCCTTAACGCCTCGATTGGGTCTAACGCTGCGGCCTTGCTGGCTGGGTAGAGACCGGCCGCTACTCCACACAGTACCAGCGAACCCAATGCCACCGCTGCCGACCAGGGCACAATGCGGGGAGGATCGAAACCTGGAATTTTGTCAGTTAGCAGTGCTTGCAGCAAGGCCATAAATGCTCCCGAGACGGCGATCCCGATCAATCCGCTGAGGCCAGTCAATATGAGTCCTTCCCAGAAAAACTGCGCCATGATGCTGCCTTTGGTGGCCCCCACAGCTTTGCAGACTCCGATCTCGCGGGTGCGCTCACTGACCGATACCAGCATGATGTTGATGATGCCGACTGCGCCAAGGCCGAGCGTGACAACTCCCACGCTGCCCAGGAAAACATCCATCGCGGTAAAGATGACGTTAATGGTTTGCGACTGCTGAATCGTATCCCACTCGTCGAAAGCGTCGGTGAGCGCGGGGTCGAAGCCGTGCCGCGCCGCGATGATGCGATGAACAGCCACCTGGGCGTCTGTGTTGTCGTTTTTCTTGGCGGGCCGGTAGTCGATGGCCGTCAGCGCGTCTTCGGGAATATTCTCGCCCTTGAGCGCGAAAAGCTCGCTCATGGTGGTTACGGGCACGTAAATTTTTTCATCGTCGTATGTGTTGTTGCCGCGCCCTATTTTGGCAAGAACGCCGATAACCTTGAACTCAGTTCCATTGATCGTGATAGCCTCGCCGAGCAAAGGGTGGCCGGGAAAAAGCAGCGCGGCCGTTTTTTGCCCCAGCACTGCCACTTTCCTATGTCCGCTCACATCTTCGGCGTCGATGAAACGTCCGCCCGCGACTGGGATGAAACGCACCGTGGCATAGGTTGGCTCGGTTCCAATTACATGGCCTGAGGTGTTGCTCCACTGGCTCACCTCGTAGAGATCGTCGCGTCTCAACTCCTCAGTAATAGCGCGAAGTTCAGGCAGTTTGGCAAGCGCGGTCAGGTCGCCCATGGTCAACTCGTAGGGGCGCATGCCGGTGTGCTGATTGGCGAGCGCTGGAATTGTGCCGTTGAAGACCATTACCACGTCTTCGCCGAGCTGGGAGAGCTGCTTATGCTGGCCTTCTCTGAAACCCTCGCCCAGACCGACCAGCACCAGAAGCGAGCCCACGCCCCAAGCAATGCCAAACATGGTTAAAAAACTGCGCAGTTTGTTAGCCATAATGGCGCGCAGAACCTGGCCGAGCGTGTCAGAGAAACCGAGCATGAGTCTTTGACGGCAGAAATTGACCGTTGCCTCTAGTTACGAGAACAAATCCCCGCTGGTTCCAAATGCAGTGCTGGAACCTGTGTTGGAACCATCGCCGCGCGAAATGCGTAAATAGAGATGGCGGTTGACGGCCATTGGCACGGACCGTCTCATTCATCGGGACACTTCTTTCAGGACTCTTCATTGCAACTTTATTAAATCACCTGAGTTAACTCTGTTATTCGGAACATCTGCGGGGAGGAATTTGTGGCGGCACGGAAAAGCAAGCGCTTTTGGATCTGGGTAGGCTCAACATCGGTGATTCTGGTGCTGATTGCCGGCACGGGATTGATCAAACTGGCCAAGGGGGCCTCTCTCGATCCCAACCGGCTGGCGCGGGTGACCCGGGGAGACGTGGCGCAGTCGGTGGTAGCCACCGGCAAAATTGAGCCCATAACCAAGGTCGAGGTGAAGAGCAAGGCGTCGGGAATTGTGGAGAAGCTGTTTGTTGACATAAACAGCAAGGTGACCAAGGGCCAGCAACTGGCCGAGCTCGATAAGCAGGAGATTTCAGACCAGGTGGACGCTCAACGTGCCCAGCTCGCTGCCGCCCAGGCGAATGTGGCCACCTACGAGGCCAATATTGCGCAGGACAAGGTGAATGCCGCCGCTCCCGACCTGCCAATGTACAAGGCAACTCTCGAACGTAATCAGGAGATGCAGCGTGAAGGGATTGTCAGCCGGCAGGTGCTGGACGACGCCAACCGCGACTACCTTGCGGCGCTGACCAAACGCGACTCGTCCAAGGCGCAGGTTGGAGTGGATTCGGCCAAGCTGAAGCAGGCCGAGGCGCAGGTACAGGAGAGCCAGGCCAGTCTGAAGCAGTTAGAAGAGCAATTGTCTTACACCACTATTGTGGCGCCGATGGATGGAATTATTCTGTCGCGCGATGTTGAGATGGGCGACGCGGTAAGCTCCATCCTGGTGCTGGGGTCGACGGCCACGCTGGTGATGACCGAAGGCGACACCAACGAAGTTTATGTGCAGGGCAAGGTGGATGAGGCCGACATTGCGCACGTTTACCTGGGCCAGCCGGCGCGTATCAAGGTAGAGAGCTTCCGCGACCGTGTTTTCAACGGAAAAGTGACCAAGATTGCGCCGATGGGCGTGGAAAAAGACAACGTCACTACATTTGAAGTGCGGGTCTCAATCAACAATCCCGGCGGCGAGTTGAAGGCCAACATGACGGCCAATGCCGAGATTCTGCTGGACGAACACAAGAACGTGCTGATGGTGCCCGAGAACGCGGTGGTTTACGACGGCCAAAGGCGCGCCTCAGTGCTGGTGCCCGACAAGAGCCAGAAAGACGGCACACGCAAGCTTGCGGTGACGGCCGGACTCTCAAACGGATCGGTAACTGAGATAACGGGTGGCCTGAAGGAAGGCGACCAGGTGGTGCTGCAGCAATGAAGAAGCAGCTTCCAGCCTCTAGCTCTTAGCTTCAAGCTCCGGCGCGTGTGATAACGTTCAAAGCGTGGAACTGGTAGGCGCAAAAAGACCTCTCTCATTCAAGAAAAAGAAGCGGCGCATGCTGAAGGGGCTGGCCGTGAAAGACGGCTTGGTGCGCCACCCCTTCGATCTTGAATTTGGCGTGCGGACGAGCGGGCTGGTTGCGGGGCGCCACCTGGCGCTGGGGCGAGGCAGCGACCGTCACTCGACTGCCTATTACGCCATTGCGCCATCCGTGTTTCGGTCGATCATTGCACGCTGGCGCCGTTCCACCCCCCTGCCGGCGCTTGACCAATACACATTCCTCGATGTAGGGGCGGGCATGGGCCGAGCCTTGCTGTTGGCTGCCGAGTTTAACTTTGCGTCAGTGCTGGGTATTGAGCTGCACCCCACGCTGGCGCGAATTGCGCGAAGAAACCTGGCAATTTGGCGGGCGCAGCAGCGGGCATTGACGGGCATGCGAGTTTATGGCCGGGACGCAATAACGTTCAAGCTGCCGCCTGGGCCATGCGTGGCATTCCTGTTCAATCCCTTTGGCGGGCCGGTAATGCGAGCGGTAATGAGGGCGTGGAGCAGCCAGTTAGAAAGTGCCCCGCGCCCGTTCGAACTGCTTTACGTGAACAACGAGCAGGAATCTGTAATCGAGCGCCAGGCAGGCTTCAAACGGCTGTTTCGCGGGCAGGTGCGGCGATCGCATGCGGATTCCGTGGCAGACCGCAAGATTCTGACCAGCCAGCCCGGCGGAGAGTACGCGGCCCTGGATTGGGAAGATTGCTCGATTTACCGGTGGACAGGCAGCCAATAGTGAGTAGCCAATAGCCAGTAGGCGATAGCTCGTGCGCTGCAAGATGAGTACTGCTGGAAGTTGCCTATTGGCTACTGGCTACTCCCTACTGGCTGCTCTTGTGCTACCATCTCCGATCAAACAACCATGCGAGCACCTCATCTGATTCTGGGAATTGGCGAATTGCTGTGGGACATGCCGGCTCATGCGCCGCAAGGCACGCTGGGCGGCGCGCCTGCGAATTTCACGGTGATGGCGGGGCGGCTGGGGAATCATGCTGCGATCCTAAGCCGCATCGGTCGCGATGAATTGGGCCGCGAGGCTATCGAGCGTCTCAATCCCCTGCCCGTTGACGTCGGCGCTCTGCAAATTGACGCGGCGCGGGCCACAGGCCGGGTGACCGTCGACTTGCAATATAGAGAGCCCCGGTACACGATTCATCGGCCCGTAGCTTGGGACAACATGGAGCTCAGCGACGAATGGGTGCGGCTGGCCGAGCGCGCCGACGCCATCTGTTTTGGCTCGCTGGCGCAGCGCAGCGAGCAGTCGCGGCAAACCATACAATCGCTGGCCGCGCAAACCGGGTCTGCCTGCATCCGGGTCTTCGACGTGAACCTGCGCCCGCCGTTTTATTCCGAAGAGATTATTGAGGAATCGCTTGAACTTGCCACCGTGGCCAAGATGAACGAGGCTGAGGCGCCGCTGATTCTGGATTTGCTGGGACTGGCTGCGGCAGAGCCTGGCGTTGCCGAGTCTCGATTCGAAAGCACGCCAGCCTTGCGCTTTGCGGCCGAACGGTTGCTTGAGGAGTTCCCGGGGTTGCAACTGGTGGCGATTACGCGAGGCAGCCACGGCAGCCTGCTGGTGACTCGCGAAGAGTGGAACGAGCATCCTGGATTCCCCATTACGGTTGGCGACGCCATCGGCGCGGGAGACGCGTTTACCGCCGCATTGACCCACTACCTGTTGCGCGGCGCGAGCCTGGCCACTCTTAACGAGGCCGGCAATCGCTGGGGCGGCTGGGTGGCGTCGCAGAAGGGCGCTATGCCGGAACTGCCAGAGCAAGTGCGCGAGGGGATTGCTGCCGAGATTGAGGGCGCCGAGTAGAAGCGGGTGTACGAATCCCGATTTCGTGCCTTATTGACTTCCCATCTATCTATGACTTGCGAAATTGTCGGAACCCTCGAGGGGGCCTGAAGCGTCCAATGCTTTGAGCACGGCCATCCCTTCCGTTAAAGTGAGGGTACGTGATTATCAACTTCCCCAGACGCGCGCACGATCATAATTGGGAGCTCGATCCCATTACGCGCTCGCTGCTCGATACCGACTTCTACAAGCTGCTGATGCTGCAGTTCGTGTGGAAGAACTTTCCCCAGGTACATGCCACGTTCTCTCTCATCAACCGCACATCTCATGCGCGGCTGGGCGAATTTATTGAAGTGGACCAGCTACGCGAGCAACTGGAGAATACGCGCAATCTGCGCTTCACGCGGTCAGAGCTGATATGGCTGGCGGGTAACAGTTTTTATGGCCGCCGCGGCATCTTCGAGCCGGCATTTCTCGAATGGCTTGAGAAGGATTTCAAGCTGTCGGATTACGAGCTCACGGTCGACGACGGGCAGATCGATTTGCGCTTTCACGGGCTTTGGTCGGCGACCACTATGTGGGAGATTTACGCGCTCTCGATCATTGGCGAGTTGAAGACGCGCGCCAGCCTGAAGCTTCTGCACGAGCTTGAGCTTGACATTCTGTATGCGCGCGCCAAGTCGCGCCTGTGGGACAAGATGGAACGGCTGCGAGGGGTGCCGATGCTGAGCGTGAGCGACTTTGGCACACGGCGGCGGCATAGTTTTCTGTGGCATGAGTACGTGGTGAATGCGATGCGCGACACCATCGGCACCGGATTCGCCGGCACATCGAACGCGTACCTTGCCTTCAAACACGGTCTTGAATCGATCGGGACCAACGGCCACGAGCTGCCGATGGCGATGGCAGCCCTGGCCAACAGCGATGAAGAACTGCGCACAGCGCAATACAGGCTGCTTGAGCTATGGCAGCAGAGTTACCAGGGCGAGTTGCTGATTCTGCTGCCCGACACCTTTGGCACAACACAGTTTTTGCGCGATGCGCCCGACTGGGTGGCCAACTGGACCGGCCAGCGCATGGACAGCAAAGACGCATACGTGGCCGGCGACGAATATATCGCATGGCTTGAGCGGCACAACCGCGATCCGCGAAAGAAGCGGTTGATTGCTTCGGATGCGCTAGACGTGGAGCAGATATTGGGCCTGCACGCTTACTTTGCGGGGCGCATTCGCAATGGCGCCACCCCCGAGGACTTTCACTCGGCTGCTGACTTCAACGATTGCGAACGCTGGGTTCCTGAACGGCGCGTCCGTTTCAGCGCGGGCTGGGGCACGCTGCTGACTAACGACTTCAGGAATTGCAATCCGCAGGGCGGCGAGAATTTTAACCCGGTGGGCCTGGTGTGCAAGCTGACAGAGGTTGAGGGCCGACCCACCGTGAAGCTGAGTGACAATTACGCCAAGGCGCTGGGCGACGCCAAAGAGACCGAGCGCTACCGGCGAGTGTTTGGCGTCGCGGGTCTGGCCGATGTCCCGGTGCTGGCCTGAGACGCAGACTCTGAATCGAATCGTTGCGCGTCTTCGCAACCTATCCGCCAGACGCTAACTTTTGCATTCTTACCCATCTCGTCATCCCCCGGTTTTTCACCCGGCGTGTCACATTCTATTCATTTTCCCGTAAAGGTCCTTTCACATTTTTGCAATAGATTCAAAGGGATTCAGATCATAACTTTCCCATTCCCTTTGGAGGCAAAAATTGAAGAGTAGAACTTCTGGCTGGTGGCCCTTGGCCGCCTATGTTGCTGTGTGCCTGATGCTCGTGATATCAGGTGTGAACCGCTTACAAGCACAAAACAGTAGCGGCACTATTCAGGGAACAGTCGTGGATCAGAATGGCCACGCAGCCGCTGGCGCAACTGTTGCCGTCGTCAGCGAAGGTTCCGTCGTGCGGAAGGCTACGACGAGCGCCGATGGCAAGTTTGAGATCACCGGCATTCCCGCCGGATCTTACACTTTTCAAGTTTCCGCCACGGGCTTCTCTACTTTCCAGCAACCCATCACTATCGCAGCCGGCGCAAATTTGACCTTACCGGCGACGCTTTCAATCGCATCTGTCTCTGAGGAAGTGACGGTCGAGGCGGAGGCGGATACCTCAATTGCCGCGCAGCTTTCCCCGGTGAAGTCGGTGCTTGACGCCGGATCGGCGCGCACTGAAATCAGCAGCAACTATGTGTCTGAGTACACTTCGCCGGTGACCGACTTTGCCGACATCATCCAGGCTGCTCCCGGCACAGTCAGCTACAACACCAACGGTATCGGAAACGGACAGGCCAAAATCTACTTCCGCGGCTTCGTCGACGACGACTACACCATGACCTGGGACGGCGTGCCCTTCAACGACTCAAACGACCCCAGCCACCACTCATGGGCTTACGTCCCGGCTCCGGCCATTGGCTACGTGGACTTCGATCGCAGCCCGGGCACCGCTTCCGATATCGGCCCTTCAAACTTCGGCGGCTCCATTCACTTCTTCTCGCCCCAGCTCAGCGATGAGGCCAGCATGCGCGGCGAAGCGGTCTACGGCTCATGGAACACCAAACTGTTTCTGGGCCAGTTCAACACCGGCCTGTTCCGCGGCAAGAACCCCAAGGCGCACTTCTGGCTCGAAGGCCATTACCAGAGCTCAGATGGATACCAGACCTTCTCGCCCAAGCAGGACGAGGCTGCCACCGCCAAGTTTGAATACAAATTCAGCGACCGCACCCACCTCACCGTGATCGGAACCGACATCATTCTTGACGCCTTCACCAACAACGATCCCAGCCGGCGCCAACTTTTCCATCACGGCGACAACTACCTGTACGGCAACACCATGTTGAATCCGGACGGCACTTACAACTCGCAGTTCTGGCGCTACTCGGTCTACCACGTGCCGTCGTTCTTTGACATCATTACCTTCAATCACGACTTCGGCAAGAACTGGCGGCTCGATACCAGGTCCTACACCTACGGCTATTCGAATCATCAGCACTACCAGAACACCACGGACTCGGATCTGGTGACTGACTCAGTTCTGACCAAGCCCATCGAAGAAAAGGTTGGCGGCGACGACCAGCCCACTTCTTCTCCCAATTACAGCAAAAAGCCAACCGGCGTCGACAAGCTTAACCAGTACGCGCGCGGCGGCGAAATCGCCGGCGTCAGCTATGCCACCAAGTGGGGTGTCTTCCGCGCCGGATCCTGGTACGAGTACACCAATACCCTCCGTTACCAGATCTACACCGACCCCATCACGTGGGTTGATTCGCCCTTTATCAAGAACAACAAGTTTCACGAGCACTTCCTGACCTACGCCGTCCAGCCCTATGCGGAGTTCCAATTGGTTTCCATCCCGCGTTTTACCATCACGGCAGGCGTAAAGGACGCGTTCTATCGCATGAGCCTGACGCAGTACCCTGACGGCAAGGTGGTGGGCAACCTCGGCTGCACCAGTCTTCTGACTGCGGAATGCAGTATCACCGTTCAGCACTCGCAGGATTACAACTCCATCCTGCCCTCGGTTGAAACCAACTACCGGATCAATAACAGCTGGTCGGTCTACGGCCAGTACGGCCGCGGCAGCATCGCACCGTTCAGCAGCGTCTTCGACACGACCGGAGCCCAGGTTGCAGTTACGCCGCCGCCCACCATCGCCAACACCTACCAGGGCGGCACCGTGCTCAAGTTGAACCGGTTCGCTTTTGATGCGGATGCCTATCACATCCACTTCACCAACACGTACTCTACCTATACCCCGAGTAGCGGCCCCGACGAGGGCTTTACCTACTACTATGCCAACCCTGACTCCAACACCAACGGTTTTGAAGC
>Ga0265338_10010424_pt1 | contig 10904 bp, 9 predicted proteins | sample 42126metaG_FD_193579 | JGI IMG/M metagenome (GOLD analysis project Ga0265338, IMG submission 193579) | Rhizosphere microbial communities from Carex aquatilis grown in University of Washington, Seatle, WA, United States - 4-21-26 metaG | ecosystem: Host-associated > Plants > Roots > Rhizosphere >... | reverse complement strand
CCCAGTGCGATTTCATCGACTGGGTTGCTCGCTACACACTGACGCTGCCGGGACAGGTGCTGGCGCTCGCGCTTCGCGTGCCGTCCGCCTTCGAGGCCGAGAGTCAGCGCATCGCCTATACGCGCGGGCCTGAAACGCCCAAGCGAATGACCGACGCGCGCGCGCGCGTTCTGGAGATCGCGGGCGATGGATTGGCGCGGCGCGTAAGCGCGTTCGCGGAAGAAGCCAACGTCACGCCGGCCGTGGTGCGCGGGCTCATCGATAATGGCGCGCTGGTGGAAACGGCGCTGCCGGAATTCGCGAAATTCTCCTGTCCCGATCCGGACTATGTCTCACCGGTTCTGAGTGCAGAGCAAAAGAAGGCGGCGAATGCGATTGTCACCAATCTGCGCGTCGGCGGCTTTTCGGCCTTTCTGCTGGATGGCGTGACGGGATCGGGAAAGACCGAGACCTATTTCGAAGCCATCGCCGAAGCGCTGCGGGCGAACAAACAGGTTCTGATCCTGTTGCCGGAAATCGCGCTGACGGTGCAGTTTCTGGATCGTTTCGCGGACCGCTTCGGCTGCCGTCCCGCCGAATGGCACAGCGATCTTTCGCAGAAGGAACGCCGCCGTACCTATCGCGCGGTGATGAGCGGCGAAGCGCGGGTGTTGGTTGGCGCGCGCTCGTCGCTGTTTCTTCCGTTCCCCGAACTCGGCCTCATCGTCGTCGATGAAGAGCACGAGCAGGCCTACAAGCAGGAAGATGGCGTGATCTATCACGCGCGCGATATGGCCGTGGTGCGCGCGCGCATCGAGAACTGCCCGGTGGTTCTGGCCAGCGCCACGCCCTCGCTCGAGACATATGTGAACGCGCGCGACGGCCGCTACCAATGGCTGAAGCTGCGCGAGCGTCATGGCGTTGCGGTCATGCCGGAAATCAGGCTCATCGATCTGCGTCACGCGCGCGCCGAGCCCGGCACATGGCTCTCCGAACCGTTGCGCGAAGCACTCGCCGTCACGCTCGAAGGCGGCGAGCAGGCGATGCTGTTCCTCAACCGGCGCGGATATGCGCCGCTGACGTTGTGTGAAAGCTGCGGGCACAAAATGGTGTGCCGCAACTGCGCGGCGTGGCTGGTGGAGCATCGTTATCATCGCCGGCTTGTCTGTCATCATTGCGGGTTTGAAACACCGACGCCGCCGGAATGTCCGCAATGCCACGCACAGCACAGCCTCATCGCCTGCGGCCCCGGCGTGGAGCGGGTGGCGGAAGAATTCGCCGCAGTGTTTCCCAAAGCGCGCATGGCGGTGGCGTCGTCCGATACCTGGCATGGCCCGCTGGAGACGCAGGCCGCGATCCGTGCGATGGCCAAGCGCGAGATCGATGTCGTGATCGGCACGCAGATCATGGCGAAGGGTCATCACTTTCCGCAGCTCACTTTGGTTGGCGTGATCGACGCGGATTTGGGCGGCGCCGACGGTGATTTGCGCGCGCGGGAGCGCACATTCCAGCTTCTGCATCAGGTTTCGGGACGCGCGGGACGCGCCGAGAAACCGGGCATCGTTCTGCTGCAGACGCGCAACCCCGGCGACACCGTCATGCGCGCGCTGGCATCGGGCGAGCGCGATGCATTCTACGAGACCGAGATTGCGTTTCGCGAGCGCGCCCAGACACCGCCTTTCGGACGGCTCGCCGCCATCATTCTTTCCGGCGCCGATGGCGATACGGTGCGCGACATCGGGCGGCAACTGTCGAAAGCCGCGCCGCCCGCGCGCGGTGTGAAAGTGTGGGGGCCGACGCCGGCGTTCTATCATCTGCTGCGCGGGCAAACGCGCGAGCGGCTTCTGGTGCAAGCGGAGCGCAGTGTCGATGTGCAGGGCTATTTGCGCGCCTGGCTTGGGCTGGTCAAAATTCCGGGCGCGGTGCGCCTGACGGTCGATGTCGATCCGGTGAGTTTTTTTTAGGCTGTCATCACCCGGCCTGTCCGGGTGATCCATTTTGTTTCTTCGAGGAAGAAAGATGAGTTGCCCGGACAAGCCGGGCAATGACAGATTTGGATGATTTTAAAGTATGCGAATTTGCTTGAGCGGGAGGTTTTCCATGTTGCGATTTCTTTTGACGCTAGGCATGGCAGTGTCATTCACCACCGCTGCAATCGCCGCCGGTTACGACAAGACGGAAACCACCAAAGCCTACACGCTGCGTCTGCGCGTGCCGGAATCGGCGATGGCGATTGCACCACTCAAGACCGAAATCTTCGCGCGCTGGAAGAAAGACGCGGGCGACATTAAGCAGGAGGCCAATCAGGATTTCGCCGACAAGGTACCAGATTTTCATCCCTACGATCTCGACACAAACTGGCGCGTGACGTTCGAAAGCCCAACCGCGATCAGCCTTTCCGCTGACAGTTTCATCGACGAGGGCGGCGCGCATCCCAATGGCGCGTTCGACTCTCTTGTGTGGGACAAGACCGTAAACTGCGCCGTGCCGTTCGAGGCGCTGTTTAATCCGGCAGAAGCAAAGGCCGCGTTCGCCGCCATCGCGGCATCGGCAAAAAAGACATGGACCGCGACGATTACCGAGCGCTCCGGCGATGCTCCCGATTCGTCCGAAGCCGCGCAAGGCATCGGCGCCGATCCGAAGAAGCTCGGCCACTACGCGCTCATCTATGCGAAGGGCGATACGAAGGCGAATGGGATCGTACTTCTCTATGGCGCGGGTGAGGTGTGGGCCCATGTTGTGGGCGACTTCCGCATCGCGGTGCCCGAATCCGTCTTCCGCGCGTACCTGACGCCGCGCTGGCGCAGCGAGTTCAAGTAACCGTCTAGAGCTTCACACCCACCTCGCGGGCGCGGGCGACGGCGCGTTTGTGTTCTTCGCCGGAATAAAGATCGCCGAAGCGCTTGTTCGCCAGATGGCGATAGACCAGCTCGATCACCGCACGGTTCAGCCAGTCATTGCGGGACTGCTCGCCACGCAGCCGGTCACAGGTTGCCTCCACGTCCTTCGGTAGCCAGAAAGTGACGCGGCTCTCTTTTTCTGCCCGCCGCTTCTGATACTCGGTTTGGCGCTCGCTATCGGATTTCACCAGGTTTTCTCACGAATCCTCGTGAAACACCTTACGTGAGTTGCTTTACAGCGCAAGCTAGGAAAAACCCCGGAGGAAGGCGCTTCCGCCGGGGGCTTTTCCGAAACGTTAGTTCGTCTGGCTGATGCCGGTTGCGCTGGTGCTGCCGGAGCTCGAGCTGCTGGTCGCCGTGATGGTTCCGGTATTCACCACCTTGCTGCTGGCGCCGGAAACCGACACGCCGGTGGTGCCCGTGATGCTGCCATTGTTCACGGTCGTGGTGGGCGTGGAGCCCGTCACGGTGATCCCTGCCTGCGAGCCGCCCGTGATCGTGCCGTTGTTCACGATCTTGGTTGTCACGGGCACGGTCGGATTGTGGACGACGACGGGGCCGCTCATCACGCCATGCGGGATGAAAAGCGTGTGGCCGCCGGGCGCTGCGCTGGCGGGTGAAACAAGAACCGCGACCGTCGCGGCAGCAATGAGGGAAGCATGTTTGCGCATGGATTTCTCCGAACCTTTGACGTCATCACAATCGGAAATTCCAGCGGCTTTCACAACGATAGTGCTTTCAAAGACTTGCGCGGCAACGGGTTAGCCAATGATAAGCAACTCGCTTCTCACTGATACTCCCGGACATCCACCAGATGCCCGGCGATGGCCGCCGCCGCCGCCATGCCAGGCGACATCAGATGCGTGCGGCCGCCGCGGCCCTGACGGCCCTCGAAATTGCGGTTCGAGGTGGAGGCGCAGCGCTCGCCCGGCTCGAGCCGGTCGGCATTCATGGCGAGGCACATGGAGCATCCCGGCTCACGCCATTCGAAACCGGCTTCGACGAAAATCTTGTCGAGGCCCTCGTCTTCCGCCTGCTTCTTCACAAGGCCCGATCCCGGCACGACCATCGCGCCGACATGGCTCGCGACTTTTTTGCCCTTTGCGATAGCGGCGGCGGCGCGCAGATCCTCGATGCGTCCGTTGGTGCAGGAGCCGATGAACACCCGGTCGATCTTCACTTCGTTGAGCGCCGTTCCCGGCTTCAGATCCATGTAACCCAGCGCACGCTCCACACCGGCGCGCTGATTGGCATCGGCAATCGCGGCGGGATCGGGAACGCGGCCTGTCACCGGCAGGCCCTGCTCGGGCGACGTGCCCCATGTCACCATCGGCGCGATGTCGGCTGCGTTGAGCACGATTTCGGCATCGAACTTTGCGTCCGCATCGGAGTGCAGCGTCTTCCAATAAGTGACGGCAGCGTTCCACTTCTCGCCCTTCGGCGCACGCGGGCGGCCTTCGACATAGGCGAACGTGACCTCGTCCGGCGCGATCAATCCGGCGCGGGCGCCGCCTTCGATCGTCATGTTGCAGAGAGTCATGCGGCCTTCCATTGACAGCGCACGCACCGCATCGCCCGCATATTCGATGACGTAACCCGTGCCGCCGGCTGTGCCGATCTTCGCGATCACGGCGAGCGCCATGTCTTTCGCAGTGACGCCGATGGGCAACTTGCCGTTCACCGTCACGCGCATGTTGAGCGATTTGGGCATCAGCAGTGTCTGCGTCGCCAGCACATGCTCGACATCCGATGTGCCGATGCCGAAAGCCAGCGCGCCGAACGCGCCATGCGTGGAGGTGTGGCTGTCGCCGCAAACGATGATCGTGCCCGGCAACGTCCAGCCCTGCTCCGGCCCCACGATATGCACGATGCCCTGGCGGATATCGTCCATCGACAAATATTCGACGCCGAAATCCTTCGCGTTCTTTTCCAGCGTGGCGATCTGCTCGCGCGATTCCGGATCGGTGATGCCTTTGGCGCGATCCTTCGTCGGCACGTTGTGATCGGCGACGGCAAGCGTGTATTGCGGCTTGCGAACTTTCCGGCCGGTCATGCGCAGGCCTTCGAAAGCCTGCGGGCTCGTCACTTCATGAACGAGATGGCGGTCCACATAGATGACGGCGGATTCGCCCGGCGCTTCATGCACCAGATGGGCGTCCCAGGTTTTGTCGTATAACGTCTTTGCCATTCTACACTTCGGAGTTGTTTTTCAGTTTTGAGCGGTTTTTGGATTCCCCGCAGGGAGGGTCCGAAAAATTGTTGCGCGAACCGGTTCAGACACGCAACGGGCTTATCCGCGCAGACGCCTTTGTCAGCGGTCCAAGCCAAATTTCAATATAGGAATTTTTTGCTTAATCGTCAAGGAGGCTACAAACACGCGCGAGAGTTCTGCACACAAGCTCTCATCATCTCATAATCCACGTACGGCCAGATCGCCATTATAGGCAGCGACAAAGCTAGCCAGAGAGAGCGCCACTTAAGAATGAAAGGCGAAATGATAACAACAATCAGCCACAGCCACGCAGCGCCTACGCCGACAATGTGCACTGAAGGATAAAGAGCGAGTGGCAATTGTCCAAGCGGCGGCCAATCAGCGACAAGGCCAACGCAGCAAAAGTTTACCGCAGCCAATAGAATCGCGACGCTAACCCAAAGTGCAGTATTCTTTCGCATTGTTGCTATACGACGAACTACCTTGGCGACACTTCAACCATAGCATATCAATTTTTGACGCTTGAAATTAATGCCCGCGCGCGAAGTAGAGCACCGTCATGATGATGATGATCGCGACGAACTGCGCCAGCACGCGCATGCGCATCAGCCGGTTCGACCAGCTGCGCGAAACATCGCCGCCTTTGAACAGCGTGTAGAGGCCCGCGGCCAGAATCAGCGCCACGAAAATGATGGCGATGAGGACGATGGTTTTTCCGATCATGTGGGCGCTCCAGGTTCGGGCATCGGCGGACGCGGCATCCAGCCGGCTGCTTTCTGCCCCAGTTCGCGGAAGCGGCGCGATGCGCCATCGAGACGCGCGCTCCATTCGGGATCGGGCGTCTGGCCTTCGATGACCTTGAAATAAACCTGCATCAGCGACGCGATAGCGAGCGGCTCCAGCAGCGCCTTCTTCAGCGCCACCGCCACGATCACCGCGAACATGAACGCCCATATCCCGGCGGCGTTGGTACCCGGCATCATCATCACCAGCCCCGCCGCCGGCGTCAGCAGCACGATAAAGATAGCCAGCGTCGTTCCCCACATGAACAACGACAGCCACACGGCGTTCTTGAGCATGACGCGATAATTCTGCGCGTAGAGGATCACGCCATCCTTCGCCGTCTCCCACGGATTGGTGGTGCGGGTGCGGATGAGATAAGCGAGGATCACTTCATCCACATAAGTCAGCGAATTTCGCACGATGCCTTCGGCGATGCGGATGAGGCTGCCGAACACCGGGATCGGCAGGAACATCGTGAAGAGATTGATGATGCGGAACAGCGCCCGCAAAATCGCTTTCACCACCTGATCGACGCCGAACAAAACGGATGCTTCGGCGAAATGGTTCTTCACGAATTGCGTGCCGTAAGCGATCTGCCCCTGACCGGCCGGTACGCTGCGGCCATCCAGAATCTCCACCAGCACCGCGATATGCGCGGCCTTCACCAGATAGAGCAGATATTGGCGCAGGAAATAGAGCATGAGCGCGGTCAGGCCGAAGCCGATCGCGCCGCCGATGAACGCGCCGGAGACCGGCGAATCCGCATCCGCGCCCATATGGCCGAGCGCGAAGCCGAACGCAGCCCCGATGCCCGCAGCGAAGATGTAGATGATCGCGATGCCCATATAGACCGCGATGCGCAGCAGCAGAAACGGCAATGTTCGCAGCACCATGCCGAACGATTTGCCGAAACTGAAATCCCACATCGCTCTGCGCTCCCTACCACGCGCCAATGTTTTGCATGGACGCCCAAGGCTCGGCGGGCGGCAGCGATCCGCCTTCCTGCAGCAACTCAACGGAGATTCCATCCGGCGAGCGCACGAACGCCATGTGCCCGTCGCGCGGCGGACGGTTGATCGTCACCCCGCCATCCATCAATCGCTGACACAACGCGTAGATGTCATCGACGCGATAGGCGAGGTGCCCGAAATTGCGCCCGCCTTTGTAGTCTTCGCTATCCCAGTTGTAGGTAAGCTCGACCAGCGGCGCCTGATCCTTCGCCGCGCGCTCGACATCTTCCGGCGCGCAGAGAAACACCAGCGTGAAACGCCCGCCCTGGTTCTCGATGCGGCGCACTTCCTTCAGGCCGAGCAGCTCGCAATAGAATTTCAGCGAAGCTTCGAGATCCTTCACGCGGACCATGGTGTGCAGATAGCGCATCGTTATTCCTCTACTCTAACCTCATGTCATCACCCGCTTTATGCGGGTGATCCATTTTCTTTTATCAAAAACAAAATTGGATCGCCCGGACAAGCCGGGCGATGACAGCTCTCGAGAAGATTAAGCCAGCGCATCGATATCCGCATCCGACAAGCTGCCCGGGACAATGGTGACGGGGATGGGATAGTGCGACGCAGTTCCCACGGTCGCGACAAGCGGGCCGGGGCCTTCTTTCGCCGTCGCCGACGCAAGAACGAGAATGGATATGTCGCGGTCGCTTTTCAGAAGCTCGATCAGGCATTCGGCCGGGCGCCCTTCCGCGATGACAAGTTCACTGACGATGCCGGACAACTCGTTCACCGATTTCGCCGCTTCGTGGATGAGGCTTTCGGCTTCGGCGCGGGCTTCGTCCTTCATGATCTCTTCGACGCCGCGCCATTGCTGAAAATCGGCGGGCGTCGCGACGCAGAGCAAACTCACGCGCCCCCCGGTCGCCTGCGCCCTGCGCGTGGCGAAACGGATCGCCACTTTGCACTCGGGCGATTTGTCCACGACGACGAGGAATTTGCGCGGGCGGCGGGTGGTCATTGGCACATCTTATATCAGTTCCCCATCCAAAAAACGGAACTACTTTGCTTCTGGAAGCGCTACGGCGCGGCAGTTGCGAGGTTGCAAAATGTGATGAACAAACCAGTCGCGCTTCGTCGCACTCAGTTTTCTTACGGCACCCACGAACTGTATGTGGTTAGCCCGGCAAACACGCTCCATTTCCCAAGAGTAATTGTTATGTGGATCGTCAGCGACCGAGAATGACAACAGAATATATCTCGATATTTCAGTCGGAACGAGCAGCACAGCTTTCGCCCAATCACGTGAAAGCCGATCGCTCAAGTTTGCTAGCGATTCCATATCGGCGGAACTCTCCGCAGGACAAAGTGCATCTCCTAACGTCATCCAGACGAGGCGTTTCGCGTCATTGTCTGGAAGAAGTTTGAAAAAGTCCCCGGCGACATTTTTATCCGAATGATCGAGCTCGAAACGCCGAGCTGTGTAGACCAACCTCGAACGATAGTCATTCGACATCCGATTTTTTGATGTCGACAAGTCCTTGAGCGTTTCGGCGTCAGCAGCACGCGCAAGATTTGCAATAAGATCGCAAGCCGGATTTGACCAGGCTGTCGAAGGCACAGCCACGGTTCCAAGGAAAAAGGCAATGGGCAAAAATCGCATCGCAGAATCCGAAATTCAAACTGTGCTGCTTTATCGAAAACAGCTTACTTAGAGTTTCGTTTTCAACTGATAGAGCAACTCCAAGGCCTGTTTCGGCGATAGCGAGTCCGGCGAGATGGCGCGCAGCTCATCTTCCACCGCGCTTGTCTTCGGCGCGGGCGCGGCAATCGGTGCGTTCGCGGCAAAGAGTGGCAAATCGTCGATCTTCGCGAGCGGCTTGTGGCCTTCCTTGCCTTCTTCCAGCGCACGCAACACGTCTTCCGCGCGGCCGATCACGGCGGCGGGAAGGCCCGCGAGTTTCGCGACGTGGATTCCGTATGAACGATCCGCCGTTCCCGCGGCGACTTCGTGCAGGAAGACGATGGTGTCGTTCCATTCCTTGACGCGCATGGTGACGCAGGCGAGCGACGACAACCGTTCCGCCAGCGCCGTCATCTCGTGATAATGCGTTGCAAACAGCGCGCGAGACTTGTTCTTCTCGTGCATGTGCTCGACGGCGGCCCATGCAATCGCGAGGCCATCGAACGTCGCCGTGCCCCGGCCGATCTCATCCAGAATGACGAGACTGTGCGGCGTCGCCTGATTGAGGATCGCCGCCGTCTCCACCATCTCGACCATGAAGGTCGAACGCCCGCGCGCCAGATCGTCCGCCGCGCCGACACGGGAAAACAGTTTGTCGACGATGCCGATATGCGCGGTTTCCGCCGGAACGAACGCGCCCATCTGCGCCATCACCGCGATCAACGCGTTCTGGCGCAGGAAGGTCGACTTGCCTGCCATGTTCGGGCCGGTGACGAGCCACACGCGTTTGGTTTCGAGATCGCAATCGTTGGGCACAAAGGTCGCGGAATGATCGGCGGCAAGCGCAGCTTCCACCACCGGATGACGTCCGCGCGCGATATGAAATGCGAGGCTTCCATCGACTTTCGGACGCACATGCCGCGCGGCGACGGCAAGCTCGCCCAGAGCCGCCGCCACATCGATCCGTGCCAGCGCATCGGCGACGCGCGCCAGCGATGACGAGGCGTCCATGATCGCGTCCAGCATCGCATCGAACAATTCGCGCTCGATGGCGAGCGCCTGATCGGCCGCTTGCGAAATTCGATTGGCAAGACCGGCAAGCTCATCGGTCGAGAAGCGCACCGCGCTGCCGATGGTCTGGCGATGACGGAAGATCGCGCGGTTCTCGCCTTCCAGGAGCTTGTCGCCATGCTGCGGCGTCACTTCGATGAAATAACCCAACACGCCATTGTGCTTGATGCGCAACGCCGCCACGCCACTATCGGTTTTGTATTTCTGCTCAAGGCTGGCGATGACGCGGCGCGATTCATCGCGTAGCGAACGCACCTCGTCCAGCGCAGCATGCGCGCCAGCACGGATGAACCCGCCATCGCGCGCGAGAAATGGCGGCTCGGCGACAAGCAGATGTTCGAGCTTGTCGCTCGCCGTGCTGCAGGAGGCGACGCCTTCGACGAGATCGCCATGTGCGGTGGCAATCTCCCCCAGCGGCGCCTTCAACGGATCGCCGAGCTTGCCGAGCTGATCGCGCAGGCTGCGCGCGGCCGACAAGCCATCGCGGATGTTCGCCAGATCGCGCGGCCCGCCACGGCCGACCGACAATCGCGCCAACGCTCGCGCGATGTCGGGCGCGCGGCGAAGGTCTTCGCGCAGATGACGCCGCAATTCGGAATCCGAAGCGAAGAACGCGACGGCATCCTGCCGCTCGACAATCGCCGCGACATCCGTGAGCGGCGACGACAAACGCGCGGTGAGTTCGCGCGCGCCCGCCGCCGTCACCGTGCGATCCATCACCGACAGCAGCGATCCGCTGCGCGCACCGGTCAGCGTTTCGGTCAGTTCGAGATTGCGCCGCGTCGCGGCATCGATGGCCATGAACGCGGCTTCGGCGGTCTGCGTCAGCGGCTTCAGCGCCGGAAGCTTTCCCTTCTGGGTGAGTTCGAGATAACCGACCAGCGCGCCGGCCGCCGACAATTCCGCGCGGCTGAACGCACCCAAGCCATCCAGTGCCATCACGCGATAAAGATTCTTCAGCGCGCGTTCGCCGGCGCCGGAATCGAATTTCACGCTTGGCATCGGCGTCAGCGCCGGACCGAGCGCCTTCAAAACCTGACCCAAGGTTTCATCCGCCAGCAACGCATCGGGCGCCAGAACTTCGCGCGGGTTGAGCCGCGCCAGCGCGGCGGCGATCTCCGTTATCGCCAGTTTGCCGACACGAAAATCGCCCGCCGACATGTCCGCGCTCGCCACGGCGAAATCGTTTCCCGCGCGGCCGATGGCAACGAGCACATTCGCTGCGCGCGCTTCGAGCAACGAGTCTTCGGTAAGCGTTCCCGGCGTAACGAGGCGGATGACCTCGCGCTTCACGACGCTTTTCGCACCGCGCTTCTTGGCTTCCGCCG
>Ga0265338_10010423_pt1 | contig 10904 bp, 13 predicted proteins | sample 42126metaG_FD_193579 | JGI IMG/M metagenome (GOLD analysis project Ga0265338, IMG submission 193579) | Rhizosphere microbial communities from Carex aquatilis grown in University of Washington, Seatle, WA, United States - 4-21-26 metaG | ecosystem: Host-associated > Plants > Roots > Rhizosphere... | reverse complement strand
TTTTGTTCCATTTAGCCGTAGCCCAAAAAGCTGTTCTTGAGCGAATATGGGGAAGAAGTGTCAAAGCCAATACTGCCGTTTTGGGCCAGTAATGCCGCATCAACCTCGAAGACGTTAGGGGAACTGTTAGTGATGTATTTTGGAATAAAGATGTCTTGTTGGGCAATTAACCCGAGTACGTCACTACCGTCTTTGGCGGCGTACGTTAAGTTGCCAATAATTTTAATACTCAGTCGGCTAGCAGCACTACCGGGATCAGGCAGTTTGGCAGCTGCAATAGTGGTGCGCTTGGGCCAGCTAGTGCCGGATATCCAAAGGTTTTCGGTCGAGAAAATAATGCCATTGGTGGGTGCTGCTATGGTGCCAATTAGGCTCGTACTGAGACAGGCAGCTACACTGGTGCTACAGCCAGCATTCTCTGAGTTCACCCGGTACTTTTTGATAGTACCGTCGGACTGTAGCTGTAGGTAAAAGCCAATACCGCCCGAAGCACTGCCCCCAGTACAACCCGAAGCTGCTGAACCCAAACAAACACCGCCAGCCTGATTAGCCAAAGTTTTAATGGCGCTAAGGTTAGCGGTAACGTTAGCAAACGGGATTTGAGTAACAGGATATTGCCACAAAGACGCGGGGCCGCCGGATCCCCACACGCCGGCTTTAATACAGCCACAGCTCGAGGCTTGGTACTGGGCTACAGCTGACTGAACGGGACCATTGTTGGTGCCATCAAACTCAATACCGCTATTAGAAAAGACCGGCCCATTGGTGGTAGAAGTGGTCGAGAAAATCATTTCACTATTAGATAGCCAGGCATAGCTAGCAAACGATGGCTGGCCTAGCTGAGCCTGTAAAGTACGTTTACCAGTGGTAGTTGCTCCGCGCGTGTTAACAACCTGGCCAACGACTTTAACGGTGGTAATAGTTGAGCCGTTGGGCGGGGGAGTGATGGTTAGCGCGAAGGTACCAATTTTTTTGCCGGCAACGTTTTTAAAGTCGTGGGTAAAGGGCCCGTAAGGAGGCCCGGGTTGGCCGGTTCTACCGTCTTGATAATCGGTTGGGTTATGAGCCAGGTGCCACAAATAATAATTAAGGCCACCCTCGGCAATATTAAGAGCTTCTTGGCTATTTTGAGCCGCTGCTGCAGTGCGGATGTTCGATACGGCAATTCCAGCGATCGCCACACCCAAGCCCATCATGACAATTACGACTGTCAGGATGAATGGTAGGATTACGCCGTTTTGATTGCGCCAGATCTTCATAAGTTTGTCTTCATATTCCTTAAGGTAACTCGAGTGCCAGTGGAGATGTTTATATGCAGATAGTGGGGGCTAGGGTTGTACGATAAGTAAATGCCAATTTGCTTAATTTGGGAGTTAGCAAAGCCATTCGGCAACTGATTTCCAGAATCATCGAAGTAAGTGAAGATGGGGTTCGGGCTGGTTGTTAGATTGTTTGTAATGACCGTAACGACTTCATTGCCGGCGGGGTAGGTATAATTGGGCGCTGTACCAGTCGGTTTAGTTACACCAACTTTGAGCGCTGTGCCACTAACAAAATAGCGAATTTTATCAACCGTTACATCTTGTGGCACAAAGTAGCCGTAGAGCGTTAGATTATTGGTGCCGGCAGTATCAATGCTAGTGGTGCCGCGAATAACTTTAGACAATCGGTTCAAGATATCACTTAAATCAGCCGAACCGTTTGCCTGGTACTGGAGATATTGGTAACGCGTAAAGCCATCGATGGTGACTTTGCCCAATAATACGGCCAGGATCACCACCATGACCATGGCAATTAGTACTTCTATTAGGGTGAAGCCAGCTTGCCGCTTAATTGCTGACATTAAAGCCTCCTGGTTGCGTAACAGTGTGTCCGCCAGCAGTTACTACAATATCCCAACTACCGCTAATAGGGTTGGTTAAGTTCAAGCTGCCCCCAATGCTGGTGCTGGTAGTAGTTACCCCGGTAAAGTTGATGTCTGATTGTCCGGCCGTACGTATTAACGCGCTGCCGCCAGACAAGTTTGCTCCAGTAATAGTAATGGCCAAGGGATTGGTGCCGATAGTGCCGGTGAGCGGTGACACGCTTGTGATGCGAGGATACGACGAGGAGTTAGACACGGTTAAAGTAACGCTGGCACTGGAGTTAGGGCTTAGTGATACCGGCGCATATGGTGATGAAGACACTAAGTAGTAGCCCGCAGGCAGGGAGAAGCTATAACTATCCCACTCCATATTAGGGAGAGTGATATTGTCGCTACCATCAGTATTGGTGGCCTGACTGTATTTAAAGACGTCGGGTGTAGTGTAGTACTTCTTGCTGCCGGTAGTAGTGACAGCAAAGTTTGTCATTGGGTTGCCGCTCGTATCAACTACATGCAAATTCATAGTAGAAACTCGATCTATTGACAGTGTTACGGGGGTAATTTGCTGAGCCAAGATATTAACGTTGGGATTAACTGGCGTTTGAGCGCCAACTGGATCGGGCTTGGTCATATCAGTGCTGTAGCCGGTTAGTGAGGCCGTGATTTGATAACCCTTAGTACTGTCTAGCGGCAGCTTAGGTATGACAAACAAACCGCTACTATCGGTAACGGTAGTAATATCTACGGCTGGGCTAGGGTTGGGATCGGTTATGTGCAATGTAGCTCCTGATACGGGATTACCGTTGGCATCAATGACTTTAATAGACAAAATACCGGTATTCGTGGCGGTCTCGGCGGCCTTGGCGGCAACATAGGTGGAGAGAGTAGCTACTTGTTTGTTGTTGTTTTTTAAGAAGACCGAGACCTCGGCTATCTTGTAGTCGTAGGAGTAAAGATCGGTTGGAGATAGGCCATCGTAGGGGTCGTCAATATAATCGATAACGGTGTGTACCCGGAAGCGATAGGAACCACTGGTAACGTTTTGGTCATCGGGGATGGTGCCTTGCGGCAAGATGGGGCCATGCTGTGTAGCTAGTGAGTCATAGGGCAGATCACGTAGGTATTCCACTTGTTGAGTGGCCACGGCCAGTGCCAGCGTGCGAGCTTTACCCAGCGACACAGTTGCCACATTAGAAACAAATAAGGTACTAATAGCCGTCATTGCAATGCTGACAATTACAATGCTGATGACAACTTCTATCAGGGTGAAGCCTTGTTCTCGCTTGGCCATGCTACTTATGCTTATAGGACTACTCTACAAGAAAACGAGGTCAAATGGTAGGCGGAGGAACGTGCGGTATAATCAGAGACATGAAGTTGCGTTATGTTTTAACAGTATCAGTAGCACTGTTAGTTTTTGGCATTTTTGCAATTGGTCAGAACTCTGGCAACGCTCAAGATTTGGCTACTAAAGTATTGTCGGCTGATGACGCTAACCAGTCATTAGTAGTTCCGCAAAAAGCTTTGGCCGACTATGTTCACCGTCACATGGGATCATCAACTCAATTGTTCTTGGATGCTAGCTATCAGCGGGCAGTAGCAGCCACTAACGCATCACCAGCCACTAGCGGCCAAGTTTATCATGACGCTCAAGCTGCCTGTGTGTCACATACCTCGGCGGTTAATCAGGCTAATTGCGTTCAAGCTTATGTTAATGCGCATTCCACGCCTGGCACCAGCGATTTACAACCAGCGGTTGTTAGCAAAACCCCCTACACCTTTAATTACAAAGCACCGCATTGGACCCCTGATGTGGCAGGCATCGCTTTGTTGGTCGGCTTGGTTGGGCTAGTGACTAGTGGGTTGTTGTGGCTAACTAAGCCCAAGAGATCATAGGGGCGCAGATTAGATTTTTTCGCTATACTATAACGAGCAATGAAACAGAGCTTTAAACGAGTTTTACTTCCAACTATTGGCCAGGCTGTAGGCTGCCTCGGTGTAGCAGTCGCGTTGATTGGTTTTCTCTATCGTCAGCAAATTCTGCAGCGTATTCAGCAAGGTTCCGGCATTCAAGTCTTTGGTCAGCTTAATTACGGCGAAACCTTGGCCAGCGTTACCAATAGCCCAATTATTCACACAGCCGTAATTATCGGGTTCTGGAGTGGAGTTGGGCTGGTGGCTTACACGATTGTTTGGTCGATTATTAACGTTATGATCGAAGCTCGCAACGAAGTTGTACTAGAGACCGAATACACAAACAAGAGCGCTTTGGCGCAGCGGATTCGTACACCATTATTGCAATTGGCGCTGGCGGCAGGGTTATTTGTTGGCCTATTGGTGGGTGCTAAGTGGGTATTTCCCTTTTGGCTTGGTATGGCCAATACTGCCCTTAGGGCAACTGGCGCATTGCCAGCCGTTGGCTACGGCTTGTTGTCGGTGTTTGGTATGGGTCTAACTATCTACTTGTTGGTGTTGATGGCTCAGTTAGTTTTCTGGCTGGGTTAGTAACAAAAAACCCACTAAGATGAGTGGGTTTTTTTGTGTAGTTTTGATTACTACTTTTGGCTGGTTTGGTAAGCCTTGATGGCTTGAACAACTTTACCGCTGTCTTTTAGATTTTCCCAGAACAAAACTTGATCTTTGGCTACGAACATAGCATCTTCTGGACCGTGCAATTCATTGCCAAGCTTGGCCAACGATAGTGACTGAGAAGTCGAGGTGGTAGTGGTGCTTGAAGTGGTGCTGGGTTGAGCAGCTTGAGTTTGCAAGTAGTAAATGTCAGTCAACTCAACGTAGTTATCGTCGGGGCGAGTTAACTTTCCAAAATAAACCTGACCGTTAGTTAAGAATAGGGCCTGGTATTCTTTGCTCTTAATGCTGCTACTAGAAGGTCGTACTAAGAAAACTCTTAGCGCTAAAGCCGCAATCGATAATACTGCCAAGATAATCAGCAGGACCATTAAAACTTGTTTCATCATTGGGCCGGTTGGCTTGCCGCCAGAACGTCCAGCTGGGTGCGTAGTAGATTCCATAATTAAACAATTCCCTCGTTACTTATCTTGGTTGATTGTACCTGAGTAAAATAGTAAGTGCAATCACCCGAGGTAATGGTATAATTCTTAAGATGAAGAGGTGGACCACGATCAGGGAACTCAGACTCCATCGATTGTTGGGAATTGTTCTTGGGTTAATTGTTTTCATGATTAACCCGGTACGAGCTGCAGCACTTTCGCAAGGCTATAAGTCGAGCGAAGCGCTGACATCAGGGAGCTTGGTGGGACTTGATCCAACAGCCGATAATACTGTTAGGCTCTCCAATACTGATCGTGTTGGGGAACTTCTGGGTGTGGTAGTGGATAATGGCAGCAGCTTGCTATCGGTCTCAAGTGATAACGCAAATGTTCAAGTAGTTACAACTGGCACAGCCACGACCCTGGTATCGAATGTTAACGGCGATATCAAAAAAGGTGACGGCATTACGGTTTCGCCGATTAATGGTGTTGGCATGAAGGCGACGGCACCCGGCCGGATTGTTGGCCTAGCTCAAGAAGATTTTTCTGCCTCTACAGCCGGGGCGGTGAGTCAAACTGTTAATGCAAAATCTGGCAAGCAACAAGTGGCCATTGGCGGCATCTCCTTGGTAGTGTCGGTTGGCTACTACACACCAAAAAGTGCAGACTCAGTGTTGCCTCAATCAGTGCAAAATTTAGCCTCATTTTTAGCCGGTCGCCAAGTCTCGACGTTCAGAATCATTACGGCTTCCATCCTGTTACTCCTGGGTATAATCTTGGTAGTCATTATCTTAAATAGTGCTGTTCGCAGTAGCATGGAATCAATCGGGCGCAACCCCCTGGCTCGCTCGGCCGTTAGTAGCGGGTTGTTTAAAGTCTTGTTATTAACATTAGCGATTTTACTGGTTACGTTTGGATCAGTATACTTTGTGATAAGAGGATGAGGTGAGCAATGTTATTTAGTTTAGTGATTGCAATCGTACTAGCTGTCTTGGCCTTTTTAGGATGGCTAAGAGCTTGGCAGTTGGGTCGTCACACTGCTCCTGGGCCGGTTGCTCAAACCAAGAACACCCATGTTGCCGATGCTCAAAATTTAGCTTCCGATCAAATTGCTGCATCCATTCAGCAAGCCGCTGAGTTATTCCAAAAAAACCTAACTGTTCAGGCTCTAAAGATTAATGACGAACTAGAAAGTTTAGCTGGCCAGCGTTTGCGTAAACAAGTCGAAGACTTCACGGCCGTACTGGATGGTTTAACAACTACGGCCAGCGCTAGCGTCGCTCAGCTGGAGTCGCTGATTGATTCCCGGCGCAAAGCCCTGGAAGCCAGCATGACCACCGAGGTCTTAGATGAAAAGCAACGGACTATTGAGCGTTTTTATGGCCGTCTGGGCGACATTGTTTCGAGCTACATCATCCAAAGTTTAGGCAATGACATAGATTTGTCTGGCCAACTGCCATTTGTAGTGAAGGTTTTGGAAGAGAACAAAGAAACCATTAAACGGGACTTACTCGGTGACTATTAGACCTGACAGCGAAATCTCTTCGCCGATTCAAATAATGGGCCTAATTAATCGTCTGGAGGATTGGCGTGGCAATGTGCATCAACACCAGATTAAGCGCCGACTGCATTTAAAGGCTCCTGACCAAGTTGATCAACAATTAGTGAAGGACTTAAGGTCCTTGCACGTTAAGGCGGAGCTTGATGATGCGACCGAAGTAGATGCCCTCATTGCCACTATTAAAGACTGGCTAAAGCAAGCACCAGTGGTACATTTAACCTTTTCGACGCCGCCGGCTCGCAGCGTGCAAGATCAAATTATTGATTGGTTGCACAAAGAACTGGATCCCAATATGCTGGTTGATTTTGAAGTGGATGGCTCTATTGCTGCAGGCTTTGTTTTGAGAACTAAGAACCACACCTATAACTTTACTGCCAACCAACTACTGTGGCAGGGTCGAGCTCGCTTGGCAGAGTTGGTGCAGCATGTTTGATAGTGGCGAGTTTGCCAATCTAGTTAAGAAGGGTCAGCCAACCGGTGAAGTTATTGGTATGAATCGCTTCTTAGTGGAGTTATCGGGCTTAGAATCGGCGCCGGTTGGCGGCCTAGTATTATTCGAAAATGGCTATCATGGCCTGGTTCGTTCGGTGACCGAAGAAAATGTTGTGGTGTTAAACCTTGACAGCGAAACCATTCCAATCGGTATGCTTGCCGTGTTGGTGCAAGACGTCTTTAGCGTAAAGGCTGGCAAGGGCTTGATTGGCCGGGTAGTTACACCGCTTGGTGTTCCAATTGATGGCAAGGGTCCAATTCAGTTGGAATCAACCATGCCTGTGTTTGCTAATGCTCCGGGAGTAATTGAGCGGGCGGTCCAAAAAGAGCAATTGGTTACCGGTGTGGCTATTGTTGATCTGCTTTTCCCGATGGTGATGGGTCAGCGCATGGCGGTTTTGGGCGACTCAAAGGCCGGCAAAAGTACCTTCTTGCGCCAAGTTGCCATTGCTCAAAAGGGCACTGATAATGTGGTGGTTTATGTGCTAATTGCTAAGCGCAATTTAGACATCAGCTCCCTAGTAACGGCACTGGAAGAAAGCGGATCTTTGAAAAATGCCATTGTGGTGGTAGCTAGTATCTTTGATTCGTTGGTGCAGTCGTACATTGCGCCCTACACAGCTTGTGCCATGGCCGAGTATTTATGGAAAAACGGCACCGATGTTATCACTATTTACGATGATTTAACCAGCCACGCTAAAGTTTACCGCGAAATGTCGTTGATGATGCGAGTTAATCCGGGTCGCGACTCTTACCCAGGCGATATGTTTTATGCCCACTCATCTTTATTGGAACGAGCCGGTAAACTAGCTAGCAACGAAAAGACTTTTACGGCTTTACCGGTGGTTTTAACGCCTAACGACGACATCACCTCATACTTGCCTACGGGAATCATGAGTATGACCGATGGTCAGCTGATCTTTGACTTAGCCTCTTTCCGTAATGGCATTCGTCCAGCCATTAACGCCGGTTTGTCGGTGTCGCGCTATGGTGGTCGTACCCAAAGTGACAAGCTCAAAAAACTCTCTAGTGAACTATTTAAGAAACTGGCTGATTATCGCCAGGCCTTAGAATTCTCGCATTTTGGTTCTGACTTGTCGGTTGAGTCCCAAGCTGATTTAACCATGGGCAAGCAGTTTTACGACATCTTTAAGCAATTGCCCGACGAGTTATTTAACTTAACCGAGCAACAATTAATGATTGAAGTCGTCATGAAGGGCCAAGGTCGTACTCGCATTAACATTAATCAGCTAAAGAAGTTAGTGTCTAAAGAAGCTAAATCAATCAAAAGCGATGAGGATTATCTAAAAGCCCTCGACAGGTTGTTGGCTAGCACTACCATGCAGGTGGCTAAAAAATGAAGCGAGCAAATCAAATCTCAGTAGAGCTAGCTCAAGTTCAAACTATCCACTCGTTAACTGGCGTGTTCGAGAACATTGCTAGCATGCGGATTGGTCGCATTAAAGATCAAGTCCTGGCCAGCAACAACTTTTTCATTGAGTTATGGCAGCTTTATTCCCAGCTAAGAGTCGAAACAAATACGGCCTCACTACAGGCTTTGGCGGCCAAGCACAGCATTAACAAAACAGTTTTTGTGCTAATTACCTCTGAGGGCGGCTTAAGTGGTGACATTGATCAACGGATTATTGATGTGATGAAGAAGGATTATCATCCCGATCAAGTCGATTTGGTGGTAATTGGTTATCATGGTGTGACTTTGCTCGAGCAAGACAACATTACGCCCAAGAAGTACTTCCGGCTGCCGGTTTCGGATGCGCCGGTTGAGGTTACGCCGGTTATTAATATTGTCGCGCCATACAAACATGCTGAAATTTACTATCAAAAGTTTGTGTCTTTGGCTCAACAGCGTGTTGAGAAAATCGCCTTGCTGTCGGCTATCCAAACGTTGGGTGAAAAGCAAGCTGCTAATCAGCAGTTAATTACGCCAAAAGAGTTTTTGTTTGAGCCATCAATTGACGAAGTGGTAGTGTATTTAGAGAAAGTTATGATGGAAATTGCTCTGGGCCAAACCATTCTTGATTCACGCTTGAGCCAGCTAGCCAGCCGCTTTAATGCCATGCGCCAAGCTCAAGATCGAGCTCAGGATTTGGCCGAAGATTTGCAGCGATTGTTCTTTAGCGCCAAGCGGTCACTGTCTGATGAGCGCATTCGTGAAGTAGTGGCTGCAATGGGGGCGCTATGACAGAGCATAGTAGTCGCAGTATTGGCAAAGTCCATGCCATCCATGGTTTGGTGGCAGAGGTAAGAGTAACTGGCCAGCTGCCCAAAGTTCACGAAGTTCTGACGCTTGAAGAAGACCAAACAGTTTGGCTGGAAGTGGCTTATTACAAAGACGCTCAAACGGTGGTTTGCCTTAACCTCTTGGGTCATCCTGGGTGTCGTAAGGGCCGAGCAGTGATTGCCTCAGGCCAAGAAATTACCGTACCGGTGGGCAAGGCTGCCGTTGGGCGCATGCTGTCAGCGCTTGGCCAGCCAATTGATGGCAAACCCATGGATCCGGACGCGCCGCGCCGCAGTATTTACCCCAAGCAGTCAACCACTGGCGCGTTTGTGCACTTAAAACCAGAGTTACTTGAGACTGGTATTAAAGTCATCGATTTCTTCACGCCATTTGTGAAGGGCCGCAAAATTGGCATCATTGGTGGTGCTGGTGTGGGTAAAACCGTTCTCACCATGGAGTTGATGCACAACATTGCCCGCGATCCGTCTAAATTGTCTATCTTTGTTGGTATTGGTGAACGTATCCGGGAAGGTCACGAATTACTTAACACTCTCAAGGAACGCGATTTGCTCAAGAGTACCTCGATGTTCTTTGGTCAAATGAACGAAACTCCGGCAATTCGTAGTATTGTTGGTCCGGCTGCAGCCAGCCTGGCTGAATACTTCCGCGACGAAGAAGGCAGAGACATCCTGTGCTTTATGGACAATATTTACCGCCACGTTCAAGCGGTTAACGAGTTATCGACGCAGATTGGCCAAGTGCCCAGTGAGGGTGGCTATCAACCCAATTTATTCTCAGACCTTAGGCGCCTGCAAGACCGCTTAACTTCGACCGAAAAAGGCTCCATTACCTCTGTACAAGCTATCTTCATTCCCGCTGATGATTTGAGTGATCCGGCCGTACAAGAAATTGCTCAGCAGCTCGACAGTGTTATCGTGCTAAGTCGCGGGATTGCAGAATCTGGCATTCGGCCAGCTGTAGACTTTATCCAGTCGTCCTCGTCGTTATTAACTCCTGAAATCGTTGGCGAACGTCACTATGTTTTGGTGGCGCAAGTCCAAGCAATTATGCAAAAGTACGAATCGCTCAAAAACATTATTTCGATTATTGGCGAAGGCGAGTTATCCCCAGCCGACCGGGCCGATTACGAAAAAGCCAAAAAGTTGCGGCAGTACTTTAACCAGCAGCTGTTCGTAACTGAAGACTTGTCTGGCGGCAAAGGCGAATATTACACCCGGGAACAAACCCTTAAGGGGGTTGAAGAGGTACTGATTTAATGGCTGGCAAGATGAACAAGTTCTTGCAAGTTAAGTTGCGCTCGCCGTATCAAAACTATTTTTCTGGTACGGCCACCTCTATCAGCGCTGTTAATCGTTTGGGCCCGTTCGATTTATTGCCCGACCACACTCCGCTGTTTAGTTTGTTATTACCTGGAGTGGTAACCGTGCGGACTAACACCGAAACGCTTGAGTTCAAGATTCAAAACGGCATTCTCAAGGTTAAGAACAATCAAGTCGATGTGTTCTTAAATATCTAACTTTTCTCTAACCTGTTACAAACCAGTAAATTTTTCTGCAAGCGTTAAAGCCTTTATAAAGCCATTTTCTCAACCATAAAAAGTTTGCTTCTACTCCTGTAAAGCATTACAATTATATCTAGGAGTGTGTGAACCCTCCGAAATAAATATGTGAGGTAATGGAGCAACAACCCCAACAGTCTACTCCTTCACCAAGC
>Ga0265338_10010422_pt1 | contig 10904 bp, 9 predicted proteins | sample 42126metaG_FD_193579 | JGI IMG/M metagenome (GOLD analysis project Ga0265338, IMG submission 193579) | Rhizosphere microbial communities from Carex aquatilis grown in University of Washington, Seatle, WA, United States - 4-21-26 metaG | ecosystem: Host-associated > Plants > Roots > Rhizosphere >... | reverse complement strand
CCGGGTCAAGTGTCGTTGGAAACAGGATGTTAGTCATTCGCTCGCGCACTTTGGTTTGCGGATTGACCGTAAAGAGCGGGAGGGCCGAGTTCAGCATCAGCGTCTCGGCAAAACTTCCTAAAAAAAGCCGCGGGACAAGTTTTCGAGCATGGGTCGAGACGACAATTGCTCCCGCCTCCTCCGCCTTCGCGTAGTCCAAAAGAGCCTGGACATCCTCCGTGACCGAATCGCCGCGGCTTTCGAGGACTTTGCCTTCTCGCATTTTCGCCATATCGGAGGAAGATTTAATTTCCGCCAATCGCTTGTCAGCCAATGCACGGAAGGCGTCACGGGAATTCTTTCTCTCCCGCTCAAAGCGCGCGTGTGAGGGATGTAAAATAGACACCGGTTGAACACTGGCACCGGTAGCTCGTGTCAGCTCTCCCAAAAGGAAGAGCGCGTTGCCTTGCAAACTTTGGTCATCGAGTACGTCCACTGGCCAAATGATTTTGCCGTTAAACATTAGAACTCCTTCCGGCCTTTTTTTGTCGGTTGGCCGTTTTCGTCGAGATTGTAATCCCAAATTCTTGTCTTCCAACCCGGAGGGCCCTCCGGATCCTTGACCTCAGCCAATTGCCGAAGCCCCGCAAGCCAGGTATCTGATGCGTAAGCATTTCCAGGGTCCAGATCGACGAACAAATTCGAGTCCCTGACGGAAGTCTCAAGCTCGACGAAGCATGTTTCGGCGAGGTCTGAATGAGGTAGCGTGCGAATGCACTGCTCGAAATCGTATTGGTCGAGATACCCCAGATTGATGTCTCTTAAGGATTGACCGACTAAACCCGCCTGATAAAGGACTTCGGCGCGAGAGGCGCCCTTCGCCCTTTGTAGCAAGTCGTGCAGCAACGCCGACGCGCGCAGGCTGGGAACAAGATTCGCCGTCATGTGTGGCCTGACACTGGCTTGTGCCACCAATTTTTTAGCGAGTGCGAGTTTGGCGCGATCGCCTTGCGGAACTTTTTCTTTGCGCCACGCTTTAATATCATCAAACCATGCGGCGGCATCGTTGCGGACATAAAATGGCGCGGCTTCATTGTTCATCGCCGCGGTCGCAAGCTGGAGAGCCGTCGCGCTATCGTCGTTGACCCGGATCACCAGCGCCATCACGCGCTCCATCGTCAATTGCCAAAGCCTTGGATGAGTTTGCACGGCGACCTTGTTCCAAACGAAAGACTGAGTCAGAGTCACCGCCGAGGCATATTGGCGATTGGCCATCAACGACTCAATCTTGAGCGCGGGCGGTAGCTTGGCTAGGGGGAGTTGCCAAGCCACCGGAAAATCCCGCGACCCGCGATTTATACTTGTATGACAATTAATGCAGTAGTCACTCGCATGACTGAGCGAGAAGCGGCTCAGAGGGAGATCATTCATCTCATAAGCAGTCTGCGCCTGTTTCATTTCAATAGAAAATCTCGTAGAGGTATAACCTATGACGGGATCGGCGTCTGGAGGCTGCGGATCCTTTGAAATCTGAGCAGAGACTTCCCGCAACTCTTTCAAGTTGCCGGCAATCACTGAGCGATTTTTTGGATCGAAATACTCTTTCGCATCCGCCGCATAAGGCATCAAATTGAGATAAGCCTGTGAGAGGCGATGCATATTATTGATCCATTGCCCAGACGCCTGAGGAGCCTTCTCGGGCGTCGCACAACTCGCAATCAATACCATTAGAAACACACCGATCAATAAAACCAATTTACCCCTCACAAAATACCTCCCGCTATTTTGGATGAATACTTGTGCACGAAGCGTACCGTGCGGAGAGGCCAAAGAGCTGGGAGATCCGAGACAATTTGTCTCAAGCGAGCCGATTTGTCCGATGGCCTAGACGAGGTCCCAGGAATCGCCCACTTGGGGAATCACACAAGACCAATGAAACTTCTCCTCAAGCCGCCGTCTCATGGCATCGCTCGCTTCCGGTTCACCATGGCAAACAAAGACTTTTCGCGGCCGAATCCGGCTTCTCTCGAGCCAGTCCAAGATCTCGGCGTAATCTCCGTGAGCCGAGAGAGATTCAATATTTTCGACGGTCGCCTTGATGGGAACGTAGTGTCCATGAATCTTGATCTCCTGGCAGCCCGAGGTCAGACTTTTGCCGCGCGTTCCGGCCGCTTGAAAGCCGACGAAGACGATACGATTCCTAGGATCGCTCGCGAGATTTTCAAGATGAAAGAGCACTCGGCCACCCGTCGCCATCCCGCTTGCTGAAATAATAATCCTAGGGCCCCTTTGGTTCATAAGGGCCTTGGACTCCTCCACTGTACTGACATATTTGACGTTATCACACATCAGGCCAACGGCCTCGCGGCCAAGCCTATGTTCTCCCGCATACTTCACGTAAAGGTCTGTAACATTAACCGCCATCGGGCTGTCTAAGAACACGGGGATGTCAGGAATGAGGCTCCGTCGCTTAAGCCGCGCGATTTCATACATCACCTGTTGCGCGCGGCCCACGGTGAACGCGGGGATAAGAAGCGCCCCCTCGGATTTTGCGATCTCGCCGACACATCTCGCAATTTCTCCGCTAGCCTCGATGGAGGGATGCCTACGATCGCCGTAAGTTGATTCAACGACTAAATAGTCCGTCTGAGGGAGAGGCTCCGGAGCTTTAATGATTGAGTCATGTGGACGCCCGACATCGCCGGAGAAGGTGACACTCACTCCATCTTGAAAAATCTTGATGGCAGCGGCTCCCAAAATATGTCCTGATCTCGTGAACTCAACTTGAAAACCATCGTGATCAAATTTCTTATTGAACTCAATCGGAGAAAATCGCTCAAGCACGGAGTGAGCGTCGCCGGCCGTGTAAAGGGGTAATGCGGGCCGGTGTTTCGAGTATCCTTTGCGATTCGCGAATCGGGCCTCTTCCTCCTGAATTTTGGCCGAGTCCATCAACATAATCCGACATAAATCCCTAGTTGCAGGCGTGCAATAAATGCGGCCCCGAAAACCCTCATTCAGCAAACGCGGCAGATACCCGGAGTGATCGAGATGGGCGTGCGTTAGAAAAACTGATGAAATCTCATTCGGAGAAAAAGAAAACGGCTCCCAGTTCTTCAAGCGGAGCGACTTCACGCCTTGGAATAAACCGCAGTCGACCAACACATTAGACGATCGTCCTTGCACAAGATAGCGCGAGCCTGTCACTGTCCCCGAAGCGCCAAGAAATCTCAATTTCATATCTATGTCCGCCTTTGCATGTTCAAAATGCAAGGGACGTTCCTTGGCACACGGAGTGCTCTTATAAGTCCATAAGTGATTAAAACGACAAGTTGGCTCAAGGATGGGACGAAATGACTCAATCTCTGCCAAAGGGAGAGCGAATGAAAATCGTACTAACGGGTGGACCTTCCGCCGGTAAGACCTCGTTGGCCGAAGTCCTAACTAGGACGTACTCCGAACAGATCAATATAGTTCCCGAAGCCGCCTCTATGCTCTTTGCTGGAGGATTCCCTCGGCGCGATCAACCTCGGCATGTCGAGTGTCAACAGCGCGCAATCTATTATGTCCAGCGCGAGCTGGAGCGCTCTATCGGCTACGACAGCGGTGATCGCACTTTGATTTGTGATCGCGGATCGCTCGATGCCTTGGCTTATTGGCCTGGCAACGAGCCGGATTTTTTCGCATCCATTGAGAGTACAATGGAGGCCGAAATCGCCCGTTACCAATGGGTAATGCATCTCGAAACCGCTTCGCCTCACGACTATAAAGTCAGTTCTATTCGCACTGAAAATGTCGTCGAGGCCGAGCGCTTAAATAACCGAGTCAAACAGGCCTGGAGGCTTCATCCCCAGCGCATTATTATTCCCAACTCTTCGGATTTCCCCACGAAGATTCACGCGGCAATTCAGATTGTGCGCGGCATTTTAGAGCATCGCAGTGCGGACGAAATTCGCCACTTACTCCAGCGAGGGGCGTAGATGAAGTCTTGCTCCCTCTACATGGTTTGTTTGAATCCCGCAATGGACCTTTCCGGTCATGTAGATGACATATTGCTGGACGAGAAAAATTATGTCTCACGGCAGAGGATTGAGCCGGGCGGCAATGCCGTAAATGCCGCGCGGATTGCGCGTCGCCTCGGTGGCCGACCGTCTCTCTTTGGCTTCGCGGGCGGGCCCGCCGGCGCACAAGTGACTCGGCTCCTCCGTGTTGAGGGCGTGACGCCGCGGTTTACGCCGATTCGCGGCTCGACGCGCACCAATGTTACTGTCACAAACAATCGCGATCACCGGCAAACTCGCCTCACATTTCCGGGCCCTAAAATTTCACAGGCCGAAATTCGCCGGTTGCATTTACGGCTTAATACCCTGCAGGCGCCAGGCATTTTCGTTTTAGGGGGAAGTCTGCCGCATGGATTGCAGGCTGCGCTCTATGTGGACCTGATCCGCTCCGCCCAAAAGCGCGGGTTGGAGGTTATTGTCGACGTACCGGCTGCGGCGCTCAAAAACATTTTGTCCGCCCGGCTCGGGAAACTGTTAATGATCAAGCCGAATCGAACGGAGTTCGAGACCCTCACAGGCAGACGGCTCCCGACCAAAACGGCGCTCGCCAGGGAAATTCTTAAACTCCACGACCGTAGCGAAATCGTCTGTGTCTCAGCAGGTGCAGACGGCGCCTTTGTGGGATTTCAAGGTCACGTCTGGTCATTGCGGCCGCCCAAAATTCGCAGCCAAGGGTCAGTGGGAGCCGGCGATTCCATGGTGGGTGCCATTGCCACGCAACTCGCGCTAAGGCAGAGGATCACGCAACCTCGATCTCAAGCGGATGTCCTTTCCGCCGCTAGACGGGGTGTCGCGGCAGGTGCCGCGACGGCCGCCACCGAAGGCACGTCGCTTGGTCAACCGAGACTGATTCACCGCCTGGTTTCGGACGTCAGGAGCCGTCAGATTCTCTAAGTGCCTAAAAATTAGACCTCGTCGATATTGTCTCAGCTAGATCTAGGCCAGCGGAGACATTTTGTCTCACGCCTCTCCTTATAACCACGGATTTGACTCTGAGGTCGTGCTCCAATGGCACTTGCCTCGCACAGTCAAAGGCCATGTACGACAGCCAAACCACCCGTCACCCAGATTTTACCTTCCTCGATCAGCCCGAATTTAAATTAAAATTCGCGACGGGCGCGGACTTGGCTTCCATGCGTTTTTATATTGGCGGAATGCACTGCGCGAAGTGTGTCCACCGGTTAGAGGACCTCTCGGTTTCAGTCCCAGGGCTGTTGAGTCTACGTATCGAACTTGGCAAAGATGTGGCCTATGTAGAAATCGATCCTGAGCGGGCGTGCTTTTCCCAGGTCGCCGAGCAGATCGCGCGGCTTGGCTATCAGCCCATTCCGCTCGAACATGTCACGACTCATGAGGAAGCCCAAAAAAACGAAGGCCGCAAAGAGCTCATACGCCTAGCCGTAGCCGCGGCTTGCGCCGGCAATATAATGACATTTTCCTTTGCCACTTATTTTGGCGCGGAGGAATGGGCCCTTGCCTTTCGTTGGCTCAGTTTTTTGCTCTACGTTCCAGTCGTCAGTTATGTGGCCGTGCCCTTTTATCGGGGCGCCCTACAAAGTCTTAGGCAACGACAGATTTCTATCGATCTGCCTATGGCCGTCGCCTCGCTCGCGGGCTTTTTGTTTTCCACCTTTGAGCTCGCGGCCGGGCGCACGGATGTCTATTTCGATTCTCTCAGCGGTTTTTTATTTCTCATCCTCTCCGCGCGCTGGATTCAAAGGCGCATGCAGAGGGCTTACCTCAGGCCTCAAGAGCTTCACGAGACCCTGCAATTGCAGCGCGTCCGAAAAATCGGCCCCCAGTCTTGGGAGTGGACGCCGGTCGATACTCTCGAAGTCGGCGACCGTATTTTAGTCTATGCGAACGAAACATTGCCTGCGGATGCCCAACTGCTTTCCTCAAAGGCTTACTTCAGTTTGGCGTGGCTTTCCGGCGAAGCGAAGGCCAAGACCTTTCTCAAGGGCGCGGTCATTCCGGCCGGCGCGCGTCTTCTGGCCGGAGAGGCGCAACTGACTACTGAGCGCCCGCTGGAAGAAACTGGATTTGGAAAGATTCTCGATGAAGTGCGCAAGTTTTCGCTCTCCCAAAATCGTGTTGTGTTGCGCGCCGACCGTTGGGCACAATGGCTACTCGCCTTGGTCTTTGCCATAGGACTTGTCTTTCTCGCGGTGTATTGGCATATCTCACCGCAACAGGCGGTTCAGCGATCTTTGGCTCTGATCATCCTGGCTTGCCCTTGCGCGATGGCGTTCGGCGCCCCACTGGCTCTCGCCGTTTCACTGCGCCGGGCGCAGAAAGCCGGACTTATTATCCGTAATGCCAATGTTTTTGAAAAAGCCAACGCGGTTCAAACCATTTTCTTCGATAAGACCGGAACCCTCACCGACACGGATTTAAAATATTCGGGCAACCCGTTTATCGTTCCGCAGGTTTACCAGAAAATCGTTCTGAGCCTTGAAAACGAATCTCTGCATCCGATTGCCTTCGCTTTCCGTCAGTGCTTTTCCCAAAATACTTTGCCTCCCATCGATAATTTTCAAGAAACTCCGGGAATCGGCGTTTCGGGATATGTTTACGGTAAGTATTACGAGTTGAAGAAAAACACAGCGGCTTCCGAGGAGATCAGCTGCACGTTGTTCGAAGACCAAGTCGCTCTGATCAAATTTACTTTCGAGGCGCAAGCCAAATCCGACTGTAGCGCGACACTTAAAAATCTTCGTTCCAAGGGCTATCGCACGGTTCTCCTTTCAGGAGATGAATCGGGCGCGGTGGCACGCCTCGCCCGCGAATTGGACTTCAAAGAGGACGACATCATTTCTGGAGCGAGTCCCGCGGAAAAGGCAATGGTGGTGGCAAAGACGCCACACTCCATGATGGTCGGTGACGGAATCAATGACAGTCTCGCCATGATTCAGGCGGACGTCGGGCTCGCGGTGAGCGGCGGGATGGAGACCGCGCTTAAAACCGCCGACGTGTACCTTGCCGAAGACGGAATTCACGGCGTCGAAGCCCTTCTCTCGACGAGCCGGGAAGCTTTCTCTCTCCTTCGCCAAAATCTCTATATCTCGGCAATTTACAATGTTTTGGTCGGAACATTGGCGCTTATGGGATACGTCAATCCCTTTGTCGCCGCCATTCTCATGCCCATCAGCAGCGGCTTCATTCTGTTCTCGACCTGGTTGCGGGGACGCTCATGAACATTCTCTACATCATGATTCCCGTCTCCCTAATGTTGGGATTCGGGTTCTTAGCAGGCTTTATCTGGAGTGTTCAAAGCGGTCAGCTAGATGACACGGAAACTCCGGCCTGCAGGATTTTAGAGGATAAAGATAAATAGGGGAAAGAATGAAACACGAAAACGCCACCGTAGAAGAAATCTACTATGACGACGACATCGTCAAAATGTTTATCCTCGCTACCTTGCTCTTCGCCGGCGTCGCCTTTGCGGCGGGACTGCTCGCGGCGTTTCAGATGGCTTTCTGGCCAATGAATTTTAACTTAGAGTGGATCACCTTTGGCCGACTGCGTCCTTTGCACACTAACGCCGCCATCTTTGCCTTTGCGGGCAACGCGATCTTCGCGGGAATTTACCACTCGTCACAACGGCTCCTGAAAGCGCGGCTGTTCTCTGATACTCTTAGCCGGATCCACTTCTGGGGCTGGCAACTCATCATTCTCGCGGCGGCCGTGAGTCTGCCCTTAGGCTACACGCGCGGCAAAGAGTACGCGGAACTCGAATGGCCGATCAGCATCGCCATCACTTTGATCTGGGTCGTATTCGCGGTCAATTTCTTCGGCACCATTGCCAAACGCCGTGAGAAACATCTGTACGTCGCCCTCTGGTTTTATATTGCAACGATTGTCACGGTCGCGGTCCTCCACGTGATCAATGCAATTGGAATTCCTTTTTCGGCAATGAAAAGCTATCCGGTTTACGCCGGAATTCAAGATGCTCTCGTTCAGTGGTGGTATGGCCACAATGCGGTCGCGTTTTTCCTCACCACTCCCTTTCTGGGCCTAATGTACTACTATGTCCCCAAGGCCGCAGATCGTCCGGTCTACTCCTACCGTTTGTCGATTATTCACTTCTGGGCATTGGTTTTCATCTACATCTGGGCCGGTCCTCACCACTTACTCTACACTTCGCTGCCCGACTGGGCGCAAACCTTAGGTGTTGTGTTCTCGATCATGCTCTGGGCCCCGTCATGGGGAGGCATGATTAACGGTCTGCTCACTCTGCGCGGCGCCTGGGACAAGCTCCGCACCGATCCAATTATCAAATTTTTCGTTACGGCACTGACCTTCTATGGAATGGCCACCTTCGAGGGCCCCTTGCTTTCGATTAAGTCCGTGAGTGCAATTGGTCACTACACCGACTGGATCATTGGCCACGTACATGGCGGCACCCTCGGTTGGAACGGCTTCATGGTCTTTGGAATTTTCTATTACCTCATCCCGCGTTTGTGGAAGACCGAACTGTATTCAGTAAAACTCGCGAATTACCACTTTTGGACAGGGTTCTTAGGAGTCATTCTCTATTACCTCTCGATGGTCGTCGCTGGAATCACTCAAGGCATGATGCTACTCGCGGTAAATCCCGATGGCCGTCTGACGTATCCCGACTTTATAGAGACGGTTGACCGCATCGTTCCGCTCTACTGGATGCGCGCACTTGGTGGAACGCTCTATATGGCCGGTTTTGCGATCATGGCCTACAACATCTTTAAAACCATCCAAATGGCGCCTGCCAGTGCCCCAGAGAAAATCCGCGTGACCAACACGCGTGGTATCCATCAAGTGGAGAGCGGTCATCGGGCCCTCGAGGGAGCTGGCTTTGCCTTTACGGTCTTAACTCTTCTCGCAATCTTGGTCGGATCGATTATCGAGATCGTTCCTACCCTATCGATTCACAACTATATTTTGCCGGATGCGCACGTTGAACCCTACACGCCGCTCGAACTTGCGGGACGTGACATTTACATTAGAGAGGGCTGCTACCTCTGCCACTCGCAACAGATTCGCGCCTTGAGTTCGGAAACTTTGCGCTACGGTCCCGTTTCGACTATTGAAGAATCGATGTATGACCATCCCTTCCAGTGGGGCTCCAAACGTACTGGTCCCGATATCGCGCGCGTAGGAAAAAAGTATCCAGATCTTTGGCACTACCGCCACATGCTCAATCCCCGCGCGGTCACACCACACTCGATCATGCCGAACTATCCTTGGCTCGCGGAGCATGACACCGACTTCTCGATCTTGCGTCAGAAGATGTCCGTGCTCAAACGCCTCAGCGTTCCTTACAGCGATACCGATGTCGCAAACGCCGACATCGTCGCGCAAAAGCAGGCCCAGACGATCGCACAAGGTCTTACTGAGCAGGGCGCGCCTCCAGGCCTCGAGAAAAAGGAGATCGTGGCGCTGATCGCGTATTTGCAGAGTCTCGGTCAGAAATATAAAAACCCGATTGGCATCGCCCATGAAGCGGGAGACTAGCCATGTTCTCTCAAGGACTGAGCCACTTTACCAATATTTCTCTCGTTAACTTCGGTCTGATTCTATTCCTGGCAGCGTTCGTGGTTATCTTGCTGCGTACACTCAAGGGGAAAGGCAAATACTTTGATGTCGCGCAGTTGCCGCTAACCGAGGAGGAGGATCGCCATGAACGAAGATAACCAGAATCCAATGACAGATCACGATTACGACGGCATTCGCGAACTCGACAACCCGCTGCCCACGTGGTGGCTGGTGACCTTCTTCATAACGATTATTTTTGGATTTCACTACTGGCTGCACTACTCGATCGCCGGTGGCCAAACGCAGATGGAGGAGCTCAAGGTCAGTCTCAAAAGTCTCGAGACTCAACAGAAAAAGGTGGAAGGCGCGCCAGAAACCGCCGACGAACTCAACGCTCTTGCGGCCTCGCCGGACATTAAAAATAAGGGTCAGGCTGTTTACGCCGCTAAATGCGCCGTTTGTCACGGGCAAGACCTACAGGGTCTCATCGGTCCTAACTTGACGGATGACTACTGGATTCATGGCAAGGGTTCATTGACCGACATCATCTCGGTCGTCCGCAAAGGTGTGGGCGATAAAGGTATGCCCACTTGGGAAGGCATTCTCCCGAAAGCGGATCTGCAAGCGGTCGTCGTGTTTGTACACAGCCGGCGCGGCACCCCCCCGCCCAATCCCAAGGCCCCGCAAGGAGACCCTGTTGCAAACTGAACGCTTATCGACTCTGGACGAATTTGGGGGCCGTAACTTTGTGATCCCCGCCGAAGTGAAAGGCCGCTTCCGAAAGGCACGGACGCGCGTCTACACAGCGCTTCTGGTGGTATTCGTCGTCCTGCCTTGGATCAAGATCAATGGCCTTCAGGCCATGCTTTTGGATATTCCCCATCGCCGATTTGAAATCTTCGGCAATCTTTTCTTGGCACATGACACCCCTCTCTTGTTTCTTCTCCTGGCGTTTTTAGTCTTGAGCCTCGCGGCAGTTACCGCCGCTTGGGGACGCGTTTGGTGTGGGTGGGCATGTCCACAGACCGTCTTTATCGATGCGCTCTACCGGCAAATTGAAATCTGGATCGAAGGGGATTACGTCGCTCGCCGCAAGCTCCGGGCCGCGCCCATGACCGGCGGCAAATTTTTGAAAATCGGCGGCAAATGGACGGCGTACTTTGTGGTCAGTGCACTGATCGCCCACAGTTTTATTGCTTACTTCACGGGCGCGGATCGCCTGCTGCTTATGATCGCAAGCCCGCCCGGCGAGAATTGGACATATTTCTTACTCGTCTTCGCCGTGACCTCCGCCCTTGTGTTCAACTTCGGATGGTTTCGCGAACAGTTCTTCATCATTATGTGTCCCTA
>Ga0265338_10010420_pt1 | contig 10906 bp, 6 predicted proteins | sample 42126metaG_FD_193579 | JGI IMG/M metagenome (GOLD analysis project Ga0265338, IMG submission 193579) | Rhizosphere microbial communities from Carex aquatilis grown in University of Washington, Seatle, WA, United States - 4-21-26 metaG | ecosystem: Host-associated > Plants > Roots > Rhizosphere >... | reverse complement strand
GCGCAGCATCGCTTTGCTGCCCGGCGGCGCGCATCTGATCGTGGGCCCCAAAGCCGAAGGCGTCTATGCGGGGCTAAAGCTGTTGCTCGCCAGTTAATCGGCGAGCAGTGCCATTGTGGCGAAGCTCGCCAGCCAATGCTCGCCCATATAATCGCCGACGATATGGGGCAGGGCGGCGGCGATATGGGTCTCGGCCGCGGCTGTCAACACCGCTTGCGGTCGGTCCAGAGCAGCGGCCAAGCCGCGAAAGCACCAAGCTCGGCTCAAATTGAGGCCGTCGAGGTGCGCGGTCTTGCCATCGCTGCGATCACTCACGGTGGCGGGAGTGAACAAGGTCTCGGGCTTGCCGTCTGCCAGCCTTGGCAGGAAGGACGCAAACCACGCGATGAACTCTTCCCGCGGCAACAGGCGCCGCATGGCTTCGGCTTCGCACAACACTGGCGAGAGAAAGGCGTCCCCGTCAGGCTCCCAACACGGCGCATCGCGATCCTTGCCGAACCAATCACGGGCGCGGGAACGCAGCAGGGCGAGGAACGCCTCGTCTCCAGCCACTTTCGCGTAATCGGCGGCAAGGCACAGCGCAAAAGCGGTGCTGGTATGGGCGCCGGTGCGGATCGGATAGGTTTGCAGCGGAAGGAAGCTCGTGAATCGCGCCACAAATTCCTCTTCCAAGGGCTGGAAGATTTCGCCATAGCGTCCACCGCGCAGTTCTGCCGCCAATAACAAAGCCCAGGCCCAGCCATAAGGCCGTTCAAAGCCCCGGCTTTCCGGGCGCTTTAGATACGCCAACTCGTCCGCAACAGTCTCGCGCGTGAAGGTGCTCTCGAAATGCTCTGCGATGGCCGTCGCTTGCGCCATTTGCGGAAAGGCCCGCGCCAGCCTTGCCAGCATCCAGTTGCTGTGAACACAGCTATGCCAATCAAAGCTGCCATAGAAGATGGGATGCAACACTCGCGGGCTGCGCACGTCGTTGTCGCCCGCCATAACATGATCCAGCTTGTTGGGATATTCGCGGGTAACGTGGCCCAGCGCGATAGCGGCAAAGCGTTCGGCCAGAGTCTGTGTCAATTGAGCCATGTCCATCACCGGTAAACAAAGAAGATCATGATCAATGTGTTGACGCCGAGCAGCATCAATGCGGTCGGAATCTGCACCTTGATCACCGCATTGCGGTCGGTCAATTCCAGCACCGCAGCGGGCACGATGTTGAAATTGGCGGCCATCGGGGTCATCGGCGTACCGCAAAATCCCGAGAGCATGCCGAGCGCCGACATCACCACGGGATCGCCGCCGAATTTGCCGACGATCAGCGGCAAGCCAATCCCCGCCGTCATCACCGGAAAAGCGGCAAAGGCATTGCCCATGATGATCGTGAACAGCGCCATGCCGATGGTATAAACGATCACCACCACAAAGGGCTGTGTCATCGGAATGGTGTTGTTAGCCAGGGTCGCCACTACCGCGCCCACCCCGGCCGCGGCAAAGATGCCGCCCAGCGCCGCCAGCATTTGCGGCAGCACCGTCGCCCAGCCGATCGAATCCGCCAAGCGGCGGCCTTCCGCGGTGGCGAAATGTCCCGGCGCGCCCGTCAATCGCAAGGCTAGCAGCAAGCCGGTAACCGCCCCCAGCGCCAGCGACACCAGCGTCACATGTTTGGCGGCGAATAGGGGCGCGCCATGAACGAGCAGATGCGGCAGCAGCAACGTGCCCGCCATCGTCACGACCGGAATGGCCAGCGCCGCAACGAACAATTTGTTGCCCAAGCGCCCGGCAGAGGCGGCGCGCGTGGCGTCATCGCTGGTGGTGTCTTTGCCAGGGGCCAGCCCTAGCGCTGCCACACCGACCATCGCCAACACCAAAACGCCGCTGAGAAAATCCGGCAGCCATGATCCGGCCATCAGCAGAATGGCAAAGATGCCCCAGAAGGTGGTGCTGCGCCAACGCCGCTTGTTGCTGGTGTCAAAGCCATGGCTGATCGCAAAGGCTGCGAACATCACGCCCGTCAGAATATATACGGCATCGAGGCCGATCATGCTTTGACCTTTCGCTGGGCCAGCCGCCGATCGAGCAAGCGCAAACGCATGGCGTGAATGACAAAGGCGATCACGGCTGTGGGCAGGGCCCAAATGGCGACGTCCAGCGGTGCCACGCTGATATGGTTCTGGCCCAGAAAGCCCACCACCAGCAGGATCGAACCGATGGCGATAAAAACGTCCTCGCCGAAGAAGAGGCCGATATTGTCGGTTGCGGCGGCATGGGCGCGCAACTCTTGCCGCAACGCGCTATCAACCTCCGTCTGGCGTTCGGCGGCGGCCTCCACCATCGGGGCAATCAGCGGGCGGACCATCGGCACAGCGCCGCCCATTGCCGTCAGCCCCAGCATGGCGGTCAATTGCCGTATGCCCAGATAGGCTATCAACAAGCCGCCCGCAGTGGCGCCACTGAGCTTGCCAATGAGGCTCCGTGCTCGCTCTCGCAGGCCGCCGCGCTCCAAGAGCCCAATCACCGGCAGCACCAGCCAGGCAATGGCGATGAAGCGGTTATCGACAAAGGCCTTTCCGACCAGCCCGATTACTTTGACGAGATCAAAGCCCGCGCTTAGCCCGGTGGCGATGGCGGCCAGGGTGACGACCACAAGCGGGTTGAAGCGCAGCGCAAAGCCGATGATGACAATGGCGATCCCGCAAAGAACAATCATCCCGCCTCCCGGCGCCGTCACAGCGCAATTGTGCTGTTTAGATTGACCGCATTGACCTGCTATATGCAACGGGCAGCATCGGGCGCGAAGAATGAAAGACGGCTGGCAATTTTGGATCGATCGCGGCGGCACCTTCACCGATGTGGTGGGCTTGGCGCCGGATGGTCAGTTCAAAGTCGTGAAGATGCTGAGCGAACGCCCGGAGCGTTATGACGATGCGGCGGTGGCGGGCATAGCCGCCATCCTCGGTCTGCCACCTGGGGCTCGCCCGCCCGAGGGCGATCTTGCCGCGGTTCGCATGGGAACCACGGTCGCCACCAACGCCCTGCTCGAGCGCAAAGGCGCCAAGACCTTGCTCATCATCAACCACGGGTTTGCCGATCTTCTCGCCATCGGCCATCAGGCGCGGCCGCGCCTCTTTGATCTGAATATCCGCAAAAGCGCTCCGCTCTATGACAGCGTGGAGGAAGTCTCCGCTCGCCTTGATGTTGCAGGAAACATCTTGGCGCCGCTGGACGAGGCTGCCGCCCGCACTTTCTTGGCCGCCCGTCATGCCGAAGGCTTCGAGGCGGTTGCCATCGCGCTCATTCATGCCTGGAAATTCCCGGCGATGGAGGCGCGGCTTGCGGAGCTGGCGCGGGAGGCGGGGTTTGCGCAAGTCTCTGTCAGCCATGGCGTCAGCCCGCTGGTTGGCCTCACCCAACGCGCCGCCACCACCGTCGCCGATGCCTATCTGTCGCCTATTTTGCGCCGCTATGTGGATCGCGTTGCCGCCGCGCTGGGCGCCGTGCCGCTGTCTTTCATGCAATCCTCTGGCGGCCTCGTCGATGCGGCGCTGTTTCAAGGCAAAGATGCTATTCTCTCTGGCCCGGCTGGCGGTGTGGTGGGGGCGGCGCGCACGGCGGAAGCGGCAGGCTTTGCCAAAGTCATCGGCTTTGACATGGGCGGCACCTCCACCGATGTCTGCCTTTATGCCGGGGCCTTCGAGCGTGTTTTCGACGCCACGGTGGCGGGCATCGATTTGCGCGTCCCGATGATGGCCATCAACACGGTGGCCGCGGGTGGCGGTTCGATTCTGCATTTCAGCGGCGCGCGTCTGCATGTCGGCCCCGACAGTGCCGGCGCCGATCCGGGCCCTGCCTGTTATCGCCGCGGCGGCCCGCTCACCATCACCGATGCCAATGTGATGGTGGGAAAAATCCAACCGCAGCATTTCCCCGCGATCTTCGGCCTTGAAGGGAAGCAACCGCTCGACGCCGATGTGGTTACCGCGAAATTCACGGCGCTGGCGGGTAAGATCGAAAAGGCCACGGGCCTGCGCCGTACGCCGCGCGCCATCGCCGAGGATTTTCTCGCCATTGCCGTCTCTAACATGGCCCAAGCGATCAAACAGATTTCGCTGGAGAAGGGCCACGACGCTACCGAATTCACCCTGCAATGTTTTGGCGGGGCGGGCGGCCAGCATGCCTGCCTCGTTGCCGACGAACTCCATATGAACCAAGTGTTGATCCATCCCTTTGCGGGCGTGCTTTCGGCCTTTGGTATGGGCATGGCCGATACCAGCCTGGTGCAACGCCAAGCGCTCGATCAATTGCTGGACGGCGAAGCCGTACGCCAGGCTGCCGCGATGCTGGTACAATTGGCAAACGCCGCCGAAGCCCGCCTTGGCGCTCACAATGTCCAGCGCATTCTCTCCGCCGATCTGCGTTACAAAGGCACCGATACCGCTTTGCCGGTGGCTTTGGCCGATGCGCCCTCGATGCGTGTGGCGTTTGAAGAAGCCCATCACAAGCGCTTCGGATTTTCTTCCCCCGCGCGCGCCGTCATCATCGATTCCATCACCGCAGAGCTTATCGTTGCCGGCACCAGACCCACCCTTCCCAAGCTCAGGGCCAGCACAACGCCGCCCACACCGATCACGCATGCCTCGCTATGGTGTTGTGGGAAAGCGGTGGAAGCGCCCGTCTATCAACGCGCCTCGCTCGGCGCCGGTGATCGCCTCGCTGGCCCCGCCTTGATCGTGGAAGCGGTTGCCACCACCGTGCTGGAGCCAGGCTGGAGCAGCGAGGTCCTTGTCGGCGGCGAATTGTGCTTGACGCGAACGGCTCCACGCCCGCAAAGCCAGCGCATCGATGCGCGAGTGCCCGACCCAATGTTGCTGGAGCTCTTCAACAACCTCTTCATGGCAGCAGCCGAGCGCATGGGTGTGGTGCTGCGCAACACCGCCACCAGCGTGAACATCCGTGAGCGGCTCGATTTTTCCTGCGCACTCTTCGATGCATCCGGTAATCTCATCGCCAACGCCCCCCATGTGCCGGTGCATCTGGGGGCTATGAGCCAAAGCGTTCGTACCATTCTGGCGCGCCGCGGCGCCTCGATCCGCCCCGGCGATATGTTTGCCCTCAACAATCCGTTCGATGGCGGCACCCATCTACCCGACATCACGCTGATCGCGCCGGTCTTCGATGAAACCGGCAGGCAGTTGCGCTTTTTTGTCGGCAATCGCGGCCATCACGCCGATATCGGCGGCATCACACCGGGCTCGACCCCGCCGTGCTCGACGCGGCTGGAAGAAGAAGGCGTGGTGATCGATGATTTTCTACTTTGCCGGGACGGGGTTTTCCATGAAGAGGCGTTCCGCACCCTGCTCACATCAGCGCCATATCCGGCGCGCAATCCCGATGCTAATATCGCCGATATCCGCGCCCAGATGGCTGCCAACCAAGCCGGCATTGCCGAACTCATCGCCCTGACCGAACGTTACGGCTGGCACACTGTTGAGGCCTATACCGGTCATGTCATGGCCAATGCAGAGGAGAGTGTGCGGGCGGTGATCTCGCGCCTCAGCGATGGCCACTTCACCTACACAATGGATGATGGCGCACTGCTGCAAGTGTCGGTCACGGTGGATCATCTGCGCCGCGAAGCGGTAATCGATTTCACCGGAACGGGCGCGGAGCATGCTGGCAATTTCAACGCCCCGCCGGCGGTTACCCGCGCCGTGGTGCTGTTCGTGTTCCGCAGTCTGGTCGGCGATGATCTGCCGCTCAATGAGGGCTGTCTCAAGCCGCTCAAGATCGTGATTCCGCCTGGCACCTTCTTGTCGCCCACCCCTGGCCGCGCTGTGGTGGCGGGCAACACCGAAGTCAGCCAAGCGATATGCAATGCGCTGTTCGGAGCTTTGGGCGCGGTGGCCTCATCGCAAGGCACGATGAACAACTTTCTCATCGGCAATGAAGACTTCCAGTATTACGAAACTATTTGTGGTGGCGCGGGGGCTGGGCCCGGCTTTGCCGGCGCCTCTGCGGTCCACACGCAGATGACCAACACCCGTATTACCGATCCGGAAGTCTTGGAAATGCGCTGTCCGCTCCGGCTTGAGGCCTTTGCTATAAGACGCGGCTCGGGCGGGCATGGAGTATTTTCCGGCGGCGATGGTGCTATCCGTAAAATTCGCGCTCTCACCCCTGCCACCGCGACGTTGGTGTCGTCCCGGCGCAGGCTTGGTCCCTTCGGCTTGCATGGCGGCAGCGATGGCGCAACAGGCCGTCAATGGGTGGAGCGCGCTGACGGCAGCCGCGAAGAAATTGCGGGCGTGGCGCAGATCGAACTTGAAGCAGGCGATGCCGTGGTGATCGAAACGCCGGGCGGCGGCGGCTATGGCGCGCGGGATTAAAGACCCGATTGAAAAAAATCTCCACAATGGGCGGCTTTGTTTTTGCCGCCCACCGTGGAAAACCGTTTAGTTGAACTTGCCGCTCAACGTCACACCGAAGGTCTGCGGATCATTCAGGATCGCGGCGTCATAATTTTCGATGACACCCTTCAGGTTCTTTTGATTGGTGATGTTGCGGCTATAAAGGGCGATTTCCCAGCTATCCGTGCCGTAACCGACTTTAAGCCCGCCTTCGAAATTGCCGTTCGAATTGAACTCACGTGTCCGGTAGAGAACAAAATTGGTATAGCCCTGCAGATTCCAGTCGGTGGCGATGAACAGCTTGCCGCCTTCGGAAACCGGAATGTCGTATCGCGCTGTGACATTCAGATTGTATTCCGGCGCGTTCGGCAGCGGATTGCCGTCGATCTTGGCGAAATAGGTCGTGCCTGCGCCCGAACCCTTGGTGAAATAAGAATTGAGAGGGGTCAAGGTCAAAGCGCCGTTGAAGCTACCCATCTGAGCATAGGCATTGGCGTCTTTGATTTCGCTGTGCAGCAGGCTGAGGCCGGCCGAGAGCGACAGGTTTTCCACCGGCAGCCAGTTAAGCTCGGCTTCCATGCCATAGGCTTCGGCTTTGTTGGCATTGAAGAAGACGCCATTGCCGTTGGAGTCGTTGCCGTTGAGCTGAATATCATCAACCGTATAAGTGAAGGCCGAAACGTTGAAGCGCAGCGTATTGCTGAGCTGGCTTTTCAGGCCGCCTTCCCAGGACAGAATGGTTTCGGAATTGGCGAAGGTGAAGGCGGAATTGAACACCGCCGAACGGCCCTGAATGGTCGGGCCGCGAAAGCCGGTGGCGACGCGGGCATAAAGGCTGACATCGGGGCTGACTTCGTAAAGCGCGCTGACATCCCAGCTCGGCTTGGTGGATTCCAGCGTCGGGTTGCGATCGGCCGTGGCCGGGAAGCTGACGACGCCGGTCGGCGAGTCGGCCGTTTTCAGCAGATGCGTTTCCTTCTTGTCGTTGGTCACGCGTGCGCCGCCGGTGATGGTCAGGTTCGGCAGCACTTCATAGCTCGCCTGGCCGAAGAAGGCCCAGGAGGTATTGACATCGCGCAGGCGCACCCAGTTGTTGGGGTTCGCCGCGGCAGTCGTCAGGAAGAAAGCGCGCTGATAAAACTCGGTGATGTCGTGCTGGTCGAAATACATGCCGCCGACCTGCCATTTGAACTTGCCTTCGGCACTGCTGGCCAGCCGCACTTCCTCAGTCCACTGACCAAGGGCGCGGATGCGGCCCATTGATTCGCCGAAACCGGCATTGCCGTAATCGGCTGCTGCGCCGCCATCGGTATCGCCGCGGCTCTGGCCTTCGGTGGCTTCATAGCCGGTGATGGAGGTCAGCGTAACGCCGCCGAAATCGTAAGCGATGTTTTCCGACACGCCATAGGTATTATAGCCCTGCGGATTGTTCATGCCTTCGTCCCAGCGCGCCTGGTTCCAATGCTGCGAATCAGCATTGTGTGACCCGATGGTCAGCGCGCCGCGGCGGAACACGCTCGCCGGACCGTCATACCAGCGGCCATGGGCCGAGGTCAGCAGTGACAGGGCAGGGGTCGGCGTCGCCAGCAACTGCACGCGCAGATCGCGTTCGTTGAAGCCGCCGGTGGCGTCCTTCTGGCCCGTCGGCGTGCTGTCCGCGCTGGCGCCGGTGTAGGTGTTGTCGATATAATCGGCGCGGCTTTGAAAGAGGCCGGAAACGCGGAAGGCGAGCTTGTCGGCAATGATCGGCCCGCCGACGCCGAAATCGAGATCGACACTGTTATAGGCGCCATAGCTGGCCGAACCGCGACCTTCGAAATCCTGGGTCGGGCGGTTGGTATCGAATTTGATGATACCGGCCGTGGTGTTGCGGCCGAACAGCGAGCCTTGCGGGCCGCGCAGCACTTCGACCTGCGCCACGTCAAAAGCGGGGTTCGATTTCAGCACCACATGTTCGAGCACAATGTCGTCTTGAATGATCGAGACCGGCTGCGACGCGCCGAGATAGAAGTCGACATTGCCGAGGCCGCGAATATAAAAGCGCGGGAAAATGCGGCCCGTGGTACCTTCCACATAAAGGCTGGGCACCTTGCCCGACAGCGCCAGCAGCGTGTCATCGCCTGAGGAGGTCATGTTGGTCAGGGCATCACCGCTCAACACGCCCACAGACACCGGCACATTTTGCTGATTTTCGGGGCGGCGATCGGCCGTGACGACGACTTCTTCAAGGCCATCTGGCTTGGCTTGCGCAAAAGCCGGGTCTGCGCACAGCATGGCGCCCATAGCCGCGCCGGCCAGAAGAATGCGCTTGGTGGTCCCCTTGGAATACATGAATCTTGTTCCTGACATAGTGGTTGCCGATGGTGAGCAAGGGGCGCACGCAAACCGCGGCACGGGACATTGTCCCGTCCGTAAACATCCTGTTTGATTGAGCCCCAAGACTCCGCTGCAACGACGTCTAGGCGACAAGTATGTAGCTGCGGTGACAAGGTGGGGGCGCTGCAATAATTCGCTAACGGTAGCGCGCAACTGTAGCGCAAAGATCACGCTTGCCGCCCTAGGCCACTGAGGCTTCGGCAAGCTTTGCCAGCAGCAGTGCGCCGAGCAATCCGGAATTCTGCTCCAGCCCTGGCGCGCGGATCACCGCTTCCATTTCGGCATCGTCGCACCAATAGGCTTTGTTGAGCGCTGTGGCGGCGGCCTTGATCCGGTCCAACAAACCCGCCGTCTTCAGCACCCCGCCGCCAAACACGATGGCCTCCGGGGAGAGCGTGGCAATCAAGGTCACAGCGAGCTGGCCGAGATAGAAGGCGATGATGTCTTGTTCTTCGCTGCCCAGCGTCGATAACGGACCGGCCCATCGCTGCTTGATCGCTGGTCCGCTCGCCAGGCCCTCCAGGCAGTCGCCATGAAAGGGGCATACCCCGGCAAAGACCAGATCGGCGGGATGACGGCGTGGGAAGATATGCCCCATCTCGGGATGGCGCTTGCCGTGAACAGCCTTGCCGTCGATGGCGATGCCAACGCCGATCCCGGTGCCGACCGTGACATAAGCTGCGCTGCTGACGCCGCGCGCCGCACCCCACATTGTCTCCGCCAGCACGGCGCCATTCACATCGGTGTCAAATCCAACGGGCACGCCGAAGGCTTCGGCAATGGCGCCGCGAATATCGAAACCGCTCCAGCCCGGCTTGGGCGTCGACAAAATCGTACCGTATCGGGGCGAAGTGGAATTCACATCGGCGGGCCCAAAACTGGCAACCCCGAAAGCCGCGATGGCACCGTGTTCGGCTTCCATGTGGCGGAAAAATTCCACCACCTGTGCCAAGGTGGCCGCCGGGTCCGTTGTCGGAAGGTTCACCCGCTCGCGCACATCGCGTGGCGAACGCGCGACCGCACAGACGAATTTGGTTCCGCCCGCTTCGATGCAGCCATAAAGCCGGTCCGCCACGATCCCCTCCCGCCAAAGCCAGCGTGGCGCAATATCCGCGCTACGCCCGTTCCTGTCCAGGCGCGCGCCTTAAGCCAGCAGCCAAGCCAAGGCGTTGCTCAAGAAGCGAAGCTGCATCGGCTCTGCCATGTCGGGCACACGTTGGAAGACGATTTTGCCGCCGCCAAGCTTGGCGGTGAAGCTCCCCGCGCCGATGCGCCGATCATGATCGCGGCTATAACCCGCCACCACGGCAACGTTCGGGCCTTCGACCAGAAGCCCATTGGCGAGCCGCCCGCGGGCTTGGAAGAAACCATCCATGGCTTGGTTGGGCGGCATGCCGCTATAAAGCGGATGCTCGGCCAAGAAATACCAATTGCCCATCCAAGGCGCGCGATAGCGGCCGACTTGCCCGTGATAGGTGAAGGCGCCAGCGGCGGCGAGTTGCCCCGCCACGCCATCGGCCAAACCATCTTCTTGCGCCATGATCAGCAGCGGCTGACCTTTTTGCACGGCGGCGATCAGCGCCTCGGGTAGTGCACCCGGCACCGGTTTGGTCTTCGCATTTTTGTCGAGCGTCAGCCCGGCATCACCGCCGAGCTTTTGTCCCGCTGTGGCTTTCTCCGTCAGCCCGGAAGAGATCACCGCGTCGTAGCGTTTGCCGCCGATGAACTCTTCTACCGTCACGCCCGGCAGCAGCGCCAGTTGTGCGATTAGCGACGGCCAAATGCCGGTCACGCCTACCTTGATGCTCTTGCCGGGAACAGGCGCGCGCTTGCTCTCCACCACCCAAATGTCCCGGACATGGGTCGCGTTGGGAGCGCCTGTGAAAGCAAACGCGAAGCGATAGCGGCCTTCTTCATCCAGCGGCGGCGTCGCAAAGCCCTCTTGCAGCAAGGCGCTCATTTGCAGCGGCTGGAAGGCGGGCGCCGAAAGGCTGGTCAGCACCGTTCGCTTGCCTTTGGGATCGGTCATGGCGAAGCTCAGCGTTCCTGCTACCACGCGTCCACTATCGTTGAGCAGATAGAAATCGAACACCGCCGCTTCGCCGCGCGGAACCGTCAGCCGCCGCTGTTTGGCA
>Ga0265338_10010419_pt1 | contig 10907 bp, 8 predicted proteins | sample 42126metaG_FD_193579 | JGI IMG/M metagenome (GOLD analysis project Ga0265338, IMG submission 193579) | Rhizosphere microbial communities from Carex aquatilis grown in University of Washington, Seatle, WA, United States - 4-21-26 metaG | ecosystem: Host-associated > Plants > Roots > Rhizosphere >... | reverse complement strand
GCCGTCGGGGCGCACCTCGGCCGCCGAGGTCAGGTCCGCGCCGCCGACCGGGATCCAGGTGGTCCAGAACAGGCTGTTGCGCGGGTCGCGCACCGGCGTTTGACAGGACGTCAACGCCGCAATCACGGCATTGATCGATCCCGACGATGCGCCGGTAATCAATTGCAACGGCGAGCCTTCATTGACCGCGAACCATTGCTGGCCCTCGGCCGCGCTCACGCGTTCCGCCAGGCGCCGCGCCTCGGTGAGCTGCCGCAGGTAATAGTAGAGAAAACCGCCCTGATAGCTGCCCAGGCTCGCGGCGCCCGAGATGATGAGCGCGACCGGGCGCCGCAGCTCCTCGGTCAGCAGCGCAACGTCGTCGGGCGTGGCGACGCCGGTCTTGCCCTGCAGAAACGCCGCCAACCGGCTGACGGTCGCCGCGTTCCACGGACGCGCGCGCGCCGCCGAGCCGGCGGTCGGGTGCTGGTCGGCGGCGCGATCGAGCGCCTGCCGGATCGCCGGATCGTCGGCTGCGTTGGCCTCCGCGCCCGCCGACCACGCGATTGCCAGGAACAGCACCTGGATCCGGCGGCGGGCACGCAGCACGACCGCGACAGTACGGCCGGGCAAGCCGGGGGTCAAAATGCGAGAAATTCTTGAGCCAAAAGCACCAATTGGCGTCACTCCGCCCCTGATCCTCGTGGTCCGTCATCCTCGGCGGAAACAAGCCGGAAGAAGGGTTACCCAATGCGTGAACGAGCGCCGACCATTCTCGTGTTCTTCGCGCCGCTCCTCGTCGCTGCCTGCGCGGGGCGTTCTCCGGCGACGTCGGGAAGCGACGCGGCACGCGACGCGATCACGGCGGGCGGAGGCGCGAGCGGCACCGGGGGAAGCGGCGCCGGCGGCAGCGGCGCCGGCGGCAGCGGCGCCACCGGCGCGGGCGGCGGGGCTGCCGGAGGCATGGGCGGCGGCAGCGACGGCGGCGCCGGGCGCGCGATGGACGGCGGCGCCGATCGCGGCGCGATGGGAGGCATGATGCGCGGGCCGGTCACGGCCGCGCCGGGAACGACCATCATCAAGGTCGATACCTCGTCGCACCACCAGCACTTCGAGGGCTGGGGCACGAGCCTGTGCTGGTGGGCCAACCATGTCGGCGGCTGGGCCGAGGCCAAGCGCAACGCGCTGGTCGACAACCTCGTCGATGCGACCAACGGCCTCGGTTACAACGTCTTCCGCTACAACATCGGCGGTGGCGACGACCCGACGCACACGCACATGGGTCAGTTCAAGAACATCCCCGGATTCGAGCCGTCGAGCGGCACCTGGGACTGGACTGCCGACGCCAACCAGCGGGCGATCCTGCAGCGAATCGTCACCAGCGGGACCGGCGTGGTTCTCGAGGCGTTCTCCAACTCCCCGCCCTACTGGATGACCAACAGCGGCTGCGCGTCGGGCGCGACCAACGGCGCCAACAACAACCTGCGCGACGATTCGTACAATGCCTTCGCCGACTACCTGACCGAGGTCGTGAAGCATTTCCGCGACACGTTCGGCATCACCTTCCGCACGCTGGAGCCGCTCAACGAGCCCAACGCCACGTGGTGGGTCGCCAACGGCGGACAGGAAGGCTGCCGTTTCGCCGCCGCCAACCAGCAGACGATTCTCAAGGCCGTGAGCGCGTCGCTGACGGCAAAGGGCCTGACCGGCACGACCGTCAGCGCCTCCGACGAGAACAGCATCGACGACGGCTACAACATCATGCACGGCTACGACGCCACCACGCTCGCCGGCATGAGCCAGATGAACGTGCACACCTACTCGGGCTCGATGCGCACCAACCTGCGCGCGCTGGCGACCACCGATGGCAAGCGGCTGTGGGTGTCGGAGTCGGGGCCGCTGAACCAGACGCTGGCCGACGACACCGCGGCTGCGGTCTTCATGGCGGGGCGGATCATGACCGACCTGCGCGACCTGCAGGCCGAGGCCTGGGTCGACTGGCAATCGGGAGACCCCAGCGCCAACTGGGCCAGCTACACCCTCAACGACGCGCAACAGTCGTTCGGGTTTTTGCGGCGGTTCTACATGCACGCGGCCTTCAGCCGCTACATTCGTCCGGGCGCGACCTTCGTCGACGTCAACAACGCCAACGCGGTCGCCGCGGTCAGCCCCGACGGCAGCCGGCTGGCGATCGTGGTCCTGAACGCCAGCACCACCGCCAGCGCCGGTTTCACCTTCGACCTGACGTCGCTGCCGACCGTCGGCGCCGCCGCCGAGGTCCACCGCGTGTCGCGTAACGAGAACCTGGTCGCCCTGACGGCTCTGCCGATCCAGGGCTTCAGCTTCGTCGCCACCGTCGCCCCCTATTCGATCACGACCTTCGTCGTACCGATGCCCTGACCCGGGCGGGCGGCGGGCGCCGCACGGGCGAGGGTCGTTGCAGTCGTCATTTGCAATCCTGGCTGCGCGAAGACCGCGTCTTGCGGTACGATCGCGCCATGTCGCAAAACCTCGCCGAAGCCCGGGCGATCCTCGCCGAAGCGAGCGAACGCGAAGCGTCCCACGACGGCGCCGCCGCCATCGCCGCCTATGAGCGCGCGCTGGCGCTGGGCCTGCCACCCGATGAACGGTATCGCGCGCTGCTCGGCCTCGGCGGCGCGCTGCGCGGGGTTGGGCGCCATCCAGAGGCGGTGCAGGTGCTGCTCGTCGCGATCGGCGAGTTCCCCGAGATGGCGGCGCCGCACGCCCATCTGGCGCTGGCGCTGTACGGCAACGGTGACGCCCGCCAGGCGATGGTGGCGTTGCTGGACCTGGTGCTGCGCTACGCGCCGCTGGCCGAGCAGGAGGCGGCGCTGACCGAGGAGCGGGATCGGCTGTCGCGCGCTCCCACACCGGATCAGGACTGGCGCGGGCTGGCGACGACCCTGTCGCGCAAGGAGTTCGTGCAGGCGTTTCCGTTCCCGTTTCTCTACGAGATCAGCGGGCGCATGCGCCACCAGCTCATCACCGACACGCCCGACGACGACACGCAGGTCAGCGGGCGCGTCAAGGTGGCCACGGTCGAGGCGCGCGCGCCCTCGGCGCCGTCCGAGGAATCGGTGGTGATCGCGCTGCGCAAGGTCACGAGCGCGCATCCGACGGCGGTCACTTTCGGCCGCGGCGGCGGCAACGACGTGGTCATCCGCGACGGCTTCGTGTCCAAGGTGCACGCGTTCCTGCGCAAGGGCGAGCGCGGCTGGGAGCTGTCCGACGCCGGCTCGCGCAACGGCGCCTGGATCGGCGGCAAGCGCCTCGACGCCAAGGGTGCGCCCGCGCCCGTGCAGAGCGGTGACGTCCTGACCTTCGGCCGCGTGGTGTTCTTCTTCCTCGAAGCCGGCGCGCTCTGGGAGCGCGTGCACCAGCACGGCGCGAAGCTGCGCGCCCACTAGCGCGGTGCAGTCGATCCAGGGGACGCCCGATCGCCGCAGCCTCACCAAGCCGCCCGCACATTCGCGTCGCCGTGCACATAGTCGTCTCATGCCTCGACGATTGCGTGTGGCGGTTGCCTCGGGTTGGCTACTGGCACTTGCTGGATGTGGATCGAGCCACTCCACGGCCAAGGACGGCGGCTCCGACGCGCGCTCGCCGGGAGGGGATGCTCGCGAGGATTCCAGCGCCGACGCCGGTCCGCCACCGCATGGCACGATCGTCGAGTTCCCGCTGCCCGCGCTGCTGATCGGCCCCGACGGCATCACCACGGGGTCCGACGGAGCGCTCTGGTTCACGGACGCCTCGGGCGTCGGTCGCATGACGATCGCGGGCGCCGTCACGCACTTCGATGTGCCGACCGGCGGCGCCGCCGGCGGAATCACCGCTGGACCGGACGGAAATCTCTGGTTCACCGAGACGGGCCACGCCGCGATCGCGCGCATGACCCCCGCCGGTGCGATCATCGAATTTCCGCTCGCGAATGCGGCCGCCCAGCCGCTGGAGATCACCGTCGGACCCGACGGCAACCTCTGGTTCTCGGAGAGCGCGGAGCCGGGAATCGGCCGCATCACGACCGCCGGGGAGATCACCGACTTTCCCCTGACGGACGGCACGGTCCCGGTGGGCATCGCCGCCGGGCCCGACGGAAACCTCTGGTTTGCCGGACCGCTCGCGGTCGGTCACGTCACCCCGCAGTTGGTCGGACCCGCGCTGATGGCGCCGCCCTCGGGAGATCCCTTTCTCATCGCAACCGGACCCGACGGGAATCTCTGGCTGACGGAGCTGGCCGCAAACCAGATCGCTCGCGTCACCCCGGCAGGCGACTTCACCACGTTTCCGCTTCCCAACGCGGATAGTCGACCGCTCGGCATCACGGCCGGCCCCGACCGCAACCTCTGGTTCGCCGAGGCGCGCGGCGCCCGCATCGGCCGCATCACGCCGGCCGGCGCGATCACCGAGTACCCGACTCCTCCCCACCCGAGCCACATCACCGTCGGGCCCGACGGCAATCTCTGGTTCACGCTCGTGGACAACGACTCGATCGCGTACATCGTGCCGTGAGGCGGCCTGCGCTCGCGGGCGCCAGTGCCCGGCAACGAAGTCGGGATCAGTGAGCGTTGCTCAATCGGCGCCGACACCGGCGGGCGCGAATACGAACGGATACGAAACGCTGACCAAACCCCCGCCCTCGGGTTTGGGAAACTCCCAGCGCTGCACCGCCTGCACGGTACAACTCTCGACGCGAGCGTTACCGAGCGTGGAGCTTTGCAGGAACGACGCCAGCACCTGTCCGGTCGGCGCGATGTTGAATTGCACGACCATGCGGCCGCCCAGGGTGCGGTGCGCGGCCAGCTCCTGCTCGTAGCAGAAGCGGACCTCGTTGATGTGCCGGCGGATGATGCGGCGGACGATCTCGCGGTCGAGCGTCCCGCGCACCTGGATGATGCCGGGGATCATCTCGGGCGCGACGCTGTGGTGGTGAGCGAGGTGGCCGGCTTCGCGCCCGTAGTCCCGGCCGTCGCGCCCGCCATGCCCGGCGATGCCGATCGTGTTCAGGCGCCCAAAGCCGAGCGTGGGCTCTCCGGTATCAGCACCGCCACCGCCGCTTCCGACGCTGTCGAGACCGCCGTGCCCGTAGGCCGAACCGATGGGGCCGGCGACCAACGCGCCGAGCACCTCGTCGCTGGTGGTCCCCAGCGCCGAGCCCGACTCCAGGATCGATCGCACCGCGCTCGACCGCTTGAAGATCCCGAGCACACCGGCGTCACGAGGATCGATCGGCTCGAGGGGACGCGCGAAACGGATCGGGGTCGAGTCACCCTTGACGGCGACAGCGTAGCGACGGTCGCGGTCGCGCGCGGCTGCGCTGCCCGCCGCGCCCGGCGGCCCCTTCGCGGCGCGGCTCTCTCCTCGACCCGCGTCCGGATGCGCGCCGCCCTTCAGAGCCATCTCCGGCGGCGGTACCACCGGCGGCTTGATCAGGAACTTCACCAGCCCGCGATCCGCCGAGAGAATGTCGAGCGCCAGCGCGCGCGGGTCGCTCGGGATCATCATCATAAAGAGCAGCAACGCCGCCACGCCCAGCGCCGTGCCCAGGTGATAGCGGTTCTCGATCGCGCGCCAGGAGAACGGCGCCGCGGGCAGCGCCGCCGCGCGCTCGGCCGGAGCCACCAGGAAGGTGACCGCGCCGCAGTCGAGCCGCGCGTGCGCGTGACGGGCGAGCGCGACGCGCGGCCCGGGCGTGAGCCCGTCTGCCGTCGTGCGCAGGGCCTGCGTGCGCGCGCCGTCGTAGATCGTACCGGTCATCCCCGGCGCGAGCGCGATGGCGTACGGCGCGTCGTTCTCGCCGTCGACCGGCGCCGGTTCGATGAGCGCGTGGAAGACGCCGCCCGGATCGGCGGCGAGGTGCCGCAGGAATGCAGGCGCGACCGGCGCATCGGCGCGCGCCGACGATCCGATCGCAAACGTGCAGCGGCGCGCGTGGCGGCGGCTGCGGACAGAGCGGTGGCGTGCCGGCGCGAGGACGTACTTCGTGCCAATCACCACGCCACGGAAGAGGGTCTGGACCTCGAGCGCGTGCTCAGCGGTCATGGGTGCCTCCGGCGTTTGGGTTTCTAACGCTGAGACAGCGCCGGCACCGCCGAGGTTCCGAAGTTTTCGATCCGATCAGCGAAGGGCCCGCGCGTCAGCGCACGGCGATGCTGAAACGGAGCATGTCGGAGCACGCGCGCACGCTGTAGGTTTGCGAGCTCAGCGCGCAGAAGTCGGTGGTCGCCGCGGCGGTCGCGAAGCCGCTGTAGAAGGCGGCGTCGGTGCCCTGCAGGCACAGACGGCCGTAGGGGGTCGTCGTGGTGTTCCAGGCGTCGCCGCACACTGACCCGAAGTTCGCGGTCCCGTAGCGCAGCAGCGCCAGAGCGGGCAGCGCGCCGTTCACCGACGCGGAGACCGTGATCTCCTCGAACGGCGACACCGTGAGCGGATTCTTTGCGCGCCAGGTGGCGGGTAGGCCAAAGCTGGCCCAGTCGCTCGCGACCATGTTCTGGTTCAGATTGCGGAAGGAGATCAACGCCTCCTGCGCGTTGTCGCGCAGGCGCTGCGACGTCACGGTGTAATCGATCGTGGTCGAATTGAGGTTGATGCCGTCGGCCAGGTAAATGACCGTCCACCCGCCGCCGCCGATGTCCATGTCGCAGTGGACCAGGATCGGTGCGGCGTCGACGGTGCCGTCGGGCGCGATCATGTAGTTCCCGCTGACCAGCGTGGGGTCGCAGGCGTGAAGCGCCGCGCAGCTTGCCGGCAGCGTGCAGGTCGCACCGTCGCGAGGTGCATCAGTGGGGGTGTCGGAGGTCGCGTCGCTGGTGGTCGAGGCGTCGCTCGCGCCCGCGGCGCCGCCCGCGCCCGGCGCGCCACCGACGGCGGTCTCGGTGTGATCGACCGCGGCATCCGCGCCACCGGCGCCGGTGGCGCCGCCGCTGCCCGCGTCCTTGGCCCCGCCTCCGGAGACACTGCCGCAGCCGGCGGCCGCGCCACCGATCGTGATCACAACCGCAACCAGCATCGCGGCCCAGGTCGCGCTCGCGTTCGCCGGGATGCCGTTGCGTCGAACAGCGCCCTCGTTGCGGCGGTCACCCGCGAACAGAAGCCTCATATGCGTGCCCGGTACCTTAGTTGGAGCGCTGGGGCCGTGTCAAACGCCGGCCGCGGCGCGATCGCGACACGCGCGTCGTGGATCGGGCGCGCGCTGGCGCCCATCGCGGCGCTGATCGAGCGATTCGCGCGGCATTCGGACCAGGCTCGCGACTTGCTATGAAGCCGTGCATGCGGATTGAACCAGAAGTGACGGGCGCCGACGCGCGGTCATATGTTCTGCCGCGCTACGTGCGCTACGCGCGGGCACTGGCGCTGGTCTCGGGCGCGGCGATCGGCATCGCCTCGGGCGCGGCGGTGATCTCGAGCAGTGGTTGCGGTTGCAACGGCTTCTGCGGGTCGTCTCCCGGCCTCCCGCCGATCCACCGGGATAGCTCCGTCGGCCCCGACACCGCTGATGCCGATGACGGGACGGTCACCGACGCCACGGTCACCGACGCCACGGCCCCCGACGCCACGGCCTTCGATGCCGCCCTAGACGCCGGTAGCGCCGATGCCAGCGACACCGGCGGCGGCCCGCGCCCAGCGCCACTCTTGCCTCGCGCCTGGATCGCCTGATGGCGGGTGGTCCAGCGGTGGAGGGGGGCCAGATGAGCGCGACGCTGTCGCCGGGCGCGCTCGCCGACGATTATCGGAACGCGGTCACGGCGCTGCGCCGCTGCGAACCGGTCGCGCTCCGGTTCGACCTCATGGCCTACGCGCCGGCGGTCATCGAGACCGCGCGCTCCTGGTGGGCGAGGATGATGCGGAGCGAGTACGAATCCGCCTCGCTGCTCACCGACCTGGCGCTGCAGATGCGTCAGATCGATGCGCCGATCGACGTCCAGTGCGCCGTCTTGCGCATGGCGCACGAGGAGCTCCGACACGCCGAACTCTGTGGCGGCGTGCGCGCGGCGCTCGGAGCCGAGCCGTCGATTGCGGCGCCCCCGGTGTTACGCGCGGCGCTTCATCCCGACTGCTCGTTCGAAGAGACCGTGTTGCGCAACGTGATCTACGGCTGCTGTCTCGGCGAGACGGTCAACGCCGCGCGCCTGGCGAAGTGGATCGGGCAGACGCGCGATCCGTTCATGCGCCAAACGTTTCGACAGCTGGCCGCAGACGAGCGGTTTCACGCTCAATTCGGCTTCCTGTACCTGGAGACGCGGCGCGAATGGATTGCCGCGCGCGCGGACGTTCGACAATCACTCGCGCGCTATCTTCGTTACGCGTTCGCCGAGCTCGAACAATACATGGGCGCCAATCCCGCAAACGCGCGCCCACCCACCGACGACGAGCGCGCGATCGGCCTGCCCGATCTGACCGACCTGTCGGCGACGTTTCAGGAGACGATGCTGAACGCGTGCATCCCTGGGCTCGAACGCTTCGGGATTGCCGCCGCCGACGCCTGGCGCACACGCACCTGCGCGGACAGCCCGCCGCCCGCGGCGTGATCCTCCCACCCCTCGGTTTGTCCACGCGCCGCACGGTCGACATGGGCCCGGGTCGGTGGCGCAGGCGGCCAGCCGATTTGCGTCGACTCCGTGCGGCTTTCGCCGCATTGCCACGGGCTTTTCCCCGCGCGTCATGTTGCCTCGCGCGCAAAGTTGTCTCCCCCGGCGCAACGGGCTTTGGGTCGTTTCATGTCCCACGTGCGGCAGCGTTAAGCCGACTTTCCCGCGTTTTCATCCGTAATCCCACGTGCAGAATTAAGTGGGCGCGATCTTGCTTTTCCTCTGAGACGGGGTTGAGGGGAGGCTCACCACCGCGCGTGTTGCGCGACGAGCCGCACCCTCGGTTCAACCCCACGCAACGAGGAGGCAAGAGATGCGCTTTGATTCCTGGCGCCTTTGGTCGAGCCTATCTTTGAGCGCGCTGTCCGCGTTCATGTTCATGGATGGATGCACGATGCGCGAGGGCGCGGACGACGAGGAGCTGGCGCTGCAGGAGAGCGCCGTGACGTCGTCGGTGACGGGGAGCGTGGCCGTCTCGTCTGATTGGGGCGGCGGATACTGCGCCAACGTCACCATCACCAACGGCGGCTCCAGCGCCATCACGAGCTGGACCGCCGTCATTCAAATGAATCAATCGGCGATGTCGTCGATTTGGAGCGCGACCGGAACACAGAGCGGATCGTCATTGACGGCGCTACCGGCGTCGTTCAACGCTGCGCTCGCGGCGGGTACGTCGACGACGTTCGGCTTCTGCGCCAACGCCACCGGCACGCCCTATCAAGCGACGACAGTGACCGTGACCGCGAGCGGAGGCTCGAGCTCGGGCGCGGGCGGCGCCGGCGTCGGCGGCAAGACCGGTTCGGGCGGCTCGGGCGCGGGCGGCGCGGCCGGCTCGAGCGCCGGCGGCAAGACCGGTTCGGGTGGCTCGGGCGCGGGCGGCAAGACCGGTTCGGGTGGCTCGGGCGCGGGCGGCTCGTCGATGGGCGGCGCCGGCGGCAGCGTCAGCGGTTGCAGCCTCCCGTCGTTCATCTCAGCGCAGCCGAGCCCGATTGGCTGGGCGTCGCTGAACGGCGGCACGACCGGCGGCGGCAACGCCACGCCGGTGGTGGTGAGCACGCTGTCGGCGTTCAACACCGCCGCCAAGGGCACCACCGCGGCGGTGATCTACGTCAAGGGCAACCTCGGGCAAGGCACGGCGACCATCGGCTCGAACAAGACCATCATCGGTTGCTCGGGCACGACACCGACGCTGAGCGGTCACGTCGGTTTCTCGACCTCGACCAACGTCATCCTCCGCAACATGAACATCATCGGGTACAACTGCGCGCCTCCCGACGTCGACGTCACGACCGGCGGGCAATGCCAGAACGGCCAGGACGCGGTCACCGTCGACAAATCGTCGAAGAACATCTGGTTCGACCACGATGCGGTCTCCGACGGCTCGGACGGCAACCTGGACATCACGCACGCCTCGGACTTCATCACGATCTCGTACACGAAGTTCTTCTACTCGACGAAGCGCAGCGATCCGAATGACACCGGCCCCATGGGCCACCGCGTGTGCAACCTGATCGGGCACAGCGACAGCAACTCGTCGGAGGACACCGGTCACCTCAACGTCACCTTCCACCATGATTGGTGGGCTGACAACGTCATGGAGCGCATGCCACGCGTCCGCTTCGGCAAGGTGCACGTGTTCAACAACCTCTACACGGCGGCCGGCAACAACTACGCGGTCGGCCTCGGCTACTATGGCAACGTCCGCACCGAGAACAACGTGTTCCAGGGTGTCAACGTCCCCCTCGACATCGCGGACTACTCGAACTCGTCGAGCATCCTCGGGTCGTCGGGCAACGTCTTCACCTCGACGACCGGCAACACCACGGGTGTCGGCACGCCGTTCTCGCCGTCGTACAGCTACTCGCTCGACGCGACGGGTTCGCTGGCGAGCTCGATCATGAGCAACGCCGGCCCGAAATAGCGCGCGACGGCGCGACCTCGGACCACCAACGCCCCGGTGCTCGCGCGCCGGGGCGTTTTCATGTCGGGCGTCAGACGGAGTGAGGCCGCAACCGGCCGAGATCGTCGAACGTCGCATGGTGAACCCGGTCGTCACGGGCGCCGAGCGCGCCAACGGTCACGCCGTAGACCAGATGCAACGTGAGCGTGTAGACCGCAAACAACGGCGATATCTGGATCAACCCGAAGTCGCCCCACCCCAGCCAGGGCACCAAGATCACCTGCATGGCCGACCAGACCAGCGTGGAGAAGCCGACGCCCTTGGCCACCGTCATCGGTTCAGAGAAATAGGCAAAGAGCATCCCCAGAAAGGCACCGTAGGCGAAATGCGCAGCCAGTGTGATCGCCCCCGACGGCGCTCCG
>Ga0265338_10010418_pt1 | contig 10907 bp, 8 predicted proteins | sample 42126metaG_FD_193579 | JGI IMG/M metagenome (GOLD analysis project Ga0265338, IMG submission 193579) | Rhizosphere microbial communities from Carex aquatilis grown in University of Washington, Seatle, WA, United States - 4-21-26 metaG | ecosystem: Host-associated > Plants > Roots > Rhizosphere >... | reverse complement strand
ACGCTCGCTTCGTTGTTTGTTGCGGTACTGCTCGCGATCCCGGCGGGTGTTCGTTCGGCTCAGCGCCGCAATCTTTGGGATGACCGCGCGCTGAGTGTCGTCAGCCTGTTCGGCCTCTCGTTTCCCAACTTCGCGCTCGGTCCGATTCTGATCTTGTTTTTCGCCGTGAAGCTCGGATGGCTGCCTGTCTCCGGTTCCGGAACGTTCGCGCATCTCGTTCTTCCAGCGATCACCATGGGAAGCGCGCTGGCAGCGATCCTGACTCGCATGGTGCGCACGTCCATGCTCGAAGAACTAGGCCAGGATTACATCCGCACCGCGCGAGCCAAGGGATTGTCTGAGCCGACAGTCGTCTACCGGCACGCGCTACGCAACGCCATGATCCCGATCATTACCGTGCTGGGATTGCAGTTCGGCGCTTTGCTGGCCGGCACGATCGTGACCGAGACAATATTTTCCTGGCCCGGCATCGGACGCCTGACGATTCAAGCCATTGCTAATCGCGACTACTACCTCGTGCAAGGATGCATACTGGCGATTGGCCTGACCTATGTTGCCGTAAATTTTTTGACGGACCTGCTGTATTCCGCCGTGAACCCCAGGATCAGGCAGTGAGGATTAGACAATAAGGATGTCGACGAACTGGCCACTTTCCGCTGACAACTGGCAACTGCAACGAGGCGCCCGTCTCGCTCGTCATAACCCATTGGCGGCTGTCGGACTGGCACTCGTCGTCATTTTCCTGCTCTGTGCCATCTTCGCTCCCTGGATTGCCCCGCAGGATCCCGCGCACATCGATCTCCCCAACCGCCTCGAGCGGCCATCCGTCCATCACCTGTGCGGCACCGACGAACTGGGACGCGACATCCTCTCGCGTCTGATTTGGGGCGCGCGTATTTCCATGTTTGTTGGCAGCAGCGTGGTGGCCTGTTCGCTGTTTCTCGGCCTGATTATTGGCTCGCTCGCCGGATACTACGGCGGAGCGATTGACCGCTTCGTCAACATCGTCCTGATGAATGCGTTTCTTTCATTTCCCGGCATTCTCATTGCGATCGCATTTGTCGCCTTCCGAGGCCCCGGCATTTTCAATCTCGTCATCGCACTCTCACTCGGAGGCTGGGTCGGCTATGCGCGCCTGGTGCGCGGACAAGTCCTAGCTGTTCGCGAAAAGGAATTTGTGGAAGCCGCGCGCGCTCTTGGTGCCGGAGACTTGCGCATCATTCTGAGCCACATTCTTCCCAACATCATTCAGCCGGTCATCGTGCAGGCTGCAATCGGAATGGCCGGCGCCGTTCTCGCCGAAGCCACGATGAGTTTCTTGGGGCTCGGCGTGCCGCCTCCCACGGCCAGCTGGGGCTCGATGCTGAATGATGCGCGTTCTCATCTTTTTGACGCTCCACACCTTGTGATCCTCCCCGCGGTCACGGTCATGCTCGCTGTCCTCGCGTTCAACTTTATCGGGGACGCCCTGCGCGATCTTCTTGACCCTCGATCGAGGATCGAAGCCGGTCTTTAGCCAAAAGTGCCGCGCCGGTTGTTTTCGCTGCCATTCGCCAGTACCGTGTCCATCATCCTGGAGCGTAGGAGCTCTGCGCTGCCCCTACCCGAAGTAATGCCGCATCCATGTCCTTTCTTTGGCTCAATTTAGACAGATTTTTTACTTCCCCGTAACATTCGAGGCATCTCCTTACCCGTAGAATTTCCACGTTGACGTTCGCTATTTTCCCTCGTCTAACTCAGGGACAGCGCGTTGCGGAACTTTTTTCAAGGCTGGTGCGTATGAATAAGGGTATGGAACTTCAATATCAAATCGAACGCTTACAGGACATCGCAGTTGTACGCTGCTCCGGACGCATGGTGCGCGGAGCTGCACTCGATGCGTTCCGGCGCCAGATTGAGCAACTGGATCGCCTCCGTGTGCTGGTCCTCGACCTTTCAGAAGTCCAGCAACTGGATGCGGGTGGTCTGGGAACACTTTTGCTCGTGCGCCGTTGGGCGACCATGAATGGTGCGAGAGTGAAGCTCGTCGATCCGCCTGCTTTTTTCCGCCGGCTGCTCGAGGCGACGCATTTGAACTCCGTTTTCGAGATTTCCTCGCTGAAGGAGGCACTCTCGATTTTGCGATCGCGGGATTGTCCGCCTCGTTTCGCGATTGCCTGATGCTACTCCTGGATCCATGGGCGCGATGCTTTATAATTCGCGCCCATGAGACCTAAGCGTCCGGCACGCCTCAGATGTACGCCGGTCGACTTCCTCGCGCAGAATCCTTCGTTCACCCTCCGTCTGATTGCTTCCAAACTTCCAGTTGTGGGCTCGAGCCCTTCATGCTGACGCGCCTCGCCCGACGTCTCACTGTTACTGACTATTTTTCGCTGGGCTGGGGAACGATGGTCGGCGTGGGATGGCTGGTCGTCATGGATGACTGGCTTCTTCGTGGCGGTCCCCTCGGCGGAATCCTCGGCTTCGCCATCGGTGGCATTCTCCTCCTTCCCATTGGCTACGTGTATTCCAAGCTCGTGATGGCGATGCCCGATGCGGCGGGCGAGGTCGCCTACACCGCGAAAGTATTCCCACGTCCCATGAGCTTCTTTACCGGATGGATGATGATGCTTGCATATTTCATTGTCTGCCCGTGGGAAGCGGTCGCGGTAGGGCGCCTCGCCGGTTTCATCTTTCCCTGGCTCAATCGCATCGAGTTGTACAACGTGTCAGGTAAGCCGGTCTATCTGCCGCACCTTGTGATCGGACTCGGCCTCACGGGCCTCGTCACTTTCGTTAACTACCGCGGCATCCGTCTGAGTGCGACATTCCAGAACTGGACGACCCTCGGGACTCTCGTTCTCTTCCTCGCCTTCGTCGGTGTCGGAGTGAGCCGCGGATCTCCAGTCAATTTCCCGCCTCTGTTTACGCATACGCCATTTGTTTCGATCCTTCTGGTTCTGCAAATCGTGCCGTATTTCATGACTGGTTTTGAGTCAGTCACGAAGGCCGCCGAGGAAGCGAACCCGGAGTTTCGCGCGCGCGGGTTTTCCACCGTCATATTTACGGCGATCGTCGTCGGTTTCCTTTTCTATATCGTGGTCATTGCCGCCGTGGCCTTCGTCGCACCGTGGCGCCAACTCACCGCAGCACCCTTCATGACGGCCGTTGCTTTCGAGCATGCGGTCGGCTCGCGATGGATCGTAAGCGTCATTATGAGTGCGGCTCTTCTTTCCCTTTTCAAAGTGTTCAACGGAAATTTTGTGGCCGCCACCCGTTTGCTGTTTGCCATGGCGCGCCGCGGGTTGCTGGACGACCGGCTCGCCGCTGTGCATCCGCAAAATCAAACGCCTTCCGCGGCCGTCCTCGCGATCGGTATTGCGACTGGTTTGTGCATGTTCCTTGGCGGCGCCATCCTGGTCCCCATCTCCGAGGTGGGCTCCGTTGCCTCAGCCACCGGATGGTTCGCTGTCTGTGCCGCTTTCTTGTGCATGAAGCCCGCAATCACGGACTACGTGATTGCTCTCCTGGGCGCGCTGGTTGGATTGTCGATGGTGCTGATGAAGTTCCTACCCTTTGTCCCGGGTCATTTTTCTGTCTGGGAGTGGCTCGTGCTCGTACTCTGGATTATCCTTGGCACGTTGTTCAGTCGAAAAAGAAACAGCCGTCCGGATGGACATTCGCTGGCGTCCGGCGGAACAACGTCATGAATTGGGGCCCAATATGCTGACAGCAGCCACGCGTCTTTTTCTCGTTGCTTTTCTTATCGTCTCCACTGTCGCCTTCGCCGCAGATGCGGCATTCGACGTAGTCATCACGAACGGCCACATCATCGACGGCACCGGATCTCCCTGGTATTCGGGGGACATCGGAATCCGCGACGGCCACATCGCGGCGATTGGCAATCTCTCGGCGGCCCCTCGAAAGCGGACCATTGACGCTAGGCAGAAGGTCGTCGCGCCCGGCTTCATCGACATGCTCGGCCAGTCCGAGACCACCATCCTCGTGGATCCGCGCCTGCCTTCGAAGATCTTCCAGGGCATCACAACCGAAATCACCGGCGAAGGCGGATCCGCTGCTCCCGTGAATCGCGCGATTGTCGAGGCCGACCGGCCCGGCTACGCGCATTACAAGGTTGATGTCGATTGGCAGACTTTCCGTCAATACTTTGCTCGCCTGGAAAAACAAGGCATGGGCATCAACCTCGCCAGTTACGTGGGCGCCACGCAAGTCCGTCGCGTGGTGTTGGGCGATGCCGATGTGCAGCCGACTCCCGAGCAACTTGAACGGATGAGAGCTCTGGTGCGCGATGCCATGCGCGACGGCGCCGTCGGGGTCTCCACTTCGCTCGAATACGCTCCCGCGCCCTACGCGAAGACCGAAGAGATCATCGCCCTTGCTGCCGAGGCCGCGAAATCCGGCGGCATTTATGCCACTCACATGCGAAGCGAGGGCGACGGAGTGCTGGAGGCCATTGACGAGGCAGTGCGCATCGGACGCGAGGCTCGCATTCCGGTGGAAATCTGGCATTTCAAGGTAGCAGGCAAAGCCAATTTTGGACGAATGTCCGATCTAATCGCGCGAGTCAACAAAGCACGTGCGGAGGGCCTCGACGTTTCGGCGGACACGTACGCTTACACCGCCTGGTCCAACAGCATGTCGGCGTTCGTGCCCCCGTGGGCTCACGACGGCGGTGATGCGAAATTGATCGAACACCTCAAGGATCCCGTTACCCGCGCTCGTATCAAGAAAGAAATGCGGACTCCTTCCAAGGACTGGGACAACGAGTGGGACGAGATCACGGGCCCTCAGGATGTCATGATCACAGCTGTTCTCAATCCTGCCCTCAAGAAATTTCAAGGAATGCGTCTCCCCGAGATTGCGAAAACGTTGAACAAGGACCCGATAGACACCCTTCTCGATATTCTTGTCGACGACAACGCATACACATATTGCGCTGTATTCGGTATGTCGGAACCTGATGTCTTGCTCGCGCTTCAGCAACCGTGGGTTTCGATTGACAATGATTCAGAAGGCACTTCTCCCGAAGGTGTCCTCGGCGAGGATCATCCTCACCCCCGCGCGTACGGCACTTTCCCCCGAATTCTTAGGAAGTATGTGCGCGAGGAGAAGAAGCTGACACTCGAAGATGCGATCCGGAAGTTCTCGGCGCTGCCGGCGCAACGCGTGCGCCTTACAGACCGCGGCGTCCTCAAACAGGGCATGTGGGCCGATGTCGTTATCTTCGATCCTGAGACCGTTAAAGACGTGGCGACATTCGATGATCCCAACCGCTTATCGGAAGGCATGGACTTCGTTCTCGTGAATGGCACGCCCGTAATTGAAAATGGAAAAATGACCGGAGCGCTGCCCGGCAAGGTCTTGCGGGGCGCAGGATACCAACCATAGATAGTTCCGAAAGAGTGAAGCCGGTTGAAGTGTGCAGGGAGCCGCGCGTCCGGCGCCCTTCCGGCCTACGGCTTGAGCTCGGCCTTCGTGTCGGTCGCTGCCCCACTGACTTCCGAATGCCCGTTCGTCGCTACCCGCAATCTGTCGAGTGTCCCCGTCAAGTTCCATGATTGCGCATCCCCGCGAGTGACTACGAAACTGAGCTCGCTTTCAGGAGCGGCCTTCCCGCTCACCTGATAGATACCGTCGCGCGACTCCAGCTTGCCTGCCGTCAGCTCCCACTCTGCCTTTTGCAATCGCAAGTTTCCGGCGAACCTGTGAACAGGCATGGGCGCGCGTGAACCTGGGACTTCGACGTGCGCGAAACTGCCGTTCCGCATCACAAACTGCAACTTGGCATCGGAGTGTGCCAACAGATCCCGAAAACTTTCGCCAGACGTCTGCAGATCAAAACTGCCGTCAGCAGTTCCGGCGATCCAGGCATCATTCATCAGACCGCCAATCTGATCGAGGGAAATATTCTGCAGGGTTCCGTTGCCGCGATAGCGCAGCGGTTGCTCAGTGGCATCAATCGACCAGTTTCCCAGATGGGATCCATGCAGCAACTGCCCTCGCAATGCCGTTAGCGAGACTTTGCCATGATCGAGCGCCATGTGGGTGGCTACTTGGGTGACAAACACTTTGTCTAGCTCAAGTCGCGTTACCTGGAGGTTCCCCTGAGCCTGTAGAGGCAACAATGGGGATGGACCCTGTTGCTCATTTGCGTTCAGAATCCGGTACCACGGCCGCTTTGCCGAATGCGGTGTGAACCACTCCGACAGATCCGACGCCGAGAGTTGGTCCGCGCTCAGATCAAATTGAAACACGCAGGCGGGAGCGCAATGACGCGGTGCCGTCACCGATCCGCTCCAATGCGTACTTCCGGTCCGCACCTGAAGCTTCTGGATCGAAAATACCTCAGGTCCGAGCACGACCGCCGCCGAAGCAATCTCAATCGGAGTGTTAAAACCACGAGTCTCGGCGCGCACGTTTTTCAGCTGCGCCGTTCCCAGTGCTGTGGGAGCTGCGAACCCCTGCCACGGGCCGGCTACGCTCACATCCAGCTTCGCGGAGCCCTCCGCCGCCGGGCGCGCAGCCGGCAAACCAAGCGCACTCTCCAGCCGAAACAGATTCGTCAGCTCCGCGTCGCCGCGCAGGAAGAAACGATAGCCGCCAGTAGAAATCCAGCCCCCGGTGCTCATGGGAGCCGACGCGTTCACCGCCATCGTTGCCGGTCCGATCCGCACGTGAGCTTCTCCCGGTTCCTGCTCTTTCTTTGCCAATTCCTTCGCGCGTTCGGTGAGGTTGCGACCCGGCTTGCAGCATTGTGCTGAGTTCACGAGCGCCAAGGGAATATTGCCGATCGCAACGATGTCCTTTCCCCCATTCGAAGTGAGCCGGACATCCGCCGCCGCGCCGCTACCCGTGAGTTCTACCGGCCCGTCCTCGTCGCGCACGGCGTGGAACTCTGCGTCCAATTGACCCGTCGCCCTGAGATCGGCCGGCAACGCTTGTTTTGTTTCGTGCAGGAATTCCAGCAAAGAGGCCACTGGCACCTTCTCGGCGCTCAGGGTCAGGTCATAAGTAGGAACAGTCTTCAGGGAAGCCATTTCTCCGCGAACCAGAAGCCTGCCCGCACTGACTGGAGATTGGCACAGCAAATCACTGAGAGTGCTTCTCGTAATGTTGTAGTGAGCGGTGCAGGCCGCGGCCAGGCGTACCGTGCGGTTATCGAGAATGTCGTAGCGGCGGAACCCATCCACGGCCGCACGGTTTTCGATGACCAACGTTTCCGGAGTGCCAGTAAGGTTCGCCGTTAAGTCCACGGTTCCGCGCCAGCCGCGGTCCCGGCCCGTCAACAATTTGGTGATCTGCCCGAGCTGTCCCTTGTTCCACGAGATCAGAAGCCGCATCTGAGTCTGATGCAGATTTGCGGCACGTTGCCACGTCGCATCGATCTGTAACAGTCCGGTGTCGGAAAGGTTGACATCCGTGCGCACCGGCTGCGCCTTCATGCGCGCTCCCCATGAATTTTCGGAGTCCTGCCACAGGGCGACATCGGCATCCGTCAGCGCGTACGACTTTTTCTCCTGCCCGATTTTGAAATTGATACGCGCATTGCTGGCTTCAAGGTAGGGGAACGCCGGCCGGCTTTCCGACGCCGACTTCTGTGTGGGAGCAACAGGAATCTGCGCATTGCGCTGGATCAAACTTGCCAGATTCCATCGTCCTTCGCTGTTGCGCACGATGTTGATGCTTGGTTCAGTCGCGCTCAGAGTGGCAATTTCCAGTCGGCCGCGGAGTAAGGAACGAAACCGGATGGCTGCGGAAACTTCCTGCGCACGGATCATCGGTTCCGCGCTGAAAGCGGGATCATCGTAGATGATGAGCCCCTCCAGGTCGAAGCCCGGCCGCGGCAAAACATGAATCCGAACGTTATCAAGCGCCACTCGACGCCTGAGCGCAGATCCGATGGAGGTAGCAATCCGGTCGCGCAGTTGGTGTACGCCCGGTCGGTAGAGAAACAGGATCAGGAGGAGCGCCGCAACGGCGGCTATCCCGCGCCTGGAACGCACGAATTTCACTTTATGATCCGAAGCGTACGCGACCAGCGCGTCTCATCAAAGAAGTGAATAATGATGTGGGCCAGGAATCCGAAGCGGTCCCCCGCGCTGCGCATTTCATATTGATCCGGGGGCGTGATAAACGACCAGTACACGAACATCGGACGCCCGATCACGTTTTTGCGCGGGATGAAGCCCCAGTAGCGGCTGTCATAGCTCACATCCCGATTGTCGCCCATTCCGAAATAGCTGTCAGGAGGAATGACGAGATCCTCGCCCTCCACGTGAGAAGACAATTCCTGCATCCACTTGTCATTGTGGACGTTGTACATCTCCGAAGGCGGCACGGCGGGGAAATTGTCACGGTACGGATCGTAGTTCGCCACCTTGTGTTGTACATAAGGCTCGTTCAGCTTTTCGCCGTTGCGGTAAACCACGCCGTCGCGCAAGTGAATATGGTCACCCGGGATCCCCATGATCCGCTTCACAACGAACAGCCCTTGCGTTTCGGGCGACAGGAACACGACGATGTCGCCCCGCCGGATGTCGCGATAGGGAAGCAGGGGCCCCAACCAATGCGTTGCCGGAGCAAACTGCTCGCGGTTCACAAAGACATGGTCGCCGATCAGCAACGTGTCTTCCATCGAACTCGAGGGAATCTCAAACGCCTGCAAAATAAACGTGATGATGAACAAGCCGGTGACCAGCACGCCGGCCAGCGAGGCCAGGAACTCTACTGGGGTTTCTTTCGGCTTCTCGTCCTGTATAACTTCTTTTTCTTTCTTGGGCACGTCGTTGTCCGCCTCAGAGAATCTCGAATTGGTTGTGTCTCAGCGCACCAATTTGAAGGTGCGTCCCCAGCGAGTGACCTGGAAAACATGCGTCACAGCATAGGCAAGGTGATAAAGTCTATCACCCATCGTTGGCGATCCGGGCAGGTCGCTGTTGAGGTTGCCGGACGACCAATAGATGACCAGGGGCCGCCCAATGATGTTCGCGCGCGGCACAAATCCCCAGTACCGGCTGTCCTGGCTGTCGTCGCGGTTGTCCCCCAGCACAAAATAGTGATCTTCCGGAACGATCAACTGGTGGTCTTCGACCAGTTTTGGCATTTCCTTCCACCATTTCGCGTCCACGCCGTAATCCGGAGCGTCCGTCCGCGGGAAATCGTCGCGGTAGGCATTGCGCATCTTCGTGATGTATTGGACGTACGGCTCTTCCAATGCCACACCATTGACGAACACCTTCTTATTGATGAGTCGTAGGCGGTCTCCGGGTACACCAACAACGCGCTTCACAAAGTCCTGTGCGGGGTTCACCGGGTAGTGGAAGACGACAATGTCGCCGCGCCGGATCTTGCGGTAGGGAAGCAGATGGCTCCAAAACCCGCCATCCTCGTAGCAAAGTTTATCAACCAAGAGGTAATCGCCGATCAGCAGGGTCTGTTCCATCGACTCCGATGGAATCGTGAATGCCTGCGCGAGAAAAGTCACCACAAAGACAGCGATCGCCACCGTCCCCGCCACCGACTGGATCGTCGCGGGCCACTCACCGGTGAAGATTTTCTCGCTCCATGACATGGCTAGATGGTTGGATTCGATTCGTCTATGTTGCGGTCTTCGTGCCGCTTGGTCTGCCTGAGTCTGTCAATGTGGCTAAATGTTCCAGGACCTGCCGCGCGGCTTCCTGCTCGGCCCGTTTCTTGGTCGCGCCCTGGGCTCTTCCTACGAATTGTGCAACATCTGCCTCGGGCAGCCGCGCTTCAACCGTAAAAGTCTTCTTGTGTTCGGGTCCTTCCTCTTTCACCAGCACGTACACCGGTTGCGGCCGTCCGCTCGCCTGCAGCGTTTCCTGCAATGCAGACTTGAAGTCCATGACCGGGAGAATGCTGGTTTCCAGGTTCATGTTCGCCAGTTCTGGTTCGACGATCGCACGCACAATAAAATCCCGTGCCACTTGCCAGCCGCCATCCAGATAGAGCGCCGCGAGAATCGCCTCAAGCGCGTCGACCAGAAGGCTGGCCTTGGCGCGCCCGCCGCTTTTTTCTTCTCCTCGCCCCAGACGCATGTAATCGCCGATATGTAATTGCTCAGCGACCCGTAGGAGATGGCGTTGACCCACCAGGTGAGCCCGCAGCTTGGACAGTTGCCCTTCTTGGAAACCCGGGAAACGGTGGAAGAGAGTTTCGCTAGTGACGAGGCCCAGTACGGCATCTCCCAGGAATTCCAGCAGTTCGTTGTCGCCGTCGCCCGGCAAATGGCTGACCGTGCCCGCCGCTTGGACCTCGCGTGCCTGCGAACTGTGCGTCAGAGCCTGCTCGATTAACTCCTGACGCTGGAAGTGGTGCCCCAGGCTCTCTTCCAACGCCAGGATTTCGCGTGACTTCATCACAAAAGGAGGCCGCGTTCGCCCTCGCGTCAGTTCTTCGGAGGCTGGCTCTGCGGAGTGGCCGGTGCGGGCGCCGTTCCACCGGCAAGTTGCTGCAGGCGGTCCCGCTCCCGGCGCGCCGGTGTCCCGATTGGAGTGTTGTCCTGCGTCAGTTCCACGGCGTGGTTTGCCACCTTAAGCGCCTCGGGATACTTGCCTTGCTTGTCGAGAACAAGCGCCAGGCGGAGAACGACGACCGGATCCGGATTGCTGGGAAGGGCGTCGATGGACTTTTGCAGGTCCTCTTGTGCCCCCGTGTAGTTGTCTTTCTTGAACTCGATAGTACCGATGATCGAGTAGGCGCTCGACCGCAGGAATGCTTTGTACATGTCGATTTTTTCCTGCGGAGTTCCCGCCGGAACGCTGATATCGGTATCGACGGTCTGGGTTGCCTTTTGCGCCATCTTGATGGCTTCATCGAACTTCTGGTCACGATCCAAATCGGTGTCACGCGTTCTCTCTGCGATCACTTCGGCCACCGTGGTCAAA
>Ga0265338_10010417_pt1 | contig 10908 bp, 8 predicted proteins | sample 42126metaG_FD_193579 | JGI IMG/M metagenome (GOLD analysis project Ga0265338, IMG submission 193579) | Rhizosphere microbial communities from Carex aquatilis grown in University of Washington, Seatle, WA, United States - 4-21-26 metaG | ecosystem: Host-associated > Plants > Roots > Rhizosphere >... | reverse complement strand
CCCAAAAACTGCTGAATATATTCATTGGATTTTATAGGATAATCCTGTCCGGTTAAAAGTATGACATAATCATATTGAATGCCGGAGGAAACTACTTCTTGAATTCCTTCCAGGCTCGCCTGCAAATGGGAAAAGTTCGCATATTTGATTACAAGGCGGTTCAGGAATCGGACGTTTTCATAAGTGCTCAAAGGCTCCCTCATCATCCGGTATGTTTCGTCGTCAGCTTTTTTGTCGATATGAATAAAAAACGAGGCACCTTCCGAGTTAAGCATACAGACAAGGCGTACGAGTTGTTCGGGTAATTTATGTGCCAGAATGATATATGCAATTCTCATCATACACTCTATAGATCACGTACTGACAAAGCTACCTGATCCATCCTATTTAAAATGTCTGGATCCAGGCTTATATCGAATTTCCTGGCAATTAAACAATGTGTCTGAGCAAGTTTTTCCAGATCGGGAATATGCAATATCTCTGGATGGCGGGAAATAGACCAATCAATATATCGTAGATTATCGTTGACCACCCTATCGGCAAATGGCGAATTCAAGAGAATTGTCTGGAAAAAGCTTTCTTCCGGGATTAACACATGACGAAAGAATCTGACGAATCTTGCATTCTCCTGCACAAATTTATCCAAATATTCAATACACTCCCTTGACAAACACCAATAGGCACTGCCACCAAATAACTTGTAATTCAAAGGTATCCTTCGTCGAGGCGGAAAATTCTCAGACAAAGCCGACCAAATCGGATCCAAAAATGACTTCTTGAAACGACCCTTCTTGGGAAAGGCCAGGCTCCTCGCAAAGAAATTGAAGTGCCAATAATTTACGCGGTCCAACCCGCCATTTTCATCCTTCCAATGCTCATTACTTGGCAAGGGGAAGTACTCCATAAAGGATTTCCCACCGCTAACTTCCAAAAATTGATGTATATATTCGTTGGGTTTTATTGGATAATCCTGCCCTGTTAACAGGATGACATAATCGAACCGAATACGGGAAGCAATAATTTCGTGAATTCCTTCCAGGGTAGCTCCGACATGGTTGTAATCTCCGTAATAGCGCGTATGCCGCTTGAGGAACCAGACATTCTTAAATGCGTTCAGAGGTTCACTCATTTTTTTGTATGTTTCTTGATTCGCTTTTTTATCAACATGAATAAGGAACGAATCCCCCTCTGTGTTCAGCTTGCAGACGAGGCGCACTAATTGCTCAGGTAATTTATGAGCCAGAATGATATACGCAATTCTCATTTACGCCTCAAACTGGAAGATAACTCCGTAAAGAAGTTAATTGATCCAATGTAGAATGGATAGCGAATTATCCGGAGAAAGAAAAAAGGTGAACGAAGGTTCATTTTATTCTTCTTTTTGTATCCCTGATCGACCTTTTGATAAGTTATACATAATCTCCGCTGTTCGTTCGGCATTCCTAAAAGAAAACAGTTCCTCGGCGATCTTGCGATTCACAACGCCTTGCTTCTTTCGTGCCGATTCTGAACTATATAGCTTTCGAATTGCCTGAGCCAAACCGTGCACATCGTTTTCTTCGACGATTATTTCCGGAACTATGCGTGGTATTTCCACATGGCGGGTCGTTATAATCGGTTTTCCAAAAGCCATCGCTTCCATAATAACTGTAGGAAACCCCTCTGCAACACCATTTCTGTCGAAACGGGAGGGAGCACAAAAGACATCACATGAACGATACATTGCTTTCAGCGCATTACCGCTCAATACCCCAAAGAATGCCACCTGTGCATCAATCCCGATTTCGTGGGCAAGACTCCTCACGTCAATTGTGCCGCTGCGTCTTCCCATATCTCCAACGACCCATATCTCCACGTCTGGCAGAGCCAGTTCTTTTACAGCTCTGAAAAGGATATCATGTCCTTTTCTCTCATCGAAATATCCAACAATCAGGATAATGAATTTCGTGGACGGATGATATTCGTCGATATCCACGCTAACCCTGACCACCTCAATACTTGCCGGGTCAATCTGGTAGCGAGTCTGAAGGAGTTCCTTGTTGTACTCCGTAACTGTAATGATCTGGTCGCAATTATTTAAGGCATGGACGAACAGTGGAGGATTTGGATTTTGGTAAAGTTCATAAGCGTGAAGCGTAACCACCAATGGCCGTTTCAATATCTCTTTACAAAAATAGCCTATAAACAACTTGTGATCGCCAAAAATGGAATAGATAATTTCAACGTTGCCCATTTTACTGGCAAAATACCAGGCAATTGCAAAATCCATCAAGGCCTTGAATCGGATCGCCGTTCTGAGGATGGAGATATATTTAAAGGGAGATCGAAGTGCAAAATAAGGCTGAAGTATGAGAATCATGATCGGATTCCAGCGCTGAACCCGCCACTCAGGTCTTGGATTATATAATCCAGGTTTATTTTTTGTCGGAAAGAGCGACAATTTCGCGCCCTTATTGGAAAGGACCGACAATTCGCGGAAAACAAAATGTTCCATCCCATCTTTTATACTTAAAATTACACCGACTTGCATAATCAGGTTCTCCGAATTCAACTGAAAGCCAAATGATAAAGAAAGGGTTTGTTGCACATTATGTTGGTAGAGCCCTCTTTGCCAGACTTGCCATGCTGATAGAGCGAAGCTGGTTATTCTTGACGTGTTTGGCAACCGATTCAAACAACCGCCTAAGTTTTTCAAAATCCCTTTCGGTGCGAAATTCATAAGGATGAGAATATATATGAATAACTTTCTTCTCGTTGGCGGCTTTGTCGACCCCTTTAACAATTTGCTGTATGTGAAATCCATTCAAGTTCAATCGCTCGAGCAGCAGATCAAATTTCCGATTTATCCTCAACAGACTTCTGGATGCAGGTAGGTTAATTAAGCCTGAAGGATTTGTACTAACTTTATATACTTGCGGTGTGCGGAATTGTGTTATGAGGTCAATCCGATTAAGGAGTTTGCCTACGAAGGGTATGGAATAATAATCCGGTGGCAGCAATTCATCACCACGGTAACAAACAAACCCATATTCCTTAAATAGGTCGATATGCCCAACCTGATTCCGAGGAAATACAACAGATGCAGGGCGGCTCACATTCATCCGCTGGGTTACCCGCAACCATTCCTCTATTTCAATCCGGGCATCCTGCCGGCTCAATATTTTTTCATTGAAAATTCGGTGTGTGTATCCATGAAAAGCGATTTCGTGCCTCCCGCTTCGCTGCACTAGGATCTTCATAATATCGGCGCCATACCATAACGGGGAGTTTGCATCGTAGATTTGATCAAAGCTCGCATATCGGCCTTTCCAATCTAGAACAGGGCAAATCTCACATTGCTCGCATTTCTCGTAGAACAAGTGGCCAACAACTGCCCATGTTGCTACTAAGCCGAACTCATCCAACATATCAAGGATTCGGATTATCGCATTGCGTTCCCGTTTTCCATCTTTTGAAAAGATACCGGGCCGAAAACTGTCGAAGTGCCCCCACGCAAGCTCGGTGTCCAATGAGAACAAGAAATATCCTGCATCCTCCGCTTCATCATGCGGGTCCAGGTTCATTCCAAATTCCTTTCAAGTCCATATTCCAATGCTCGACTCAATTTCAAGGCTGATTCATGCCAGGTCCACGAATGGGCTGCAGAGGCAGCCAGGATACCCATGTCCTTCATCGAATCGCGGTTCTTCCAGGTTAACTGAAGCGCGCCTAACAAACCGGATAAATCCGCGTTCTCTGCCCAGAAAACATACTTTCCCTCACCCGCAACATCCGTATGACAATCGATCCGCGTAGCCAGTATCGGCATTCCGGCCGCCATATATTCGAACAGCTTCACGGGGCTGCTGACTTGAAACTTTATTTCATTCGGAAAAGGGAGGACGCCCACATGAGCTTTTGCCAAAAGCTGGGGAATATCGATATGTGGCACTGGTCGTTTAACCTTGATCCGCTCCTGGGTTCCACGGGCGAATTCTACAAGACAATCTCGCTCATCCCCATCTCCAACCAGCCATAATTCGAAAAACATTCCTTCAGAATTTGCCTTTTCAACGGCACGGCAAAAATTCATCAGGTTGCGCTCAATATTCAAAGTCCCGATATAGATCAAACGCACAGGGTCACTTTGAGACGGCCAGAGGTGAGCCTGCGGGATATTCTTAAATAGGTCGAGACTTACACCCGATGGCCAGGTACCCCACAGCATATCCTTCGGCGTTTGGATGAAATCCGCCAGCCGGGAAGTGATCGTCACGTATCCGTTCACCCAATGTCTGGATTCTCTGCCAACAAAATCCTGAAACTTGCCTCGCAGCAATCCCTTTAATCCTTGCCGGCCGGGAGGCGGCATATGCAGGGACCGGACATCGATTACAAATAAAGGGCGCTGTTTCCTCAACAACTTACAAACCAATTTTACAGGCAGTAGCCAAATGGCGGACAACCGATCAAAAAGGATGATATCCATCCCTAAACGATAATGTAAGAGGAGCCAATAAATTCCTAGATGATATATCAAATGGCGCACGAGATATATATTGGGCATGGGAACGCAATAGACCTCGGTGCCGTCAATGGATTTTCGGCTAGATGGTCCGGCTGCAACCAGCAGAACCTGCCACCCCATCTTGCGAAGTTCAAGACTTGTATCAAGCCAGGTGGCCGAATCCATTGCTTGATCCAAATGGCCTCCATAAATCCAGACAAGAAAAGGCTTCCTGTTATCCCGACTCACGCAATAACCTCGAGATAAGTTTGTAGAAGTTGTCTTGCAAGCACATCCCAATCGTAATGATCAACAACCAGTTTTCGAGCAGCTTCGCCTATGCGCTGTCGCAAATTGTGGTCTTTAAGAAGTAGAAGGGTTTTCTCAGCAAACTGCTCTGGGGTATCTGCGACCAGGAGATGTATGCCATCCACGACATCCAAACCTTCGCAACCGATGGATGTGGTAACAACCGGCCTCCCCAAAGCCATTGCTTCAAGGATCTTCAAACGCGTTCCTCCTCCTGCCCGTAAGGGAACGATACAAATCGTACTTCGCTGGTAATAAGGGCGTACATCTTCTACCGAGCCTGTCACATGGATATTATCGCTTGTAAGTTCCCTGATTTCACGAGCAGGATTAATTCCTGTTATCCACAGAATTGCCTCAGGAATTTTTACCTTAATTTTCGGAAATATGTCTCGGCAAAAATAAAGTATTGCATCAATATTCGGCCGGTAATCCATATTACCCACAAATATCAATGCGGGAGCCCCTTCGGAATCCGGTAAAGGACGATATTGTTTGGTATCAATTCCATTCGGCACGACGTTTATTTTCAGGCTGGGATTGGAGTTTAAAAGAAGACGCCGATCCGAGTCAGAAACTGCAATACAGCGTGAAAAACGCTCCGTATAGTAAGGTTCCCAGCGCCTCATCATTATGCTGTAAAACAATGCTCGTAATTTCCTTGACATTTTTGGCTCGAGCTTGGATATTCTGTCATATTTACTAAAAATCACATCATGGAAGGTCACGACAGTTTTTGACTTCCCCAGGGGCTGAAGTGCCTCCCAATATAGGCTCATATGGGAATTTTCAATATCAACAATGTCGAAGTCAATCTTTGACCTGAGTATTCGTATCTTTTCAATAAGCTCTTTGGACTGAAAGTGCCTAAGCTCAATCGGGCGGCCGCTCACCAAAAATTGAATTGCTTCAATGGGGTGGTCAAGGGCATTGGATGGCTTAAGTTCAACCGTCTCAACACCTTTGCAAAATTTCAACAAGTCTGGTGTGTAACTGGCCTCGGTTTCATTGTCCACCAGTGTGGCCATCCAAAGATCATGTTCTTTGCTAATTCTTTTCGCCAGGTTGTAATTTCGAATGGATGCACCGGAAGAGGGAGGATACGGCAAATGATCTGCAATCATTAATATCCGCATAACTTCCTCAATTTTTTCCGGGACTAGGCTGGTCCAGTACATTTTGAAAATAGACCAGGATCCGATCAACAATTCGTTCCAGAGTAAATTGATTGTGTACGATTTCCAAAGCCGCTGTTTTCAATCTTGCAGCCAGACCGTCTACAGTTAACACACGATAGACTCCTTCGGCAAGTCCGGCCGGATCATTTGCAGACACTATTAAACCATTTTCATTATCAGTGATTAATTCCGGAATTCCACCGCGATCGGTAGCAATTACTGGAAGACCACCGGCCATCGCTTCCAGGATTGTTCCGCCAATAGGTTCCTCCCATCGCGATGGAAAAAGCAGTATGTCATAGTGTCGGTATGATTCAAGAAGTTCGCGATGGTCGACCTTGCCCAGGAAATTTACATACGCCACGAGATTAAGCTGCAAAACTAGGGATTTAAGCCAATTTAAATAGTCCTCTGCTCCAGACCCAGCAAGATCGAGACGAATGGTTTTAATCCCCATTTTGTCGACCAGAATCGCAAGAGCTTTAATTGCGTCATCCGGGGCCTTTTCGCTGCATAACCGGCCGGCGAATAATAATCGGAAACCATCTTTGGGGTTGTACGTACTCTCCCCACCGGGTTCGATCACCCATTCTGAAGGTATTCCTCTCGGTATGACCGTTATGCTATTTTCCGGAAAACCCTTCTCAACATAGGTATTTTTGAGTGCCTGGCTCACTGTCATAAGATGATCCAGGTCAATTTGGTGAAAACTCCCCAGGCCATCCATAGCCAAACGAAATCTCCGCTTGAGAGGATCAGATTCTTGATAAAGCTCCTCTTTCAAAGTGGAAAGCCAATCACTGCCGAGAGTGAATACCGTTGGTATATTTGCATCCTGTACTGCTCGAATGGGTCCGGTGCCAGTATTATAGAGCTTCCATAAAAAAGCTATATCCGGTTTTGTCGAAGATATCAATTCCTTGGTAATGTTATAGTTCTTCCGGCTTAAGATGAACCATTTTAATTGCGAAGTCCGACCACGAAAATGGAATGGATCGGGCAAATCCTTCATTGGATCTAACGCACCTGCTGGGTTGATGTAAAGCTTACGGTATACATTCCCATCGATGCATTCCCGGTTAACTCCCCAGGTGCTGGTCAGTATTACAACCTGGTGGCCCCTCTTCGCCAATTCTTCTGCTGTCTCTTTGCAGCGCAATTCATATCCTCCCATATAATAGGGTGGATATGCCTCGGTAATAATCAATATCCTCATTTTCTGGATGCCCATAACCGGATTTTCTGTAGAGGCAACGCAGCGGCTATTTGCGACTCCGCTATGAGGAAATCAAGGTCTTGTCTGGTGTAAATTGAAAGAAAACCACAACCCAGTATAAATGCAAAAAGATAGATACTCTTCAGCCAAAAAGGTGTTGGGTGAGTCGCAAGGACGATAGCAGCCCAAACACCAAACACTAGAACGGGTTTCAAATATGCTGAATCCTTCACTTGTGCCAATCTTTTTAAGAAAAGAACGTTTAACGGCACGGCAAGTATTGTACCTAAGGTGGTTGCAGTCGCGGCTCCCATGAGACCATCAAGCGGGACAAGAATGACCGCCCCAATCCAGCTTGCGGCTGCATTGACTGAATTAATGATCATCGGTTTTTTGCTGTCACCTAAAGCCACAATTGTCGTGCCCATGATATTACCCATCAACGAGAAGCACAGGTTGATCATTAGCACGGCAAATATCGGTGCGCTTGAATCGTACGCGGCGGAAAAGAGTAATCGAATAATTTCTTGGCCGAACAACAAAGAAATCCCCGCACCTAAAAGGGTTATGAAAGCCAGAATCCGAAGTGCGTGACTAAGGAACTCAGCGATGGCTGCCTGGTCGCCTTCCGCCGATATCTTTGCAAGTATCGGATAGAAAACGGATCGAAAGGGAGTATACAGGTTGCGGAGGGAATCGGGGATTTTACGCGCAACTTCATAAAGGGCAATGTCAGTGGGTCCGAGGAATGCAGCAATCACAACGGTATCGATTCTCAAAAAAATAAAACCTAATATATCGTTGATTTGCAAAGGAAACCCGAATCCAATCACCTCCTTGAAAATATCGGCCCGGAAAATCAGGCGCTTCTTGATCGGGATGGCGACAAACGCGAAAACACTCGCCGCAATTGATGATAACGCCCGGATTAAGATTAGCACGGTAATGGTTCGTTCTGTTCCGAAAATGAAACCAATGAGTAAAACAAGATTAGACAAACTTAATATTAAATCGCTCATCCCGATCTTGGAGAAAACAAGGCATCCTTGCAGAATCGCTCTGAAGAGAGATCGAAAGCTTTCAAGGGCAAATAAAAGAGGAACGTAAAGTACGTACTGCGGAAGCAGCGATTGACCAAATAAGGATGTCAGGAGAGGGCTGCCAAACCAGGCAAGTAGACCTGCTACTACGACGACGATACCCCGCAGGATAATAGACACACCGAAGAATTGCTCTTTTCTTGCATCATCTTTTGCCCCTGCAATGAAGCGGGGAACCGAGGTTTCGATACCAAGGGTACTAATCTGTCCAAGAAAAGAAATCACTACAAGTATTAGGGTATATATTCCAAATGCATCACTAGGAAATTTGTGGGTTATTAATATTGTAGTGACAAGACCCAGCACCAGGCCGAGAACGCTGTAAACACTAAGCGAAATCGTGCTCGATACTACGCGAGGGTTCGAAGGTCCGGAAGATGCATCGCTCACTACACTTCTCCCGGCGCAGGTAGATCCACCGGTTTACCAGGATTCAACCTAAACATAGCCTCGTTAAATCCAAACATAATGCCAATCAATGGAGACCAATAAGCCTGCATAAACATCGGATTTACTATTGCACCGAACAAGACACCAAGATATGTGAGGGCAAAGCTCAAAGAATAAGCCCTCATTTGCGGATCCAATATCAGCCGCCAGTTCTTAAAACTTCGCACCAAAAAAGCGATGGAAACCCATGCAAAACAAAGATATCCCAATATCCCGGTTTTCATCAAGATCCAAAAGTGACCATTGTGGATGTAGGCCAGCAAGTCACCAATGTTCGGGTTATGTGGCCGGTAATTTGCACCCAAGCCCAAACCCAGGAAGGGATGAGCGATCACCTGCGGGAGCACGTACTGGTTTTCAACGATTCTCCATTGCAGGCTGTTATCACCCAATTCGGTCGGTGTGAGGAGCGTCCCAAACCGACTTAAAGTGGCATTCAGGAATTCAGTAATAAACGTATTCGATGATGTCTGGACAAGGAAAATAACAAGCGCAACGATCACTACACCAAGCAAGCTTAATGCAAATAGCCTCGGCAATTCCCGATTTCTAACCAGATAAGCCATGACCAACACGGCGATAACTGTCATGGCCCAGAAGCTGCGATTGAAGCTTACAATGATTGCTAGAATGATCAAACCACACTGCAGGAATGTCCACACTGTCTGCTTCCTTTGGCTACCCAATGCCAAAAGGGCGATGGTCGAAATCCCGAGAACCATTACGAGAGCCTGGCCAGGTGGTAGAACTCGAGTGATACCGACATACGTTGTATCCTGGGTCGTCAGGTTTTCGACACGTCCAGGCAGGAAAGACAACTGAGAGCCGATAAAAAACTGGATCACCATCACGCCCGCCACAAATGTGGCCAGGACCAGGAGAGAATTAGCAAGGGACCTAAGTTGCTTTTCTTCACGCAGGAGATTCGTGACTGCAAAGAAGACCAGGTAGTTAGCTACAACTCGCACTTCTCCCAGGCTATCTTTCAAAGTTAACAACGATCGGCTGATGGCTAGAATGGTTGAGAAAAATGCGATGCCTACAAACAAAAGGAGGGGTAAATCCAGAGGAGTATGAATGAGATTGAATTTAGGCTCTACGAACGCCCGCAGCAAAATCAATATCAAAGTTAGCAAAAGAAGGATATCGTTCAGGTAGATATGCCCAATACCAATCGAAATACCGATATTGGCATTGCCATATAAAATAGTGGAGTTGAGGATAACTATTCCCAAAATGGCGATTATCGGCGATTTTATGATAAGTGGAATGAGGATAATAATGAAGAGAGCAGCAACCAAAATAAGGGGAGAAGTATAAACAATAGAGATCCCCAGGATTAACCCCACGATAACAGATAGAAAACCTAAATAATATTTAGATGGAACTTGCTCGAGAAATTGGGCTATCATGGATTTTTCAGACCTTATTAACTATATTTAATCAAGTTCAGCTATACCAATAAACCAGGACCTTTAAGGAATATTACCGGTCACACTAATGATTATCTTATTGATAAAATAATCCAACTGACTTGGCTACAAATTCGATTTCCTGATCGCTAAGTTCTGCGTACATAGGTAACGATAATATTTGAGGTGTTATTTTTTCTGTAATGGGTAGATCGCCCGGTTTATATCCTAAAAATATGGTCGCGGCTTGCATATGGACAGGTATTGGGTAATGGATCCCAGTAGACACACCTTTATTACTGAGGAAGGTCTGCAACTCATCGCGCTTCGGTGCGCTAATAACATATAAGTGATAAGCAGGGATATTACCGGGAGCTTCTGCTGGAGTAGTTACCGGGGTATTTTTCAATAACTTGTTATACAACTTTGCATGTTCCTGCCGTTTTTTATTCCAACCGGCAAGATATGGTAGTTTGGCTCGCAATACTACAGCTTGGATTTCATCCAAACGTCCATTTAAGCCAACCAAGTCATGGTGATAGCGAATACCCGAACCATGGTCACGAATTTTACGGATTTTGATCGCAAGTTCAGGGTCATTCGTTGTTATAAATCCACCTTCTCCGTACCCTCCCAGGTTCTTTGAGTAATAAAAGCTAAAACCTGCTGCGTCTCCTAAAGTACCTGCTTTCCGTCCTTTATATACTGCCCCATGAGCCTGACAGGCATCTTCAACAACCCGTAAACCGTGCCGCGA
>Ga0265338_10010416_pt1 | contig 10908 bp, 8 predicted proteins | sample 42126metaG_FD_193579 | JGI IMG/M metagenome (GOLD analysis project Ga0265338, IMG submission 193579) | Rhizosphere microbial communities from Carex aquatilis grown in University of Washington, Seatle, WA, United States - 4-21-26 metaG | ecosystem: Host-associated > Plants > Roots > Rhizosphere >... | reverse complement strand
CCACCAGACGATAGAGCGCCCCGCTGTCGAGCAGATGCCAGCCGCATCGCCGCGCCAGCAATCGGCTGACGGTGCCCTTGCCCGATCCGCTGGGGCCATCGATGGTCACCACGGGTGCGTTCGACAGCGGCGTTGCGCTCATCTGCCCTCCGCGAGATCCAGGCCCGCGTGGCGGGCCAGCTCCGGAAATCCGGGGAATGAAGTCGCGACATTGGCGACGTCGTCAATTTCGATGGTCTCGCGCGCCAGCAGGCTCGCGATCGCGAATGACATCGCGATGCGGTGATCGCCATGGCTGTCGATGCGGCCGCCGCCGATCGTGCCGCCCTGGATGCGTATCCCGTCGGGCAGCAGTTCGCATTCGATGCCGAGTATTGCAAGGCCTGCGGCCATGACCGCGAGCCGATCGCTCTCCTTCACGCGCAACTCGGAGGCACCGGTTACGATCGTCTCGCCGCGTGCCGCGGCCGCCGCGATGAAGAAGATCGGGAACTCATCGATCGAGAGCGGCACGAGTTCTTCGGGCACGCGTATGCCCCGCAGCGCGCTCGCACGCACATGGATGTCCGCGATCGGTTCCGGCCCGGGATCGTCATGCCGCTCGATGCGAATGTCGGCCCCCATGAGAGCGAGCATGTCGAGCAGTCCGGTGCGCGTCTCATTCACCCCGACGCCGCGGATAATCAGCCCGCGCGAGGCCGCAAGGCAGCCTGCAACGATGAAGAAGGCTGCCGAGGAGAAATCGCCCGGCACCGCGACGTTCGATCCGCTCAGGCGTGCGCCCCCCGCAAGGCTGACGCTGCCACCCTTGCGCTCCACCGTCACGCCGAAGCCCCGCAGCATGCGTTCGGTGTGATCGCGCGTGGGCGCGGGCTCGGTGATGCGGCTGGTGCCTTCGGCGTACAGCGCGGCCAGCAGCAGCGCCGATTTCACCTGTGCGCTGGCGATCGGCATCCGGTAGTCAATGGCAGACAGCCGCGAGCCGCCATGAATCCGTACCGGTGGCCGTCCTTCGCGGGTATCGATGCGCGCGCCCATTGAGCGCAGCGGTTGCGCCACGCGTTCCATCGGTCGTCGCATCAGGGAACTGTCGCCAACGAGCGTGCTGTCGAACGCCTGACCGGCCAGCAGTCCCATCGACAGTCGCATGGCCGTGCCCGCATTGCCCATATCCAGCGCAGCCGACGGTGCGCGCAGCCCCGCATGCCCGACACCGGCCACGCGCACATCGGTTTCGCCGGGCCGCTCGATTGCGACTCCAAGCGAGCGCAGCGCCGCGAGGGTGGCAAGACAATCCTCGCTGGCGAGAAATCCTGAAATCCCGGTGCTGCCCTCGGCGATCGCCCCGAGCATCAATGCGCGATGCGATATGGATTTATCTCCCGGAACGCGCAGCGAGCCCTGGATCATTCGGGAAGGCCGCGCGAGATATCGAGTCGCGCTGACGCTCATTGCAAGAGTGGGGGCAGCTCGCGCAGCAGTCGGTCGTTTTCGGCCGGCAGACCGATCGAGACGCGCAGGTATTCGCCGAGTCCATAGCCGCCCACCGGGCGCACGATCAATCCCACCCGGAGCAAACCCTCGTAGATGCGCTGCGACGCGGTGCCCACATGGACCAGCAGAAAATTGCATGCCGAGGGCGCGCACCACAGCCCGAGCGCGCGCAGTGCCGACTCCACGCGCGCGAGTTCGCGCATCGTCACCTCCACCGTCTGGCGCATGTGGGCCTGATCGGCCAGCGCCGCCGCCGCCCCGGCCTGCGCCACCGAGTTGACGTTGAATGCCGGCCGCAGCCGATTGAGCGTTTCGGCCACTTCAGGGTGCGAGACCGCGTAGCCGACGCGCGCGCCGGCAAGCCCGTAGGCCTTGGAGAAAGTTCGTATCACCACGAGGTTCGGATGATTGGCGAGCCAGCGAATTCCATCCTGCGTGCCGCGCCCGCGGCCGTATTCGAAATAGGCCTCATCGAGCAGCACCAGGCTCGAGGAGGGAACGCGCTCGAGCAGCGCCTTGACCTCGGCGGTCGGCGCCCAGGTGCCGGTGGGATTGTTCGGATTGGCGACGAAAACCAGCCGCGTATCCTCGCCGACTGAGGCGGCCATCGCCGCAAGGTCGTGCCCGAGCGGCATCGCGCTGTCGCGACCCAGCGCCGGCACTTCGATGCAACGCGCGCCGGTGGCCTGCGTCACGATGCGATAGATCGCAAAACCGTACTGTGAGAAGACCGCACTGTGCGCCGGCGTCAGGAAGGCTTCCGCCAGCAGCACCAGCAGATCGTTCGAGCCGTTGCCGACCGTGATCTGGGCGGGATCGACTTTCAGATGTGCCGCGAGCTGCTGCTTGAGTTCGTGGCTGGCGCCGTCGGGATAGAGCCAGATCTGTTCCAGGGCCGCATGCATCGCATCCAGCGAGCGCGGACTCGGGCCGTAGGGATTCTCATTGGAGGCGAGTTTCGCGACATCGCTCAACCCAAGCTCCCGCTCCAGTTCGGCGGCGGGTTTGCCGGGGATGTAGGGGGCCAGGCCGCGAACCGCCTCCACTGCCAGATGACCCGGATTGCGCATCGAACTCATGGACTACAACACTGCTCGCGGGTAGGACCCCAGCACGCGAAACAGTGAGGCCCGCCGCTTGAGCACCGCCAGTGCCTTGCGCACGGGTTCATCCTCGGCATGGCCCTCTATATCGATGAAGAAAACGTAATCCCACTTGCGACGGCGGGACGGACGCGACTCGATGCGGGTCATGCTGATGCCGAAACGTGCGAACGGCTCGAGCAGTCGCTGCAGTGCGCCGGGAGACTGCGTATCGCGCACGGACAGCAGCAGCGTGGTGCGATCGGAGCCGCTCGGGCGCAGGATCTTGCGTCCCAGTACCAGGAAGCGCGTGGTGTTGTCGGAGCGATCCTCGATCTCCCGCGCCAGCAGATTCAGTCCGTACACCTCGGCCGCGGTATCGCCCGCAATGGCCGCGGTGCCCTGCTCGTCGCGCGCGCGGCGCGCGCCCTCGGCATTGCTCGCCACGGGGACGCGCTCGACTTCCGGCAGATGCTCGCTGAGCCAGCCACGACACTGCGCCAGCGCCTGGCTGTGCGAGCACACGCGCACCACGCGCTCGAGCGAATCCATCTTGCCCATCAGGCAATGATGGATGTGCAGCTCGACTTCGCCGCAGATATGCAGCGCAGTGGCGAAGAATCGGTCCAGGGTATTGGTGATCGTGCCCTCGCTGGAATTCTCGATGGCGACCACACCGAAATCGGCGGTGCCGGATTCCACTTCCTGGAACACCTCATCGACGGTGGGCAGCGCCAGGGCGCGCACCGAGTGTCCGAAATGCTTGACCACGGCGGCCTGCGTGAAGGTGCCCTCGGGACCCAGAAAGGCCACCTTGAGTGGTTCCTCCTGCGCCAGGCAGGCGGACATGATCTCGCGAAACAGCCGCACGATCTCCTCGTTGCGAAGCGGGCCGTGGTTGCGCGCAAGCGCCAGACGCAGCACTTCTGCCTCGCGCTCGGGACGATAGAAATCAACCGTGTGCCCATCGGCGTGCTTGGAGATACCTGCCTGCTGCGCCAACTGCGCGCGCTGGTTGATGAGCGCATGCAGCTTCTCATCTATTGAATCAATAGATGCTCTCAAAACATTGAGATCACTGCTATTTTTTTCGGACTTCCTGGCGGAACGACGTGGCTTCATGCGGGTGTCAATCCTGTGGCTGCACGAGCCGGGCCGACAGAACTCCATCAATGCCCCGCAGCCGGGACAGCAGCGCCTCGTCAGCCGGACCCTCGGCATCGAGCAGCGTGATGGCGAATTCCCCGAGCGAACGGTTCAGCAGTTCGGCGATATTGAGGCCGGCGCTGGCAAGACAGGTTGAGATCTGACCGACCATATTCGGAATATTGCTGTTGGCGATGGCGATGCGCTGCGAGCCGGGCTGCCGCGGCAGCACTGCTTCGGGAAAGTTGACGCAGTTGCGGATATTGCCGTGTTCGAGAAACTCCCGCAGCGTTTCAGCAGCCATGATGGCGCAATTATCCTCGGCTTCCAGCGTCGATGCGCCCAGGTGCGGCAGGGTGATCGCCCGATCGTGGTTCTTGAGCGCCCGGGTTGGAAAATCGCAGACGTAGGCGCGCAGGTGACCGCTGTCCAGCGCCGCCACCACGTCGCTTTCCATGACAATGGGAGCACGGGCAAAATTCAGGATTACGCCGCCTGGCCGCAACAGATTCAGGCGCTGCGCATTCACCAGTCCGCGGGTGGCGGGCAGCAGTGGCACGTGCACGCTGACCAGGTCCGAGCGTGCGAACAGATCGTCCAGTGAAAGCGCCTGCTGCACGGATGAAGAGAGCTGCCAGGCGCGCTGCACGGTGATCTGCGGATCGTAGCCGAGCACTTTCATGCCCAGCGCCTCGGCACTGTTGCAGACCTGGACGCCCACCGCGCCCAGGCCGATCACCCCGAGCGTGCGGCCCGGCAATTCAAATCCGGCATAACGGGCCTTGCCCTTCTCGACCGCGGTATCGATCGCCTCGTCCGTGCCGCTGAGTTCGCGTGCGAACGCCCAGGCCTGGCAAATATTGCGCGCTGCCAGGAACAGCCCTGCCAGCACGAGTTCCTTGACCGCATTGGCATTGGCGCCGGGAGCGTTGAAGACCGGCACCCCGCGACGCGACAGCGCTGCGACCGGAATATTGTTGGTGCCGGCACCGGCGCGGGCCACCGCCAGCACGGACTGCGGGATCGCCATCGAATGCATGTCGGCCGATCGCAGCAGCACGGCGTGCGGCTCACCAATCTGCGAGGAAACCTCGTAGCGATCCCGCGGCAGGCGTTCCAGTCCGCGCACGCTGATGTTGTTGAGAGTCAGTATCCGGTAACCCATCGCACTGTCCTCAGCCCTGACGGCGCTCGAACTGGCGCATGAATTCCGTCAGCGCCGTAACCCCCTCGAGCGGCATCGCATTGTAGATGCTGGCGCGCATGCCCCCGACTGAACGATGGCCCTCGAGATTGACGAGGCCCGCCTCTCGCGCATCGGCCAGGAAGGCCGCGTCGAGCGCAGGCTCAGCCAGCGTGAACGGCACGTTCATCCACGAGCGGCACGCAGGAGCCACCGGATTGCGATAGAAACGCGACTCGTCGATGGTGCGGTAGAGCAGTGCGGCCTTGGCGCGGTTACGTTCTGCCATGGCATCGAGGCCACCGAGCCGGCGCAGCCACTTGAACACCAGCCCGGCGCAATACCAGGCAAAAGTCGGCGGCGTGTTCAGCATCGAACCCTCATCCGCCATGGCTTTGAAGTCCCACACCGCAGGGGTTCCCGGCCGCGCGCGGCCGATCAGCTCTTCGCGCACGATGACCAGGCACAGCCCTGCCGGGCCGATGTTCTTTTGCGCGCCGGCGTAGATCAGCCCGTAACGTTCGACCTCGATCGGTCGCGAGAGCAGCGTCGATGACATATCAGCGACCAGCGGTGCCTCGACCTGCGGCACGAAGGGGAACTCCACGCCGCCGATTGTTTCGTTCGAGGTGTAATGAAGGTAGGCCGCGCCGCTGGTCAATCGCCATTGGCCCTGCGGTGGCACATCCGTGTAATGGCTGCCTGCGGCGTCGGCCGCCACATTGACGCGACAGTAGTGCCGCGCTTCATTCAGCGCTTTTTTGGACCATGCGCCGGTATTAACGTAGTCGACACTGCTGTCGGCCGCCGCGAGATTCATCGGAATGGCAGAGAACTGGCCCGTGGCGCCGCCCTGCAGGAACAGAACCCTGTAGCGATCCGGGATATTCAGCAGCGCGCGCAGATCCGCTTCGGCATCGCGCGCAACGGTGAGGAAGGCCTTGCTCCGATGGGAGACCTCCATGACCGACATGCCGCCGCCCTTCCAGTCGAGCAGCTCGTCGCGCACCTGCTGCAGCACCTCGAGCGGAAGTACCGCGGGACCAGCCGAGAAATTGAAAACCCGCACGCGAAGTTCCTTTAGTTGAAGTGAATGAACATGGAGCCGTTAACTTTAACAGAAGGATTGCGACTCCCGATCGGGCGCAGCCCGATTGCGCCCTGCACTTTCGGCGGCTAGTCTCGGCAGGCCAGAAGACGGAGCCGGGGACTACGGATCAATGCAGGCGAAGGCAAAGCCGGCCACTCGGGCCGTCGCCAATTCACCGGGCGCGCGGCCTCGGCGCGCAGACAGCGGCGAGAAGACCGGTCTCGCGCGCTATTACGAACTTTACCTGGCGCTTTCCAACTCGCTGCGCGACGGCTCCTACGCCGCCGGGGAGGCGCTGCCCAGCGAACCTGATCTCATGCGGCGTTTCCGTCTCTCGCGCTCCACCGTGCGGCGCGCGCTGCATCGGCTGCAACTGGAAAAGCGCATCGTGCGACGGCATGGCAGCGGCACCTATGCCACGGCATCGCCCGACGGGGAGCGTACGCAGTTCAGCCAGAGCAGTTTCATCGACAGTGCGCGCGCCCTGGAATCAACCACCACCACGCGACTGCTGCAGTATCGGCAGCTCCCGACCCCGTCGCGGCTGCTGAAGCTGGCACCGGATTTCGGACCGGGGGCACTGCACATCGAGCGGGCGCGATCCGCGCGAGGCAAGCCCTTCGCGCTGCTGGCCGCCTACGTCACGACCAAATGGAGCAGGACGCTCACGCGCGCGGCCGTCGGCAACCATGCGACGGTTGTAGCCCTCGCCAATGCCGGAGCATCGTTTTCGATTGCGCACCAGTTCTATGGCGCGATGCTGGCCGATCAGCAGCAGGCCGGGCGGCTCAGTATCGCGATCGGCACCCCGCTGCTGCACGTCACCAGCCTGTTCAGGGAATCGAACGGACACATCACGCATGTCGAAGAATGGTTTCTCCGCTCGGACATCCACAGCCTGCATTCGATCATCGAACTGGCTTAGCGGATTGGCTCAGGCCGGATTCAGCGGCTCGGAGGAACTGCCGGCGCTGTCAGGCTGAACGCCATCTTCGGCCGCATCCAGCCCCTCGACGCGCTCGACTCCGGTGAGGCGTTCGCCCTCCGCCAGGCGGATCAGGCGCACGCCCTGAGTGTTGCGGCCCACCACCGAGATGTCGGCTACCGGCGTTCGGACCAGCGTGCCGGTGGAGCTGATCAGCATCAGCTCCTGATCGGCGCGTACCTGCAGCGCCGCAACCGTCGAACCATTGCGCTCCGTGGTCTGCAGCGCAATCACGCCCTGGCCGCCGCGGCCATGGCTTGGGAAATCATCGAGCGGCGTTAGCTTGCCATAGCCGTTCTCCGAGGCCGTCAGCACGTGGCCCTCGCCCAGCACCAGCAGCGCGATCAGGCGCTGGTCCAGGCCCAGCCTGACGCCGCGGACACCCGTCGCCTCACGTCCCATGGGCCGAACTTCTTCTTCGTGGAAGCGGATCGCCTTGCCGCCGCTGGTGCACAGCAGGATATCGCAGGTACCGTCGGTGAGCGCGACGCCGACCAGGGTGTCATCGCCACGCAGATCCAGCCCAATGATGCCGCTGGTGCGCGGCCGTGAAAATGCCGTAAGCGGGGTCTTCTTGACGGTGCCGCTGCTGGTCGCCATGAAGACGAAATGCTGTTCATCGAACTGCTTGACCGGCAGCACGGCATTGATCTTCTCGCCCTCCTCCAGCGGCAGCAGGTTGACGATCGGCTTGCCGCGCGAACCGCGCCCGGCCTGCGGCAGCTCGAACACACGCAGCCAGTACACCTTGCCGCGATTGGAGAAGCACAACAACGTGTCATGCGTGTGCGCCACGAAGAACTTCTCGATGAAGTCCTCATCCTTCACGGCGGTCGCGGATTTGCCGCGACCGCCGCGGCGTTGCGCCTGGTAATCGGATACCGGCTGCGCCTTGGCGTAGCCCGCGTGCGAGAGCGTCACCGCCACGTCCTGGGGCTCGATCAGATCCTCGGTGCTGAGGTTCAGATGATCGAGGCTGATCTCGGTGCGCCGCGCATCACCGAAATTTTCGCGCACCTCGATCAACTCACCGCGCACCACCTCGATCAGCCGTTCCGGCCGCGAGAGAATGTCGGATAGATCGACGATCTCGCGCAGCAGTGCCTGGAACTCCTCGACGATCTTGTCCTGTTCCAGGCCCGTGAGACGGTGCAGGCGCATGTCGAGAACGGCCTGCGCCTGGGTCTCGCTGAAGCGGTAGCCCTCCGCAGTCAGTCCGCCTTCCAGTCCCATGCTTTCCGTGCGGGTGGAGACCTCGCCTGCGCGCGCCAGCAGTTCCGGCACGATGCCTGGCGGCCATGCGCGCGCCAGCATGGCCGCGCGCGCCTCGAGCGGTGTCGGCGATGCCTTGATGAGCGCAATGACCTCATCGATGTTGGCAAGCGCCACCGCCAGGCCTTCGAGCACGTGCGCGCGCTCGCGTGCGCGCCGCAATTCGAAAACCGTGCGCCGCGTCACCACTTCCCGCCGGTGGCGCAGGAAGGCATCGAGCATTTCGCGCAACGACAACAGCCGGGGCTGCCCGTCGATCAGGGCCACCATGTTGATGCCGAACACGGTCTCCATGGGCGTCTGGGCGTAGAGATTGTTGAGCACGATCTCGGCCACTTCACCGCGCTTGAGCTCGATGACCACGCGCATACCGTCCTTGTCGGACTCGTCGCGCAGTTCCGCGATGCCATCGATGTTCTTGTTCCGAACCAGCTCGACGATGCGCTCGAGCAACCGGGCCTTGTTGACCTGGTATGGCAGCTCCGTGACGATGATGGCCTGGCGGCCCCGCTCGTCGATCTCCTCGAAGTGCGTGCGCGCCCGGATCGACAGCCGCCCGCGACCGGTCTTGTACGCGGTGGCGATTTCCTGCGCGCCATTGATGATGCCGGCGGTTGGAAAATCCGGTCCCGGCACGTGCTGCATGAGACCGGCCAGCGAAATGGCCGGATCGTCCAGCAGCGCCAGGCAGGCGTTGATGATCTCGGTCAGATTATGCGGCGGGATGTTGGTGGCCATGCCGACCGCGATACCCGAAGAACCGTTGACCAGCAGGTTGGGCACGCGCGTCGGCAATATGGACGGCTCGTGCTCGGACTCATCGTAATTGGGTACGAAGTCGACCGTTTCCTTGTCGATATCGACCAGCAGTTCGTGCGCCAGCCGCGACATTCGTACTTCGGTGTAGCGCATTGCCGCGGGAGGATCGCCGTCCACCGAGCCGAAATTGCCCTGCCCGTCGATCAGCAGGTAGCGCAGCGAGAAGGGCTGCGCCATGCGCACGATGGTGTCGTAAACCGCCACGTCGCCGTGGGGGTGGTACTTGCCGATCACATCGCCGACCACGCGCGCCGATTTCTTATAGGCGCGGTTGTAATCGTTGCCCAGCTCGCGCATCGCATGCAGCACACGCCGGTGCACGGGCTTGAGGCCATCGCGAACGTCGGGCAAAGCCCGGCCTACGATGACGCTCATCGCATAGTCGAGATAGGATTTCCGCATCTCCTCTTCGAGGGTGACGGAGACGATTTCGCGGGCTGCTTCGGTCACTCGTGTCGTGGCTTTGTCTGATCTGCAATTGCGAATTTGTAGCCGGAAATTATAGCACAGCGAGGCACTTTTCCGACGTTGTGGCAGCACCCGGGCAGCACCCGGGCAGCACCCGCCACAGCGCCTCCATACACGCGGCTATACTGCCGCCATGAACCTGGCTAACGCCGCACTGCCGCTTTCCGCCGAGGTGCAGAAATTCGACGCGCTAGCGCATGAATTCTGGGATCCGGGCGGCGCATTCCATCCGCTGCATGCACTCAACCCGGTGCGGCTGGACTACATCGCGCAGCGAACCGAATTATCGCAGCGCCGCGTCGCCGATGTGGGCTGCGGCGGCGGCCTGCTGGCAGAAGCGCTCGCGCGCCGCGGCGCGCGGGTATGCGGCATTGACCTGTCACCCGCCATGATCGAGGTGGCGACACTGCACGCGCATGAGAGTCAGCTGGCGATCGATTATCGCGTGTGCTCGGCCGATGAACTGGCACGCAGCGATGCGGGCGGCTTCGATGCAATCGCCTGCATGGAGCTGATCGAGCACGTCGATGACCCGGCAGCGCTGGTGGCGCAGCTGGCGACGCTGCTGCGGCCCGGCGGGGACCTGTTCGTATCGACCATCAACCGCAATCTGCGCTCTTTCCTGACGGCCATCGTCGGTGCCGAGTACCTGCTCAATCTCATTCCGCGCGGTACGCACGAGTATGCACGGCTGTTGCGGCCGGCCGAGCTCGCGCGGCTGGCGCGCGCCCAGGGACTTGAGCTGCGCGATGTCAGCGGCATCGAATTCAATCCCTTCGCGCGAACCGCGCGCCTGCGCGCCGATGCGGGCGTCAACTACCTGGCGCACTTCCAGCGCGGCGGCTGAGCGGCGCTTTGGGGTACGCGATACCACTGGCCGCGGTGCTGCTGGACCTGGACGGCACGCTGCTCGACACCGCGCCAGACATGGTGCGCGTCGCCAATCAATTGCGCGCCGCGGATCAGCTGCCGCCGCTGCCCTTCGCCGATCTGCGCCTGCATGTCTCGCATGGCTCGGCGGCGGTGCTGCGGGCCGCTTTCCCGGGCATCGACCCGCTGCGGCTGGCCTCGATGCAGAGCCGCTTCCTGGAGCAGTATCGCGAACACATCGCGACCGAAACGCGGCTGTTTCCAGGTTTCGAAGAAGTGCTCGCAGCCCTCGAGGGCAATAGCATTCCCTGGGGCGTCATCACCAACAAGCCCGGCTGGCTCACCGAACCGCTGCTGCGCGAGCTGGGACTGTACGAGCGGGCCGGCTGCGTGCTCTCGGGCGACAGTCTGCCGGTCTGCAAACCCGATCCATTGCCTCTCATTACCGCGGCGCGGCGCATCGCGGTGGATCCCGAGCGCTGCCTGTACCTGGGCGATG
>Ga0265338_10010415_pt1 | contig 10908 bp, 9 predicted proteins | sample 42126metaG_FD_193579 | JGI IMG/M metagenome (GOLD analysis project Ga0265338, IMG submission 193579) | Rhizosphere microbial communities from Carex aquatilis grown in University of Washington, Seatle, WA, United States - 4-21-26 metaG | ecosystem: Host-associated > Plants > Roots > Rhizosphere >... | reverse complement strand
AGAAGCATGAAGAAAGCTCTGATGATGATGTTCGCCTTCATCATGGCGCTCGGCGCGAACCTGGCCTTGGCCAGCTCGCGGACCGATGCCATGAGCGCCGACCCGAACGTGGTTGAGGACTACGACCTCATCTTCACGTTCCCGAATAAGGTGCTGGAATACAAGAACACTTCCGACTTCCGTTTGGGCTCCCTGACCGGCGGGAACGCCACCCAGGACGATTGGTCCGGCGTGTTGGACGGGAAGCACGAAGCGGTCGGCGTGGTGGGCTTGTACCTGCACCGCCCGATGGGGATCCTGCAGAACTGGAACGGCAAGGCCTACAACGCCGTCCTTTCCACCGCTTTCAATGACTTCGGGTTCGACACCTTCCACGGCGCCGTGAACGGTCTTGACAACGGCGTCATCAACGACCCGACCCCCCTGTTCGAGTTGTTCTGGGGCAAGTCCTTCTCGAGCCTGGACCTGGGCGTGAAGGTGAACTACGCCTCGAACAGCCAGAAGAACACCATCGATAACACCACCCCGGCGGACACCAGGGTGTACACCGACAAGGTGAGCGCCCTCGGCTTGCAGGCCGGCGTCGGCTTGAAGAACCTGGGACCCTTCTCCCAGGCGAACTTCTCCGCCGGCATCGAGATCGGCAGCATCGACCTCGAGCAGACCGACACCGTCACGAACACCTTCGCCGCCTCCCTCAAGAACGACAGCGTCAACGACATCAACGTCAACGCGCTGTTGCAGCACGACATGGGCGAGAACGACAACCTCCGGGTGTTCGCCAACGCCGAGTTCGGCACCTTCGGCATCAAGATCGCCGACGCCGGCTCGCCGAACGGCGACTCGGTCGCGGCCAAGACCACGTCGGACAACATCAACGTGGGCCTGGGTTGCAACCACAAGGTCAACGACGGGGCGGGCCTGGTGTCCGCCGGGTTGAAGCTGAACGTGGCCAGCGCCAAGGACACCGCTTCGGGCGTCCTGAACGGCGTGGCGGACACGGCTGACTTCGCCGACTTGACTGAGGAGACTCGCAGTTCCATCCTGATCCCCGCGTTCCTGAGCACTGAGGCGAAGGTGGCCAGCTGGTTGACCCTCCGCGCCGGCGCCAGCTACTACCTGTTCGGCACCGGGACCCGGAAGGACACCTACACCGGCGGCTCCCAAGAGTTGAAGAATTCCGTCGGCGGCAACGTGAGCTTCAACACCGGCTTCGGAATCAACTGGAAGAACTGGGAACTCGACACCGTGTTGGACACCAACGTTTTGGAGAACAACATCGGCAGCGTGCAGCCCGGACGCGGCCTGCTGTTCGGCGGGAACACCCTCACGGTGGCCTCGGCCGACCTGCGCTACAAGTTCTAAGAAGAGCCTGACGAAAGCCCCGTCCCTTATGGGACGGGGCTTTTTTTTTGGAAGCATCCAGGCGGAGGTATCAGCTCCCGAAGGGTTTTCCGCGGTCCCGGATACACTGACCCGCCCAGTTCCGGCCTTTCGCTCAGGCGCCCGACTAACGGCATTTCGGCCTTGTTCGACCAGGGGCTTTGTGGCACGATGACGCCTGCTCAATCTCCCGGAGGTTTCCGTGAAGACATTCCGATGGGCCATGCCGCTGTTCCTCGTCCTCGGGGCTTGGGGATCCGTGGGCGCGGCCCGAGCCCAAGACGCCCAAACGACCGGCACCCCGACGGTACATAAGACCGGGAAAGACGCCTCCGACCCTGAACTCGAGAAGTTGCGGCTCCAGAAAGAGACCCTCGAGCTTGAAGTTGAGAAACTGAAGCTCCAGGCCACGATGACGGTCCAAAGCGGGACCGAGGGCAAATACAGCCCCCGCGAGACGAAAGAGGAGAAGAACGAGAAGATCGACCAATTCCAGGCCGATTACTCGAAGAAGGCCGAAGACTTGGCCAAAGCCCACCGGGATGAAGAAGCTCTCCTGGTCCTCGACCTGGTCAACGGCGAGGTCTGGCACCACGGCACCCGCTATGGAATCAATGAATGGAACGCCCTGGTGGAGGGCCGCGGATGGAAGGTCCGGAAGGTCCTGGATGGACGGGATCCCTCGGGCCATGAGCGGAACCGCTACTCGTTTAGGAACGTTTATCTCCTTAAATATGAGAACCGGAGCCGGGGGGTATTCGACCTGAAGGCGGGGTCGTCGGCGGACGACTTTAATTTCCTCACCCCGGAGGGGATCTCCCTCAAGTCCGGCCAGGAAGACGTCCGGAACGCCTTCCAAAACGCCTATTTCCAGTATGACAAGCAGTACCGGTCCAAGAACGGCGTCGTCTTGCGGTACAAACACAAGGTGAAGTGGAATTTCGACGACAAAATGGAAATCGCCTTCGACCGGGACGGTCGGATGGTGGAGATCCGTTACGGCGTGTTGGACGAACGTTAGGATCAAAAGGAGACTTTCATGGTTGAAAACGCTTTTGCCCAAACCGCCGGGGCGGCTTCCGCAGGCCCCGCGGGCCTCTTAGGCTCGATGTTCCCCCTTTTGCTGATCGTGGCGGTCTTTTACTTCCTGGTCCTGGCCCCCAACAACAAGGAAAAGAAGAAGCGGGACGAGATGCTCAAGTCCATCCAGCGGGGAGACCGGGTGCTGACCCGGGGCGGGATTTGGGGCAATGTGGCCGACATGAAGGAAAACCAGTTGACGGTCAAGATCAACGAAAACACCAAGATCGAGGTCGAGAAGTCCTACATTGAATCGGTGGAAAAACCCGCTTAAGGCCCTAAGGATTGCGACCAAGGCCCCTGTCCAATGACGGGGGCCTTTTGGTTTCACCCAGGGTGGGACTTGAAACCAAGAAAAACCAGATTATGTTTGTCGTTGAGTTTGTTTTATAATATAGTTGGCAACCCCGGACAGCCCAAAAGCATTTTTTTCATGGACCCCAAAGGCCCCGGGAGGAAACTGCGCTAGACTCGATCTCAAGGGTAGATTCGTCCGACTCCGAGGCCTTCGAACATGAACGATATCCTGACCGCCCAAGACCTATCCGAATACCTCAAGATCACCACGACCACGATTTATAAGTTGGCCCAGCAGGGGAAGATCCCGGCCTTCAAGATCGGGAGTGAGTGGCGCTTCAAGAAGGACTTCATCGACAAGTGGCTGGAGTCCGGGGCGGATAACGCCCCGAAGCGGATCCTTGTGGTGGACGACGAGGCCGATATCTGTGAGCTGTTCGTGCGGGCCCTCTCGAAGAAGGGTTTCAACGTCGAGACGGCCAACTCAGGCCAGGAGGCCATCCGCCTCGCTACGACCCAGACCTACGACCTGATCTTCCTCGACCTCAAGATGCCGGGCATGACGGGCGTGGACACCTTTAAGGAACTCAAACGCCTGAACATCCGGTCCCTTATCGTCATCGTGACCGGCTACCCGGACAGCGACCTGCTGGCCGAGACCATGAAGCTGGGTCCCCTCACCATCATCCTCAAACCCTTCGACCTCAGTGAGATCCAGCGCGCCGTCGAGGCCCTGGTGCAGATGACCTGACCCGCCGTTTCAAACTTCGCCGGCATCCCTTACAATCCAACCGTGACCCACCCCCCATTTCTTGATCCGACCCGGCGGTTGCCGCTGACGGCGCAGGGAACCTTCGAGGCCCTGCCGGACCTCAGGCCCCTTTGGGACGCTTGGTCCGCGTTGGGGCCCGCACTGTGGTTGGATTCCGGCGGCCCGATTTCTGAATCCTCCCGATGGATCGTGCTGGCGGGAAAACCGACCGAGCGGTTCCAGGGGACGGGCTCGTCGGGGGAACACCTGGACGCTTCCGGCGCGTCGACTCCCATGACCTTGGAGGGTTTCCTGGGGTCCTTTGGAACCCTGGGGCCCCCATTCATCCCACCACCGGAAGCCTTCGCCCGGGCTTGGTTCGGTGGATTCACCTACGAGTGCGGGGTGGACCGGTTGGGCCTTCCCACTCATAGGTCCCAAGCCCCGGACGCTTTCTTCTTCCTTCCCGCCTCCTTGGTGGTACTCGACCGCGTGGAACGGCAATGGCGTTTCTACGGGGATGTGGATTCGTGGACGCCTTCAACAGAAGGGGCGAAAATCACTTCCCGTGAGTTCCACTCGGGCCCGCTCCGAAGCCGGGATGGCAAGTCCCCCTATGAAGAAGGGGTTCGGAAAGTTCTCCGGGCCATCGCGGCTGGGGACCTTTACCAGGCCAACCTTTCACAATCCTTCGAGGCCGTTTGGTCTGGATCGCCCTGCGCGCTCTTCGAGAAGCTACGCGCCTTGAATCCCGGGCCTTTCATGGCCCTTTTCCGTGGTCCAGGCTTCACCGTCGTATCCTCGTCCCCAGAGCGTTTGGTTCAAGCCCTGGGCGCGCGATTGGACGCGCGTCCCATTGCCGGCACCCGTCCCCGGGGCCGCACTCCTGAAGAGGACCTCCGGCTTCGGGAGGAGTTGACGGGAAGCCCCAAAGAACGGGCCGAGCACGTAATGATGGTGGACCTGGCCCGTAACGACCTGGGGCGGGTGTCGGACTATGGCTCGGTCCATGTCTCCGATTTCGCGAGGGTGGAGCCCTACGCCCGGGTCCAGCACTTGGTTTCCACGGTGGAAGGGCGGTTGCGGGAAGATGAAACCCCCCTCGGGATCTTGGACTCCTTATTCCCGGGAGGCACCATCACGGGATGCCCCAAGAGGCATTGCGTGGAGATCCTGAACGACCTGGAACCCCGTCCCCGGGGGTACTACACGGGGTCCTTGGGCTACGTGGCGCCGGGTCCCGTCCTGGATTGGAACATCCTGATCCGTACCTTCACGCTGTGGGACGGGGGACCGTTGGAGTTTCACGCGGGGGCCGGCATTGTTGCGGATTCGGACCCTGGGTTGGAATACGAAGAGACGCTTCATAAGGTCCAGGCCCTCGCGGAGTCGCTCGGGACGACGTTAATTTGAAACAGCCTAAACGGCCGAGCTAACCACAATGGACACAGTGGCCCCAATGTCCTCAATGGATAGATTTTGAGTTGAACTGATTGATCTTGTTTAACCCATAGAGCCCATTGGGACCGTTGTGGTGAATGGGGTTTTGGCTTTTTGCGCAAGATTGATTTTAACCGCCGGAAACAGCCATGATCACCACGCTGGACCCGGTGGCCGCTATGTGAGGATTTGATTCACCCAAAAGATGGTGCCTTTCAAAACCATAGAGCCCATTGTGCTCATTGGGACCATTGTGGTGAAAATGGTTTTGGCTTTTTCAAACTGGAAGGGGGCGCGATGAACCAGGCATACGTGGACGGGAAGTGGGTACGGGAGGACCGGGCGGTCCTGCCCGCCTTCCATACGGGCCTTTTGTACGGGGAATCCGTTTTCGAGGCCATTCCCTTTTATTCCGGCCATCCCCTTTTTTGGCAAGACCACCTGGCCCGCTTTAAAAAGGGCTGTGCCTTCCTGGGCTGGCCCGCCCCCGCTGAACCGCTCTTGAAACGGGTGGCGGCTGAGGCCTGGCGCCGTTGGCGGGGAGGACCCGAAGGCATCCTTCGCTTTAATTGGGTCTCGCCGGTTTCCCCGACGGAAAGCCCGGCGAAACCGGGACCGGCCCGCCCCATGCTCGTGGCGGCTTTCCGGGCCCTCCGGCATGACCCGGCCCGGGATGCGCCGGTTGATTTGAACGTGGGGGTGGCCCGGTGGCGGGTGCCGGATGGGGATGCCTATCCGGGCGCCTTCAAGACAGCCTTTTACCTGACGGTCCGCAAGGAACTGAAAGCCCACCCTCGCTGGCAGGAGATGCTCCGGCTCAACTCCCAAGGCATCGTCTTGGATGGGGCCTTTTCCTCGCCGCTGCTCCTGTCGCCGGGGGAGGTTTGGGCCCCCCCGGTTGGCCGGGGCGGGTTGGAAAGCGTGACCCGGAAAAAGGTCCTGCGGCTCTGCGCCCAGTGGGGGTGGAAAGTCCGGACGCGGGCCTGGCGTCCCACGGATTGCTTCCGGAAGGGGCGGGAACTGGTGTTTGTGGGATCGGGTTTGGCGGTGGGGCGGGTCCGCCGGTTGAACGGAAAAGCCCTTCCCGGGGAGGACCCGGGAGCCGGGAAATTGTGGGGGGCTTACCGTCGGTGGATACGACAAACCCGCGGAGGCTGACCGGTGGAGGTTATAATGCCCGGACCCTTCTTGGAGGAACCATGGCCCAGATAATGGATGGCAAGGTGGTGAAAGCGGCCGTTTTGGAGGCCTTGAAGGCCCAAGTAGCCCAGCTTCCGGAGGGCGGCCCCAAACCCGGGCTGGCGGTCGTTTTGGTCGGGGAAGATCCCGGCTCCAAGATCTACGTGGCCAACAAAGAGAAGGCATGCCTGGAGATCGGCTACCACTCAGTCGTCCATCGGCTTCCGGTCACGACCTCTGAGGCCGCGCTCCTCGCCCTCGTGGACGAGTTGAATGGGGACCCCAAGATCCACGGGCTCTTGGTCCAAATGCCCATCCCGAAGGGGTTGGACCCCCACAAGGTGCTCTTGGCCATCGACCCCCGTAAGGACGTGGACGGCCTGCATCCGATGAACCTCGGCCTATTGGTGGCGGGTCTGCCGGGCCTTAGGTCCTGCACCCCGGCTGGGGTCATGGCGATGCTCAAGCATTACCAGGTGCCGGTCGCCGGGAAGAACGCCGTGGTGGTGGGCCGAAGCAACATGGTGGGGAAGCCCATGGCCCAGATGCTCCTGGCGGAAAACGCCACAGTGACGATTTGCCACAGCCGGACGGCGGACCTTCCTGCGGAAGTCCGCCGGGCGGACATCCTGGTGGCCGCCATTGGTAAGGCCCGGTTCATCACGGCGGACATGGTGAAGCCCGGCGCGGTGGTGGTGGATGTGGGGATGAACCGGCTTCCCGACGGAAAGCTTTGCGGCGACGTGGACTTCGCCGCGGTGTCCGAGAAGGCCCGCCTCATCACCCCGGTCCCCGGGGGGGTCGGCTTGATGACCATCGCCATGCTGATGAAGAACACCTGGGAAGCCTTCCTCTCCCAGACCGGCCGGAAACCCGGGTGATCCGCGTCGGCTTGACCGGCGGGATCGGGGCGGGCAAGAGCCAAGTCCTTTCCCTCCTCCGCCGACAGGGGGTACCCACCCTTTCGACGGACGACCTGGCCCACCAATGCCTGGCGCGGCGGGACGTTCGACGGATCCTGGCGCGGAGGTTCGGCCCCCAAGTCCTGGACGGCCGGGGAAACCTGGACCGGTCCCGCCTGGCGGACCGCGCCTTCTCTTCGCCCCGCGACCTTCGATTCCTGGAAGGGGTCCTGCATCCGAGGATCCGCCGTGAAGTGGAACGCTGGGAAACGGCCCAGGGACGGAAAGCCCGGGCGCCCCGGTTGACCGTCGTGGAGGTGCCGCTCCTGTTTGAAAAGGGGTGGGATGTTTTTTTCGACGGGGTCCTCTGTGTCTCGACTCCCCCCTCGATCCGAAAACAACGGTTGGCCGTCCGGGGTTGGGATCGGGCGGAGATCCGCCGCCGTGAGGGGGGCCAGTGGCCCCCGGCCCGAAAGGACCGGTGGGCGGATTGGGTCTTGTTGAACGACGGATCCGTGGACCGGTTGGCCGGCAGGGTCCGGGCTTGGCGTCTCGCCTGTAGCGGCAAAGGAACCCGATGAAAAGGCTGGGGGAAGCGCTCGAACTGACAAAATGGTCCACCGGCCGCCGGTGGGCCGCCTCGATTATTTATTTCCTCCTGGGGATCCTCCTGGCCGCCCAGGCCACCTTCCAGGAAACCGGCTCAGCCTCCGCCATGATCCTGTTCCTCCCGGTGTTGGCCCTACTGACCGCCTGGATCGAGTGGGAAGCCACGATGGTCTTCGGGATGGTGGCCCTGGTCTTCGGGATGGTGGCCCTGGCCCCCTTTACGCCCATCCCGACCGGTTGGTTCGTCTTGACCCTCGTCCTGATCGCCTTGATCGGGGCATTCGTGATCCGGGACGCCCGGACGGGCGAGGAACTGGTGGTGAGGGCCCGGTCGGGGATGGAGGAAGCCGAGGTCTCGGTCAACGCCCTCCGGGCCGAAGTGGAGAAGGTGCGGGCGGGTTACGGGGTGGACCAGTTTAAGATCCAACGTTATCGGGCCCTGAACGAACTGGCCCGGAACCTGGCCATGGTCTATAAGACCCAGGACGTCGTGGTACTGCTCATTGAGACCATCTCGAAGACCTTCATGGCACCCGGCGCGGTATACACCCTCCTCCTCTTCGATTCCAACCACGGTAAGGCACTCCACGCGGTGCGCTACAGCATGGACACCGACATGGAAACCCGCCTGAACCGGTCCCGTCTCGACCCCGAGGAACCCTACAACGCCTGGGTGGCGGCCAACGCCCGGGCGCTTTTCTCCAACGATACCCACAAGGACTTCCGGTTCGAGAACTACGCCCCCGAGTCCGGCCCCCGGAGCCTGATCGCGACACCCCTGTTGGCGGGGCAGGAACTGGTGGGCCTTCTCCGGATCGAAAGCCCCCAACCCGACGCCTTCCGCCAGGACGACGCCCGGCTGCTCTCGAACTTCGCGGACCTGGGCACCGTGGCGCTGGAACAGGCGGGCCTTTACCGCCAGACCGTTGAAATGGCCATCACCGACGGGCTGACGGGGCTTTACGTCCAGCGCTATTACAAGGAGCGCGTCCGTGATGAGTACCTCCGCGCGAAGGAATATAAACTGCCCCTCTGCGTCATGATGATGGACGTCGACAACTTCAAGTCCTACAACGACACCTACGGCCATTTGGTGGGGGACAAGGTCCTGCGGGCCATCGCCAAGGTCCTGAAGGACACGGTCCGTACGGTGGACTTGGTGGCCCGCTACGGCGGGGAGGAATTCTCGGTGCTGCTTCCGAAGACCGGGTGGGACGGGTCCCAAATCGTGGCGGAACGCATCCGTCGGAGCGTGGAGAAGCTGGAGATCCCCGTGGTGGACCAGATGACGGGGGTCACGGTCTCCATCGGGGTGGCTGAGTTCAACCCCGACTGGGCCGACGCCGATGAGTTCATCCGCCGGGCCGACCAGGCGCTTTACCGCGCCAAGGCCGAGGGGAAGAACCGCGTGTGCCGCGCGGAATCCGACGCCGGGGAGACCCCATGAGTTTCCTCGCGCTTCCCTGGACGGGCGCCGTCTTGGCCCTCCTGGTCCTTGGCCTGGAGGGGACCTTCGGCTTCCATGGGTTCGTCGTCCAACTGGGTCTCTTGGGGATTTATCCCTACGCGAAACGCCGTCCCCGCGCGGCCTGGACCGCCGTCTGGACCCTCACGGCCGGGATCGCCGCCCTGAAGTGGGGCAAGGACGCATTCCCGGAACTGGCGGGTTGGCCGGAGATCTTGGCGGCCTTGTCCCTGGTCTGGCTGGCCCAAGTGCTGGATAAACGGACGGAACGCCAGGTGGCGCATTTCACCGGGCTGCAGGCCGACCGTCGGGCGGAGCGGGCGGCCCTGGAAAGGAGCCTCCAGGAGAATAAGCGCGAGATCAGCGCCTCCTCCCAACAGCTCCGCTCGGTGGAACACTTGTTCGACGTCATGCGGGAGGCTGGCACCACCCTGAACGTCCAGGAAATGCTGGGACTGGCCCAGGAATTCACCGACCGGATGTTCCGGTTCCGGCATTTCGTCCTGGGACTGACGTCATCGGACAGCCGCCGGTACGAGGTGCGGGCCGCGTCGGGCTGCGACGAGACCATGCTCCGGGCGGCGTCCCTGGACCGGAAGGCCCCCACCCTGGTGGCCCTCCTGGGAGCCGAAGGAAAGCCGCTGTACGTGCCGGACACAGGCGCCGATCCCCGGTGGGTCCGTCCCGCGGAACTCTCCATCAAGTCATTCCTGTTCGTGCCCTTCATGGTTCGGGATGAGACGATCGGTTTCCTTTGCGCCTTCTCGCGCCAAGACGCCCTCTTGGACGAGGACCGTTTCCAGAACCTCCTGGTGTTCTGCAACCAGATCGCAATCGGCCTCCAGAAGGCGCTCCTTTACGAGAAGGTGCAGCGACTTTCCATCACCGACGGGTTGACCAAGCTCTACTCCTACCGGTATTTCCGGCAGAGGCTGGATGAGGAACTGGTCCTGGCCCAACGGTACGACTCCCGTTTGTCCATGCTGATCCTGGACATCGACCACTTCAAGAAATACAACGACACCTACGGGCACTTGGCGGGGGACCAGGTCCTCCAGGAGGTGGGGCGGTTGCTCCGGGAGAACTCGGAAGCGTCGCACCTGGTGGCCCGTTACGGGGGCGAGGAGATGGTGGTGATCGCCCCCGAGACGGATCGGGAACGGGCGAGGCTCCTGGCGGAGAAGCTCAGGACCGCCGTCGAAACCGCGGTCTTCGACGTGGGAACCGACTCGACCCGGGTCTCGGTGTCCATCGGGGTGGCGGTCTATCCCGAGGACGCGACGACGAGCCTGGACCTCGTGGCGAGGGCCGATAAGGCCCTCTATGGGGCCAAGAGCGGGGGAAGGAACCGGGTGGTGGTCTATACCAAGGCCCTTGAGACCCATGAAAAAACCATTGACACCCCCCGGGGGGAAGGCTAGGATTCCTCAGTCGCCCCGTCCGGGACGACATTCGAAGGCTTCCGGTTTCACCTCCCGCTGTTCCCGAGTGATTCCATAGCAACCAGCACCTTTTTGAAACCCTCGATTTAATTCCATCCCGAGTAAAACCTTGAGACCCAATCGACCGAATCACCCGCCTCCGAGGGGCCCCCGCAGGCCCCTCCCCCAGCCCGACGTCGCCTATGACCCCCCGATGCCAGACGCACTCCCGGGGGGCGATTCGGAAAGGACGGTCACCATGGATATCGGGGATTTAAAGAAGAAAAGCATCACCGAGCTGTACGAAATGGCCCTGGGCCTTAATTTGGAGAACGTGGCGGCCCTGAAGAAACAGGACGTCATCTTCAAGATCCTGGAGGC
>Ga0265338_10010414_pt1 | contig 10908 bp, 8 predicted proteins | sample 42126metaG_FD_193579 | JGI IMG/M metagenome (GOLD analysis project Ga0265338, IMG submission 193579) | Rhizosphere microbial communities from Carex aquatilis grown in University of Washington, Seatle, WA, United States - 4-21-26 metaG | ecosystem: Host-associated > Plants > Roots > Rhizosphere >... | reverse complement strand
TGCTCGCGCCAGGGATAGTCGGTCCTGAACCAGCGCTCCTCCTGGCTGACGCAGAAATAGGGGCCCTGGAACAGCTCGGGCGGCAGGATCACCTGGGCGCCCTTGGCGGCCGCCTCGCGCACCAGCCCGGCCACCCGCGCGATGTTGGCCGCCATGTCCTCGCCGAACGAGGCCTGCAGAGCGGCGACGGAAAGGGTGCGGGCCATCACGCCGGCTCCTGCTGGGTGATGCAGTGGAACGAGCCACCGCCGGTCAGGATCGCGCGCGAAGAGAGGCCGATCACTTCGCGGCCTGGGAACAGCGTCTCCAGCGCCTCGACCGCCAGGCGACTGGCGGTCTCCTCATAGGCCGGCGCGATCACCGCGCCGTTGGCGATCAGGAAGTTCATATGCGAGGCGGCGATCGGCTCGCCGTCCTCGTCCAGGATCCGCCCGGGCGAGGGGATGCGCACCACCTTCAGCGGCCGGCCCTCGGCGTCGGTCATGCCGGCGAGCGTCTGGGCGGCGGCGGCGTAGGCCCCGGCGTTGGGATCGTCCGAGCCGAAGGCCATGGGGCAGACCACCACCCCCGGCGCCACGAAGCGGGCGAGGTTGTCGACATGGCCGTCGGTGTGATCGTTCATCAGCCCCTCGCCCAGCCACAGCACCTTGCGCGCGCCGAGCGCCTCGCCGAGCGCCGCCTCGGCCCGGGCCTCGTCCCAGCCGGCGTTGCGGTTGGCATTGAGCAGGCACTGGCGAGTGGTCAAGACCGTTCCGGCCCCGTCGTGGTCGACCGCGCCGCCCTCCAGCACGAAGTCGTGGCGCGTCAGGGCGGCGCCGGCATGGTCCGAGATCTGCCCCGCCACCTCGTCGTCGCCCTCGAGGATGTACTTGCCGCCCCAGCCGTTGAAGCGGAATCCCGCCGCGTGCGCCGGGTCCAGGAAGATCGGCCCGGTGTCCCTCAGCCAGATGTCGCCGAAGCGGCCGGGCACGATCTCCACGCCGGGAACCGCCCCGATCATGCGCCGGGCGGTCTCAGCCGCCTCTTGGCCAACCGTCATCAGCCGCACGCGCTCGCGGCCAGGGCCGGCCAGGGCGCCGGCCAGGGCGGCGACCTCGGACTGGGCCTCTTCCAGGTCCTCGAGCCACAGGTCCGCATGGCTCGGGAACCCCAGCCACATCGCCCGATGCGGCGCCCATTCGGCAGGCGGAAAAGCCAAGCTGAATCCTCCTTGGAGTCGGGACAGCGCCACGTGGCCCGTCGCGGCGTGGGGATCAAGGGCGCCGCAAGCAAAAAGGGCGGCTCCGCGAAGCCGCCCTCCGCCTCTATGGCCGCGGCCTGATCAGAACTGCATGCCCAGGGTCGCCGTGATCGTCCGCGGCGCGCCGACATACAGGAAGTTGGTCGCCGGGTTGTAGGTGAGGGCCGTGCCCGGGATGGGATAGGCCACGCTGTTCGACACCGTCGTCGTCCGCGAGAAGTAGTACTTGTCGAAGAGGTTCTGCACGTTCAGCTGCAGATAGCTCCCGGACATCTGCGGCAGCTTCAGGCGCGCATCGAGCCCCCACACCGCATAGCCGGGGATGCTGGCGTCATTGGTGTCCGAAACCCATCGGGAGCTGATGTACTTCACCTGGCCGCCGATGGTGACCGGGCCGACGTCGTAGGTGGCCCGCGCCGCGAAGGTGCGATCGGGCGTCATCACCAGCTCCTTGCCCTTGGTCGGCAGGGCGAAGGTCACACCGGCGGTCTGGACGATGTAGTTCGACTGGAGCTCGCTCTTGTTGAAGTTGGCGCTGGCGTAGAGGTTCAGCCCGTCGATCGGCGTCATGCCGCCCTCGATGTCGACGCCCCGCACCAGCACGTCGCCGACGTTGCGGTCGATGCTGAGGGTCGGATCGTTCGGGTCGTAGGACTGGACGATGCGGTTCTTGAACCAGTCGTAGTAGCCGTTGACGGACAGGGTGAACCGCCGGGACTGGAAGCGGTAGCCGACGGCGACGTTGTCGCTCACCTCAGGCTGCACGGTGATCCCGGTCGAGGTGTAGAGGTCGTCCGTCTTCGGCGCGGCGAACCCCCGCGCGTAGGAGACATAGATCAGGTGCTCGTCGGCGAGCCGGAAGCTGGCGCCCGCGTTCGGCAGGAGCTTGTTCCACTTGAAGGTCTGGGTGAACGGGAAGCGGAAGTTCGGAACGCCGTTGAGGCCGGTGCTAACGCCTGTGCCGAGCAGCGAGGTCAGGGCTGCGGCCGAGGCGCCCGGCGTCCGATGGGCCGCCAGGTCCGCGGCATAGGCCGACTGGACGGCGGTCTGGCTGGCCGTGTCGCACCAGGCGCTCGTGCCGTTGTAGGTGTAGCAGTACTGGTTGACGTCGCGCTGGAAGAACGGCGCCCGCACGCCGATGTTCACGTGCAGCCGGTCGTCGACGAACTTACCGATGTAGTTGGCCGAGACCTGGTTCAGCATGGCGATCGACAGGCGGTCGCGCTTGCGCAGGATCGAGCCGTCGGCTCCCAGGATCGGCGGGCCATAGCCGGGCTTGGCGCCGAAGACGTCGGCTGGGCCGCCGGTGACGGGATCGACCGTCGTGAACTCGCCGGTCTGGCGATGATGACCCAAGTCGAGGGTGTAGGAGAGCTGGAGGTGGTTCGCCGCGTTCAGGTCGTAGAGCAGCGACGAGGTCAGGCCGTACCGATAGGTCTCGGTGTTGCTGGGCGAATAGGCCACCACCGTGTCCAGGATGTCGCCGTCCCCGTTCAGGTCCACGCCCGCGGCCGCGCTGGAGCCGATCAGGCGCTTGTCCTTTTCGCTGAGCGTCGTTCCGCCCCCGCCGTTGGCCAGGGTGTAGAAGAAGGTCGGGTCGAAGGTGAAGGTCAGGTTCCGGGTGAGGGCGAACTGCGACTGCCCCCGCGCCGAGAAGAAGTTCACCGGGTTGGGGAACAGCAGCCAGTAGTTGGCGTCGGTGCCGCCGGGGTGGAAGGCGGGGCTCGGCACGGTGTCGGCTACGCCCGGCTTCGCGGTCTCGGGGGCCCAGGTATAGTTGTCGCCGTCGAAATAGGGATCGCCGGCGGCGGCGATGGTCGCGGCCGAGGCGTCGAAGGGCGGGTATTGCCGTTCCTGGACGTAGTTGGCGACGACGCTGATGAAGTCGGTGTCGCGCAGGGGCTGGTAGATCTTGGCGTTGAGGCCCCAGCGCGTCGAGTCGCCGGGGCGGCCCTTGAAATTGTCCTCCCGGCCGTATTCGCCGGCGAAGAAGGCGGTGGTTCCCCAGGGTCCGAAGGCGCCGGTGTCGATCTCGCCGAAACCGCGGGCGTAGTGGTCGCTGCCGTAGCTCAGCTTGCCGACCATGCCGAAGGTCTGTGGCGGGGTCTTGGTGACCACGTTGATGGACGCGCCAAGGGCCGAGGCCGACGGGCTGTCCACGTCGCTGGAGCCGATGTTGACCGTGATGTGGTCGATCAGCTCGGCGATCATGTATTCGCCGAAATAGCAGGCGTAGTTGCCGGTATCGGTGACCGGCGCGCCGTCGATGGCGATGGCGATGTGGCCGCCGGAGGGATTGCACTCGAAGCCGTGGATCCTGAGGTCGCCGCTGTTGAAGCCGCCCGGATCCTCGGTGGAGTTGCTGATGCCCGGCAGGATATTGATCAGCTGACCCACATTCTGGCTGGGCGTCTGGCTCTTGATGAATTGCTGGTTGATGATCGAGACGTCCTTGGCCTCGTTGACCCTGACGGCCAGGCCGCCGGTGGACGGCGGCGTGCGGGTGCCGGTGACGATCAGCTCCTGCACCTGGCTCGCCGTGGATTGGGCCAAAGCGGGGCTGGCCGCCGAGATCACGAGCGCAAGCGCCGTCGTCGCCGCGCCCGCGGCGAGCATTCCTCTGGTGTTCATGGTTCCCCTCCAACCCGCGCAGAGCTCTGCGCGTCGTGTTGGACAGGTCATTGCCAAACCAGTTTGACAGGGCGATGCCGGGCCCGTGAAGCCGTGACGAACCCTCCGCGACACAACCGTGTCGCCATAACGACGTTCTTGTTATTGCTCAGGTTGCAGCGGCGGGGGCCTAGGCCTCGGCGAGCTGCAGCTCACCCGCCCGCGCCAGCACCGCGCGATGCGCGAGGGCCTGCTCCATGAACAGCGCCGTATAGTCGTCCACCATGGCGTCGACGCCGAAGTGGGCCACCCGCCGCCGGCCGCGGGCGGCGAAGGCCTGGGCCATCTCGGGCTGGGAGAGCATCATCTCCATGGCGCCCTGGAAGGCCGGAAGGTCGTCGGTAGGGACGACCCATCCCGACCGGCCGTGCTCGACGATCTCGCTGGGTCCGAAGTCGCAGTCGGTGACCAGCGCCGGCGCGCCGCAGGCCAGCGCCTCGGCCACCACCGTCGGAAACCCTTCCCAGCGGGAGGGCAGCACGAACAGGGACGCCCTGGCGAAATAGGCCCAGGGATTGGCCACGAAGCCCGGGAAATGCACCCGGTCGGCGACCCCGAGCGCCGACGCCTGGGCCTTGAGCTGGGCCTCCAGGCTGCCCTTGCCAAGGATGACGAGGTCGAGGTCCCGGCAGGCTGGATTGGTGGCGAACGCTTCCAGCAGAAGGTCGTGCGCCTTCTGGTGCTCGAGCCGGCCCGCCGTCACTACGAAGGGCCGCCTGGGTCCATCCTCCAGCGGGCCGGAGGCCATTTCCTGGATGCGGTCGATGTCGATCGGGTTGTGGATCACCCGAAGCCTGGCGTGCGGGATGCCGAGGTTCAGCTCCAGACCCCGGGCCATCTCGTGGGAATTGGCCAGCACGCAGTCGGCCGCGCGGTAGCAGTGGCGTACGGCGGTCTTCACCATGGCCCGGCCGAGAGGGTTCTTCACCTCGTCGTCGATGACCACGTCGGTGTTGTTGCCCTCGCGCACGATCCAGCGCGGCCGATGCGGCCCCATGATGGCGCGTGCGCCATAGGCGACGATGTTCATGCCCTTGAGGAAGCTGACCATCACGTCCGGCTGGAACCGGCGCACCATGGCCGCCACATTGGCTGGGGCCAGCATGCCCGCGATCAGAAGCCGGTGGGGCCTGTAGAAGCTGGAGTTGTCGCCCTCGTAGGTCACCCAGTTCTCGCCTATGGGAGAGACGTCGACGTGGGCGGGATCGACGTCGGCGAGATAGGGACCGGTCCGCTGCAGGAGGCCAAGCCGGATATCGATCTGGCTTCGATCGCACCGGTTGACCAGGTGCGCCGCGACCCGCTCGGCGCCGCCACCGTGCATCGAAGGCGCCAAGAGCATAATGCGAGGGCGCTGATTGGCCCCGAATCGCTGGTAAGCCCCGCCGTCAGGCATGTCGGGCTTCTAGCTGCGCAGTGGCGTTCACGGCAACCGCGCGGGCCGTAGTCGCAACCCTCCGGAGACGAACTTGCCTAGATTTTCGCTTCTTGTGGGGTCGGCGGACTTCTGGGCCCAGGCCGAGGCCGACATGGCCGCGGCGCGCCGGCGCGTGCTGGTCCAGGCCATGACCTTTGAGGGCGACCAGGCGGGCGCCGCTGTCGGCCAGGCGGTGATGGCCAGCTCCGCGGCGGACCGCCGGGTGCTGGTCGACGACTACACGCGCTTTGTCGTCAGCGACCGCTTCGTCTATTCGCCCCATTATCTCCTCGATCCAGACTTTCGCGCGGAGGTCACGGCCACGCGAGGCATGTTCGACGCGATGGCGCGGGCGGGCGTCGGCGTCCGCGTAACCAATCCTTCGGGCCCGCTTCTGGCGGGCTTTGCTTACAGGAATCACAAGAAGCTGATCGTGGTGGACAATGCGGCATTTCTAGGCGGCATAAATTTCAGCGATCACAATTTCGCCTGGCATGACCTGATGTTGCGCATCGAGGACGCGCAAGTCAGCGATCTGCTGGCTGCTGACTTCGACGCTACCTATACGGGGCGGGGTCGATCCTGGACCTGCGAGGCAGGCGACATCGTTCTCTACGGTCTCGACGGGCGCGACAACCATGCCCGTTTCGCCGAGATCATAGCCCTGATCGACGGGGCCGAGCGGGAGATCGCGGTGGTCAGCCCCTACCTGACCTTTCCCTTCACCGACGCCCTCGCCCGGGCGAGCGGGCGGGGGGTCAAGGTGACGCTGATCACCCCCCTGGCCAACAATAAGCCGGTGGTCCGCGACTATCTGCTCTGGGCGGCGGCGCGCGCCGGGCTCGAGGTCCTGCTGACGCGCGAGATGATCCATCTGAAAGGCATGCTGATCGACGGACGGCGCCTGGTGCTGGGCTCTTCCAACTTCGACTTCGTCAGCTACTGGATCGAGGAGGAACTGGTCGCAGTCATCTCGGACCGTGACCTGATCGCCGACTTCCGGCAGCGGGTGCTGGAGCCGCTGACCGCCGACGCCTTGCCCGCGGGGGCGGCGCAGGTGTCCCCGGAGCGGGGCCGACGGGCGGCCGCCCTGCTGCGCGCGGCGGGCTGGCTGCTCGGGCTCGGGTTTCCGGTCCGCCGGACAAGCGTCGCCTGGAGGGGGTGACTCGAAGCGTCGCAGCTTGCGCCTCACTGTGGACGCTTCCACTCGTCACACACCATCCCTATGGTGCGCGCCGTTTTTCAGGACCTCAGATTGCTCCTCGATCCATCCCAATTCCCGGCGGCGCCGACCTCCTCCCTGACATGGGGACCGGCGTGATCCGCTCGATCAAGATGGATCGATACATGCTGGAGCTGATGGCCCGGCCCATCTTCGGCTGCATCGTGGTGACCCTGGTCGCCCAGCTGCTGGAGCGCGTGCTGCGGATCATCAATCTGCTGGTCGAGAACGGCGCGCACGTGGGCTTCGTGGTGCAGCTGACCATCAACATCGCGCCCTACTACCTGGGCCTGTCGCTGCCGGCGTCCTTCTTCATCGCCATCTTCGTCATCGTGGCCCGGCTGGGCGACGGCAACGAGATCGACGCCCTGCTCGCCAGCGGGGTCTCGATCAGCCGCCTGGCCCTGCCGTTCATCAGCCTGGGGCTGGTGTTCACCTGCCTGAGCCTGCTGCTGTTCGGCTTCCTGCAGCCCTACGGCCGCTACGCCTATGCGGCGGTGATGAACGCGGCGCTCAACGCCGGCTGGAACGCCCAGCTGCAGCCCGAGGTCTTCGTCGATCCCGGCCACGGCTTCACCATCACCGCCGACCGGGTCAGCATGAGCGGCCGCGATCTCGACGGCGTCTTCATCCGCCGCCTGCGCCCGGACGGCGGCGAGCAGATCACCACCGCCAGGTCCGGCGTGCTCAACGTCAGCCCCAACGGCAAGATCGTGGAGCTGCACGCGGACTCGGGGCTCGAGCTCGACCAGCCGACCGGCAAGCCGGGCCGGGTCGTGCACTTCAAGGACGTCAGCGCCGCCGAGCCGGTGGGCGGCGACCAGTCCCTGCAGCCCCGCGGCGGCAATCCGGGCGAGCTGACCCTGTTCGAACTGGCCCATGAGCTCAAGTCCAAGTCCTCAGTGCTGAACAAGCGGGAAGTCGCCGCCGAGCTCTATGGCCGTCTGGCCAGATCGCTGTCGGTGCCATTCCTCCCGCTCATGGCGATTCCCCTGGGCATGGCCTCCAAGCGCGGGCGCCGGGCGCCCGGCCTGATCCTCGCGGGCGTCCTGATGATCGGCTTCCACCACGCCATCCAGCTGGCCCAGGGTCTGGCCACCACCGGTCGCGTCGAGGCAGGCCCGGCCATCGGCGGCATCTCGGCGGTGTTCATCGGCATCTGCTTCTGGCTCTTCCTCTCCAGCCTGAAACGGCCCGGGGACACCCCCATCACCCGGGCCTTGGCCGCCATCGGCGACGCGGTCTCCTGGGCCCGCGAGCTGTTCGCGCGCGAACCGGCCGGCGCCACCTCGTGACGCTAGATCGCTACGTCTTCCGCATGCTCCTGGTCCGCACGGTGGTGGCCGTGGTGGTGCTGATCGGCCTCGTCCAGGTCCTCGAGTTGCTGGACGTGACCACCCAGATCCTGGAGCGCGGCCAGGGCCTGGGGGGAATCGGGCACTATTCGCTGCTGCGGCTCCCGGGCCAGTTCCAGCAGGTGGCGTCGCTGAGCGTCCTGGTCGGAGCCCTCTTCACCTTCACCCACCTGGCGCGCTCCAGCGAGATGGTGGTGATCCGCGCCACCGGCGCGAACATCTACCGCGTGCTGCGCATGATGATCCCGGTGGCCGTGGGGGTCGCCCTGCTCGACTTCGTGGTGGCCGCCGAGATCGCGCCGCGGACTCAAGACGCCCTGACCCACTGGATGGCCGTGACCGCCCCCGCCTCCCAGGCCAAGGCGGCCAAGCCGCACTGGTTCCGGCTGGGATCCGACCTGGTGATGGTGGGATCGCAGTCCGAGGACGGCCGGACCCTTCAGAACCTCAGGATCTACAAGCGCGACGCCAATCGGAACCTCACCGAGGAGATCGCCGCGCCCACGGCCACCGCGGAATCGGGCGGATGGTTGTTGCACCAGTCGGTGGTCACCAAGTTGCTGGAAGACCACTCCGAGGTCAGCGCACCCATCGACCAGGACTGGAAGACGCCGCTCGACTCCGGCGCGCTGCGGGGGCTGATCCGCGCCGGACAGGACGTGGCCTTCAGCGCCGCCCTCAACGCCGTCTCGGGCGCCGGACCCGCGGACCGCAGCCCAGGCTTCTACCAGACGCGGCTGAACCGTTCCTTCGCCGAGCCCCTGGGCGCCATCGTCATGCTGCTGCTCTCCGCGCCGGCGGCCCTGTCGAGCCTGAGAAGCGACCAGGCCATGCGTCTGTTCCTGTTCGGCCTGGCGTCGGGCCTCCTGTTCCTGGTGGCGGACGGATTGCTCACCGCGCTCGGGGAGACCAGCGCCCTGCCGCCCGTGCTCGCGGCCTGGAGCGCGCCGGTGGCTTTCACCGCCCTGGCTGTCACCGTATTACTCTCCGCAGAAGGTTAGTCCTTATCCAGGGAGAAGACGGCATGGGGGCGGTCGAGATCCTGCCGGTGAAGACCGGCGCCGAGCTTGAGCGTTTTGTCCGCGTGCCCATGCGGATCGCGGCCCAGGCCAAGGACCCCAACTGGATCTCGCCCCTGATCATGGAGCGCGTCGAGGCGCTCACGCCCAAGACAAATCCCCTGTTCGAGCACACCGACGTCCAACTCTGGCTGGCCCGGCGGAACGGCAAGGACGTCGGCCGGATCAGCGCCCAGATCGACCATCTGGCCCCCTCCGATCCGAAAGAGCCTTCCGGTTACTTCGGCATGATCCACGCCGAGGACGATCCGGAGGTCTTCGCCACCCTGTTCGCCGTGGCGGAGAACTGGTTGAGGGAGCGTGGGATCCGGAGGGCGCTCGGCCCCTTCAACCTCTCGATCAACGAAGAGACGGGCCTGCTGATCGACGGCTTCGACACCCCGCCCATGGTGATGATGGGCCACGATCAGCCCTACGTCGGCGGCCGGATCGAGGCCCTGGGCTATTCCAAGATCAAGGACGTCTACGCCTACAAGGTCGAGGTCGCCCGCGACTTCCCCGCCCCGGTGCGCAAACGCGTCGAGCGTTCGATCCCGGCCGGCATCACCCTGCGCCAGCTCAATTTCAAGAACTACGAGCCCGAGGTGCGGGCCATGACCGAGATCATGAACGACGCCTGGGCGAACAACTGGGGCCATACCGAGATCACCGAGGCCGAGACGCGGCAGCTCGCCAAGTCCATGCGGCCGGTGATCGACGAGAAGCTGGTCTGGTTCGCCGACATCGACGGCGAGTCGGCAGGCTTCGGCGTCTGCCTGCCCAACGTCATGGAAGCGATCCGGGGCTTGGACGGCAAACTCCTGCCGTTCGGCTGGGCCACGCTGCTCTGGCGCCTCAAAGTCTCGGGCGTGAAGACCGCCCGCGTTCCCCTGATGGGGGTCAAGCGCAAGTTCGCCCGGTACTTCCGGGGCCAGCTCCTGCCCTTCCTGTTGATCGACCGGATGCGCACAGGGGCGTTGAAGGCCGGGATCAAGGAGGTCGAGATGTCCTGGATCCTCGAGGACAACAAGCCCATGCGGGCGATCATCGAAGCGGCCGGCTCGGAGCGCTATAAGACCTATCGTGTCTACCAGAAGGCCCTATCCTAGGGGGCCCTTCCGCTTGGGCCTGGGGCCGCCCATCTATGCGAACAAGCTCGGCCATGACCTGGCCGATTGCCTGGAGGGACCACCGGTGAACAGAGCCAGCTTCAGCGTCGTGCGCCTTGCCGCAATTGTCCTGCTGTCCGCCTCGCTGGCCGGCTGCGGGATCAACGCCATTCCGACCAAGCAGGAGAAGGCCAAGGCCGCCTTCGCCGACCTGCAGTCCGACTACCAGCGCCGGTCCGACCTGATCCCCAATCTGGTCAGCACGGTCCAGGCCTTCGCACAGCAGGAACATGCGGTGCTGACCGATGTCATCAAGGCGCGGGCCAGCGCGACGCAGGTGACGCTGGATCCCACCAAGCTGACCGACCCAGCTGCGGTGCAGCGCTACCAGGCGGCCCAAAACTCCATCTCCGGGGCGCTCGGCAGGCTGATGGTGGTGTCCGAGAAATATCCGGACCTGAAGTCCAACGAGAACTTCCTGGCCCTGCAGTCCCAGCTCGAAGGCACCGAAAACCGCATCGCCGTCGCCCGGCGCGACTACAACGAGGCGGTGCGCGACTACAACACGACCCTGCGCGTGTTCCCGACCGTGCTCTGGGCCAAGACCATGTACAGCTCCTCCCAGCCCATGCAGCTGTTCGAGGCCACCGCGGCGGCCCAGACCGCGCCGCCGGTGAACTTCAACCTCGGCTATTCATCGGCGCCTGCGGCCGCTCCGGCGGCCCCGGCCGCCAAGTGAGCATCGCCGGCGTCAGCGTCGTACGCGGCCGCGAAAGAGGGTTGATGGCTGCGGCCTTCGCCCTCTTCGCCTTCCTGTTCTGGTTCGCCGTCGCCCAC
>Ga0265338_10010413_pt1 | contig 10909 bp, 5 predicted proteins | sample 42126metaG_FD_193579 | JGI IMG/M metagenome (GOLD analysis project Ga0265338, IMG submission 193579) | Rhizosphere microbial communities from Carex aquatilis grown in University of Washington, Seatle, WA, United States - 4-21-26 metaG | ecosystem: Host-associated > Plants > Roots > Rhizosphere >... | reverse complement strand
CAAATGGGATCCAACTCCGTGTCGCCCGCTCTGGCCCCTTACGCTCCACGAGATACTGGGCCGGAATGCGCGGAGCGCCGAGAGTCAATAGATTGAGATTTGTAGATTCGGATAAGGAGAAGCCGCGATGCGCATGACCATCTGGAAGTCGATCGGAATTTCCGTCACGTTGGGAGCGATCGCTGCGGTCGCAATCGTCCGCACGGAGGCCCGACCCCGGCCGAGCGGCGCGGCACAAACACGGCCGGCTGCGGTCGATGCCGACGTGATCTCCGGCGTGGTGACCAGCTCGAACGGGCCGGAAGCGGGCGTTTGGGTCATTGCCGAGACAAACGAGCTTCCCACCCAGTTCCGCAAGATTGTGGTGACGGACGATCAGGGCCGTTACGTACTGCCCCAGTTGCCGAAAAAGAATTACAAGGTGTGGGTGCGAGGGTACGGGCTCGTGGACTCACGGCCCGTGCAATCCATGCCAGGCACCGCCCTGAATCTGCAAGCGGTCGTCGCCCCCGATGCGAGGGCTGCCGCTCAATATTATCCCGCCGATTATTGGTACTCGCTCATGCAGTTGCCGCCCAAGAGCGCTTTTCCGATGACCATCGGTCCTGCCGCGTCCGATGACGACTCGCCCTCCTCCGCCGCACCCAAGCGCCCCAGCACTTTATCGGAAGCTGCATGGATCTACAGATTGAAGAGAGGATGCGGGTCCTGCCACCAGATTGGAGACAAAGCCACCCGCGAAATCCCTGCGGCGCTTGGCCATTTCGATACCGGTGCCCAGGCCTGGCAGCGCCGGATTGAGTCCGGACAAATTGGCGCTTCGATGGTAGGTGGTGTTTCACAGCTCGGTTACGACAACGCGATAGCGATGTTTTCCGATTGGACCGACCGCGTTGCCGCGGGTGAACTGCCTCCGGCCCCGCCGCGTCCGCAGGGCATCGAGCGCAATGTGGTGATCACGCTGTGGGATGTGGGTACGTCCAAGTCATTCGTGCACGATGCGATGAGCACCGACAAGCATCATCCCACGGCCAACGCTTACGGGAAGGTGTACGCGACCGAATGGTCGTCGGGCATGCTGGAGGGAATCGATCCCGTCGAGGACACCAAGTTCGCCATTCCCGTTCCCGTGCCGGAGGTTGCTGCGGAATTCCGGCGCACGCACCCGCAAACCTTTTTGAAGCCTTCCCCCTACTGGGGCCGCGAGGTGGTATTTGACGACACGCTTGAGGAGGAGGCCGGGCAACTCGACAGCAAGGGCCGCGTCTGGTTCATCCTGGAAGATCACCGCGAGGCGATTCCCCCCTATTGCAACGGCGTATCGAGCAATCCTTTCGGCAAGAATTTCCCGATCGGCGCGAACGGTCGACAGATAGCCTACTTCGATTCCAAGACGGGTAATTTCGGCCTGGTCGACACCTGCTTCGGCGGCTCGCACGAGGTGATCGACAACGACAAGGACGAAACCTTGTATGTGACCGCCGGCGATAATGGCGGACCCACGTCGCGTTTTGGAATTGGCTGGGTGAAGATCAGGGTCTGGGACGAAACGCACGACGGAGAAAAATCTCAGGGTTGGTGCCCGGCGGTCATCGATTATAACGGCGACGGAAAAACGGGAGCCTTCACGAAACCGAACGAGCCGCTCGATCCGAAATTGGATCGCCGGGTACCCGGCGGCGGCTATGGGATCAGCGTCAATCCGGTGGACCACAGCGTGTGGTATGCGGCGCAGGATCCCGTGCCTGGGAGAATCGTTCGCATTACGCTTGGTTCGAATCCCCCGGCCACCTGCCTTACGGAAGCTTACGAGCCTCCGTTCAAAAATCCGAAGGTTCCCGGCGTGGAGTCGTATTCTCCCGAAGGAATCGATGTCGATACCGATGGCGTGGTGTGGACTGCGCTCGCCGGCACAAACCAACTCGCCAGCTTCGACCGGCGCAAATGCAAAGTGTTCAACGGGCCCGCCGCAACGGGCCAGCACTGCCCTGAGGGCTGGACTTTATATCCGGTGCCCGGGCCGTCGTTCAAGGGAAGCACCGTACCGGCGGACTTCTTTTATTACAACTGGGTCGATCGCTTCAATACCTTCGGCCTTGGCGACAATGTCCCGGTAATTACTGGCACGTTTTCGGATTCATTGATCGTCTTCGATCCCAAAGCCAAAAAGCTCGCCACCCTGCGCGTGCCGTATCCGCTCGGGTTCTACACACGCTTTGTGGATGGCCGCATCGATGATCCGAAAGCGGGTTGGAAAGGGCGGGGGCTGTGGTCGTCCGACGATACCCGGGTTAGCTCTCACAACGAAGGCGGCAAAGGCGCCACGAGTTACGTCGCGCACTTCCAGCTTCGTCCTGACCCGCTCGCGAAGTAAACCGGAGCGCTCAGGTAACGATGTGTTTCTGGGTTTGGTTTCGAAGGGAAGTTTAGGGAGATTGTAATGGGTCAGACAGAAGTGAGGATCAACAGAAACCCTGCGTACAGCAGCGCGTGTTTGTTTCTGTGGTCGGCGTTCACCGCTCTGCTAGCCGGCGCGCCGGTTCGCGCGCAAGTCGACTTCGCGGGCACCTGGGGGCAAAAGTTCCAGGAAGATATCGCCGAGCGCGGGGATGCGGCGATCGGGGATTACGTGAGTCTGCCGATCAACGACGCCACGCGCATGAGGGCGGATGCCTGGGACGCCGAGCAGTGGACGATGGTGGAACATTTGTGCCACGCACATCCGATCGACTACGCCCCCCGCGGACCATCGCAGATGCGCATCTGGTCGGACATCGATCCCATGACGCAAGGCGTGGTGGCCTGGCACACGATACTCAGTTACATGCTTCCCCAGCGGACGATCTACATGGATGGGCGTCCCCATCCGCCGGAGTGGGCGGCTCACACATGGCAGGGATTCTCAACCGGCGAATGGGTGGGGGACATGCTGAAGGTGACGACCACCCACTTGAAAGAGGGTTACTTCCGGCGAAATGGCCTTGCGCGCAGCGAGAAGGCCACGATCACCGAGTATTTCTTCATGGACGAAAACAACCTGACGGATGTGGCGATCATTAATGATCCGGTCTATCTGACCGAGCCTTTTGTCTTGAGCACGGATTGGGTGCGCGACGTAGGCAAGCAACTATCTCCGAACTTTTGCATTTCCACCGTGGAGATCACTCATCCGAAGGGATGGGTCGCTTACCACTTGCCAGGACACAATCCCTGGCTGCATGAGTATTCGGACAAAACGGGCATCCCCTACGAAGCGATACGCGGCGGAGCGGAAACGATGTACCCGGAGTATCAGAAGAAGCTGGCAACCATGACGGTAGCGCCCAAGCCGGAGAGCGATTCGGCGCAAAAAGTTAAATGAGTGAATAGAAATGCTTAAGCATATATGTAAATGAGTAAATAATCGGGGACAGTGCGCTAACATTGGCTTTGCTTGCAGCTCCCTAGAAAAGTCGACCGTTTCAAGCCCCCCTCACATCCCTCCTTTTCGTGTTCACGGAGCACGATTTCAAGACCACCACTCCGCTCGCCCTCGGACGAAGAAGTAAATTGTTCTTGACAAAGGCGTTGCGGAAGGACTATTAGCTGCTGTCAACGAAAGCATGAACGGGCTGACCGAGCTTGCAGCCGGGAGGGGTGCCTGGATGAGCTCGGGTGAATATGAGTTCGGCGGGATATTCACGAGCCAAGGTTTTGGATCGGGATTTGCCGGGGGGGGGGTGGGGGGTGGGGTGGGGGTGGGGATTCGATGAACGGCCTTAAGGGTGGGGATTGTAGTTTGCGCTTATCGTCAGTTCCACGCTGTGCCGGTTTATTTTTCCTGGTACCTACCGCCCTTTTGCCGGCGTCCTCCGCCGCAGTTCAGTTGGGTGCTCAAAAATGGACAAAGTGCCGAAGAAGCATATTATTTCTCAGTAGAAGCAAGAATTGGGGCCCCGTCCGCGTCAGGAGTGCAGCAACCGGCCATGTAGCTGCTCACAAAGGGGTGACATATGTTCAATGACTCGAGTCTTCGTTCGGTTTGTCTCGTAGTTCTCGCGCTTTGCATGATTGTCTGTCCCGTTGCCATGGGCCAGACCGCCGCCACCGGAGCGCTGACGGGCACGGTGACCGATTCGACAGGCGCCGTGGTGCCGGGGGTGACGGTTACGGCCACGAATGCCGACACTGGCCAATCGCGAACCACAAGCACGGGCGCGAGCGGCTCATACAGCATCGGTTTGCTGCAGCCAGGCAATTATCGGGTGAAGTTCGAGGTGGCCGGGTTCAAGACGGAAGAGGTTTCCGGCGTAAGTATCAATGTGACAGAGACTCCCGTCGTGAATCGCCAACTGGAAGTGGGAACGCAAGCCCAGGAAGTGACGGTGGCGGGCGAATCGGAGACGGTTCAGACCTCGAGTGCGGCTGTGGGAACAGTGATGAACTCTCAGACCGTCAGCGGACTTCCTCTGACCACGCGCAACTATTCGAATCTTTTAGGTTTGTCAGTCGGGGCTAACGCCTCCGTTTACAACGCCACCACGATGGGAAAGGGCACGACCGACATTTTCGTAAATGGGCAAAGCAATATTCAGAATAATTTCCTGATGGACGGGGTTTCCATCGTGAACTTCTCTTCCGGTGGGGTTGCCAACGATGCGACCACCAACGCTGGAGTTGGAATTGTGAACCCGGATGCAATTCAGGAGTTCAAGATACAGACCTCGCAGTATGACGCAGGCTACGGACGCGAACCCGGCGCCAATGTGAACGTGGTCACCAAGTCCGGCACCAACCAGTTCCACGGTTCCGCCTTCGAGTTCTTCCGCAACACCGCTCTCAATGCCAATGATTTCTTCCGGAAGCTGACGCCGCCCGTCATCACTGCCAGTGGCGCGTCCGTGCCCAACAATACGCGGCAGGTTTTGAACCAGAACCAATATGGCGGAACTTTTGGCGGCCCGGTCAAGAAGGACAAGATTTTCTTTTTTGCGTCTTACCAGGAGACTCAGCAGAAGAACGGCGCCGGGTCTCAGGGCTATTCTGCCGGCGTGGTTTTGCCTCCGATTCCCACCGGCGATCGCTCGAACACGGCCGCCTTCCAGGCGGCGCTGGGCGCTGCGGTTTGTCAAGCGGGCCATCCGAGCGTGAAGAATGACTCCACGCAACTCGGTGGCACGCAGGTCGCTTGCAATGGATCGAACATCAACCCGGTGGCGATTAATCTGCTGCAGCTCAAGAATCCCGACGGCAGCTATCTGGTTCCCAGCTCGGGTGTTTCCCCCAGCTCGTCAACGGGAGGATACCTCTCCGGCCAGACTTACAGCATTCCCGCCCAGTACAAGGAGCATCAGGCGGTCGGCAACTTCGATTACACGATCAACGACAAGAACACCCTGTCGGGCCGCTACTTCTACACCAGCGACCCCACAGCCATCTCCTTCAATCAGGGCTATAGCGGCACGGCCATCTGCGCGTGCCTGCCGGACACCGGGATGACCACCCGATTTACCACGGTGACGTCACTCCTGAAGCTCACGTCGATTGTCAACAACAACCTCGTGAACGAAGCCCGCGTCTCCTACCAGCGCATCGATTCGTTCCTGGCTCACAATATTCCATTCACGAATACCCAGGTGGGCATCGCACCGATACTCCCCTCGCTGACGACTCTCGACCAGATCACCGTCACGGGTTTCTTTCAATTCGGCGCAATCCCCAATATTCCCAACAAGAAATGGACGGGCGCATTTGAGGTGGCCGACCAGATTTCCTGGAACCACGGCATTCACACGATCAGGGCCGGGGCGGAGTATGAGAGGGACCAGGAAAACTGGGCATTCGTGGGTTTCCTGGTAGGGGCGGAGGTTTTCCAAAGCTTTCCTGATTTCCTGCTGGGCCTCCCCGGCTGTACCCCTGGCATCGGAGGAGCAACCGCTACCACCACTGCAGCTGCGACGGGGAACTGCCTTGCCAGTCAAACTGCGGGGCAGACCAACGGAACTTCGAGCAGCAATATTTCTCAAACGGGGACCATTCCCGCTGTTGTCTCGCCCAATGGCGTCGTGCATGCGTACCGGCAACCCAATGCGAATGCGTTTGTTCAGGACGACCTCAAGCTCAACAAGCGGTTGACCGTAAACCTGGGCGTGCGCTGGGAATACAATGGCTACTTCTGGGATAAATATGGACAGAACGACACCGTCTGGACCAGCCAAGTCAGCACCGTCAACACGCCTGCATTGCTGGGAACGTCAAACGCCACCGGCTCACTCGCCGGTTGGGTAGTGCCCTCAAACTTCAATCCCAATCGTTTCCCCGCTCCCACTGTGTCGGGCATTTTTCAGAACAGCCACCAGAGCCCTGCCCAGCAAAATGCGCCGATCGACAACTTTGCGCCGCGCGTCGGAGTTGCCTGGCAGCCCCTGGCGAGCGGCCGGCTCGTCGTGCGCGGTGGTTTCGGATATTTCTACACGCGTTTACCAGTGAACGTTTACTCATCCTCTACCGTGCAGTCCGCGCCCTACGCGGTGAACGTTTTCAATTCCGGAGCGACGAATTATTATTCTACCGAGGCGCAGCCCTATGCCCCTGCCCAGCTCGGATGGCAGAGCTCGATCCGCTGGGTCAACTTTGCGGCGGGGACAAGTTCCAGCCGGACGACTCCCAGCATCTTCGATCCACAGTTCAATTCGCCGCTGGTGTATGAGTGGAACTTGAACACCCAGTATGAACTAGCGCCCAGCTGGGTTCTGGAAGTAGGTTACGTGGGATCTCACGGGAATCATCTGCTGTCTACCCGGAACTTGAACGAAGCGCAACTCGTGAGCGCAAGCAACCCGATATGCGGAACGCAGAATGGTACCACCACCTGCATCGCCACCAATACCACAGGGAACGCCTCCCTGCGGGTTCCCTACCTGGGGTACCAGGCATCAGGGCTTCCAGAGGTAGGCAACTTCGGGGATTCGCTATACGACAGTTTGCAGGTGGCCTTGCGGAAGCAACTGTCTCATGGGGTATCGTTTCAGGCTAACTACACGTGGGCGAAGTCAAAAAACCAGATAACGACCAGCAACGACCCCAACAACACTGCGCAGCAATATGGATTAAATCCCGGGTACCGCCCGCAGCGCTTGACCGTGAACTACAATTGGGATCTGCCATTTGGACATACGGACGGGTTCAAGGGCAAGCTGCTCAATGGCTGGGCCGTGTCCGGCGTAACTACCGCTCAGGATGGATTGCCTCTTACAGTTGTCGACACCAGAGGGGGCGCCATTTACGGGTTTGGCCCGGGAACAACCCAAATCTCGAGGGCTCAATTCGCTGCGGGAATGGGGAACGCGAACGTGGCGACGCCAGGGGGGTTGGAGGCCCGGCTCGGTGGTGTAACCGGTGGCCCTGGTTATCTCAATACGAACGCATTTACCACCATTCCGGTAATTGGCGCGACCGCGGGAGTGGCCGGAACCGGCGGGGCTGGCTACGGCAATAGCGGCGTGGGCGTTATTCTCGGCCCGGGCCAGTTCAACTGGGATGCGTCTGTGGTAAAGACGACTACCGTGGGAGGGCTGCGGGAAAACGCCACGCTGCAGTTCCGCGCGGAATTTTTCAACGCGTTCAACCACGCGCAGTTCAACGTGCCGGCCCAGGTAACCGCCGGGTTGGGGAACATCGACGTTTCGAAGCCCTCCACGTTCGGGGTGATTTCGAGCACGTCGGTAAACCCGCGGTTGGTTCAATTTGCGCTGAAGTATCAATTTTAGAAGCGGGATGTAACTGAAAACTTGTCGCGCTCGTCTGAGTTAGCAGCGTGGGGTCCATTTAGGAGCTAACTATGAAATACAAGCTGGTTGGTCTCGCCGTGGCGATTTCGATGTTGCTGTTGGGTGGCCGGGCGTACGCGCACCATTCTTTTGCGGCGACCTACATTGTCGAACAGACGGCGACGGTCGAGGGAACCATGGTGGAGTTCCTGTATCGCAATCCACACTCATTCGTGAAGGTCGAAGCTACCGACCCCAAGGGTCAGGTGCAGACATGGGCGCTCGAATGGGGAGGGGCCGCGCAGTTGAGTCAGGATCACGTGTCCAAGGATCAGCTCAGGATTGGCGATCATGTGATCGTCACGGGCAACCCGGCTCGGGATCCTTCTGAGCATCGGATGCGCATCAAGAGCATCACGCGTCCGTCGGACGGCTGGAAGTGGCAGGGAGTCGTGCAGTAACCGCGTCCGGTAATCGAAGATCCGCTCATAACCTGCCGGCGGGGGGATTCGCCGGTGCGAGGGGAAGCCATGTCGAAGAGAAAGTCCGTTGCAGTTCCGGTAACAGCGCTGCTGGTTGCCAGCGCCGTGTGGGCTTTCGCGATCGTGCGCGCGGAGGCTCGCGCCGAAGCCGCTAAGGCGGCGGCCGCGCAAACCGCGGCAAATCGCGTGAAGGTCGGCGCGGATAATATCGGCGGTGTGGTCACCAGTTCGAAGGGGCCGGAAGCGGGTGTATGGGTGATCGCCGAAACCACCGATACGCAGACCAAGTTCCGCAAGATCGTGGTGACCGACGAGCGGGGCCGCTACCTGCTCCCCGATCTGCCGATGGCGAATTACAAGATCTGGGTACGAGGGTATGGATTGGTGGATTCGAAGCCGGTGGAAAGCACTCCGGGAAAGCGGCTGGCGTTGACCGCGGTGATCGCGCCTAATGCGCGGGCGGCGGCGCAGTACTACCCGGCCGATTATTGGTATTCGCTGATCAATGTGCCCTCGAAAGAAAATTTTCCGGGCACGGGCCCGCAGGGAAATGGCATCGCGGTAACCATGAAGACGCAGGCGCAATGGCTGCAGCAGATGAAGACGGGCTGCGAGGTATGTCACCAGTTGGGAGACAAAGCCACGCGCGAGCTTGAGCCGGCCCTGGGGCAATTCGATTCGCCGTCGCTGGCGTGGGATCACCGCGTACAGGTCGGGCAGGACGGCGCGGGCATGACCGCCACGATGAACAGTTTCGGCCGCGACCGCGCGCTCGCCATGTATGCGGACTGGACGAATCGAATCGCCGCCGGTGAAGTGCCGCAGGCGCCACCGCGTCCGCAAGGAGTCGAGCGCAACGTTGTGCTCACCCTCTGGGAGTGGGGCGGCCCGGCCAGCTTCGTCCATGATGAGGTTTCCACCGACTGGCGGCATCCCACTGCCAATGCGTACGGCCCCATCTACGGAGCGGACTGGGGTAACGATGGGTTTCTGATCATCGATCCCGTAAAGAATACGGCGTCGGAGACCAGGATACCTCTGGCCGATCCGAGCGTCCCGCCCAACAAGGATCAGACCATGCCGCAGCCATCGCCCTATTGGGGCAAAGAGCTGTACTGGAACGATCCAGCCGATCCGGCGGCCATGGCGATGGACACCAAGGGACGCGTCTGGATTTCGGCCAGAAGCCGGCGAAACGAGAACCAGCCTGCCTATTGCAAGGAAGGCTCCGACAACCCTTACGCGAAAAATTACCCGATCAGCGAGAACCGCCGGGAATTGGCCGTCTACGATCCAAAGACAAAAACGTTCAAGCTCGTGAACACTTGCTTTGAGGCGCATCACGTGGTGTTCGCGGACGACAAAGATGAGACTGTCTATGTCGACGGCATCGGCAGCGGCACGATCGGCTGGGTGAAAACGCGCGTGCTCGATGAGACCGGGGACGAGCAGGCCGCGCAGGGCTGGTGCGGCGGATATTTCGACATCAATGGGAATGGCAAATACGACGAAGGAATCGACAAGAAGATCAACATGCGCGGGGTTTACAGCGTGGCCCCCAATCCGGTCGATGGCAGCGTTTGGGGTGCGAGAGCCGGAGTGCCTGGCCAGATGTTCCGCATAGATCCGAAGACCTGCGCAACAGAAGTCTACGAACCGCCCTTCCAGAACCCGAAGGCGCCGGCAGGGGTCGTGGCGTTTTCGCCGCGCGGGATCGACGTGGACAGCAAGGGCATCGTCTGGTCCGCCCTGGGCAGCGGTCACATGGCCAGTTTCGACCGCAGCAAGTGCGCCGTGTTGACGGGAGAGGCCGCAACCGACGGACAGCATTGCCCCGAAGGTTGGACGTTCTACCCTTCGCCAGGGCCGCGGTTTAAGAGCGGAGTCACCGACAACATCGCAGTAGACCATCATTATTATAACTGGGTGGACAAGTTCAATACGCTGGGCCTGGGCAACGATATACCGGTAGCCGATGGAACTGGCTCAGACTCCTTGGTGGCGCTGATACCCAGCACGGGGAAGTGGGTAGTGCTACGGGTCCCCTATCCGATGGGGTTCTACCAGCGGGGAATGGACGGGCGGATCGACGATCCGAACGGGGGCTGGAAAGGGCGGGCGATGTATGCCGATTACGGCCCGAATGCGATTTGGCACTCGGAAGGCGGCAAGGGGACAAAGGGCAACCTGGTGAAGTTCCAGTTGCGGCCCAACCCGCTCGCGAACTGATTCGGGGAACGGAGGAGAATATCCGATGGCGAATATTCATCGAGTGAATCTGCTGGCGGCGTTGCTGGTGCTTGCCGGCGGACTGCTGGTTCGCCCTGCGGTTGCTCAAGAAGACTTGTCGGGCGGATGGGCTCAGAAAACGCACGAGGATGCCCTTGAACGAGGGGGCGGCCCCGAGATTGGCGATTATACGGGTGAGCCGATTAACGATGAGGCGCGCAGCAGGGCCGACTCCTGGGACGCTCAGAAGTGGGAGATGATCGAGCACGAGTGCGAGCCGCATCCTTCCGACTATGCGGTGCGCGGGCCGGGAAGCATGCGGATCTATGCGGATATCCGGCAGCTGGACCAGAAAGTGATGGCCTGGCACACCCAGCTTTTGTGGATGCTGCCCCAACGCACGATTTATATGGATGGGCGTGCTCATCCGTCTGAATATGCCCCGCACAC
>Ga0265338_10010411_pt1 | contig 10909 bp, 6 predicted proteins | sample 42126metaG_FD_193579 | JGI IMG/M metagenome (GOLD analysis project Ga0265338, IMG submission 193579) | Rhizosphere microbial communities from Carex aquatilis grown in University of Washington, Seatle, WA, United States - 4-21-26 metaG | ecosystem: Host-associated > Plants > Roots > Rhizosphere >... | reverse complement strand
GGTGAGGAACACACCCGCAATGGCGGCCATCAGTCCGTTCAGGCCGAAGACGATCAGCGTAGTCTTCTTGATGTCGATGCCGGAGAGCCGGCTGGCAACCTTGTTGCCGCCAATCGCGTAAATCCGTCTTCCGAAGACCGTCTTGTTCGACATGTAGGCGAAGATCACGAACAGCACCAGGACGATCACCACGGGATTGGGAACGCCCCGGTAGAGGGTCATCACGAACACGAAGCCCGCGATAAGAAGGGAAAAGAAGACGCTCTTCAGGACTTCGCTGCTCCGGCCGCGAACGAGCAGGCTGTGCCGCAGCTTCCCTGCCCGCTCGCTGTACTGCATGGAGAGGTAGACGGCGATGACCACTCCCCCGAGGATGAAGGCGACCACGGTGGGAAGGAAATCCTTGCCGATGACGCCGAAGAACGGGCTGAGCGGACCGATGGTGATGCCGTCGGTGATGCCCACCAGGATTCCGCGGAAAACGAGGAGCCCCGCCATCGTCACGATGAACGAGGGAACATTGCGATACGCAACCCACCAGCCGTTCCAGAGGCCGAGGAGCAGGCCCGCTCCCATCGTGATGAGGATGGCGAAAAGAGGAGAGACGCCCTTCCAGACGTTGGCAATCGCCAGGACCCCGCCGCAGAGACCCGCGATGGATCCCACGGACAAGTCGATCTGCCCGAGCACGATGACGTTGAGCATCCCGATTGCCAGGATGGCGGTGAAGACCGACTGCCGGAACAGGTTGGACATGTTGCGGGGCAGGAGATAGGTGCCCCCTGAAATGACCGCAAAAATGGCCCAGATCCCCACAAGGGCGATCACCATCAGGTACTTGCGCGGGTCGAAAGTAAACTCCCTCGCCTTCAGGTCGCTCATCGTCACTCCTCTGTTCCAGTGCCGGTGGCACAGATCATGATATTCTCCTGGGTCACGTCCTTGCGCGTGTTGTCAAACTCCCCCGTGATCTCCCCCCGGCACATCACGAGAATCCGGTCACACATGCCCAGCACTTCCGGAAGCTCGGATGAGACCATGATGATGGAGACACCGGAGGCCACGAGGGAGTTCATGATGGCGTAGATCTCCTGCTTGGCCCCCACATCGATTCCCCGGGTGGGCTCGTCCAGGATCAGGATATCCAGCTTTTTCATGAGACTGCGGGCAAGCAGGACCTTCTGCTGATTGCCGCCGCTCAGGTTGATGATACGCGTGTCCAGCGTCGGCGTCTTGATCTGGAAGCTCCTGATGCTGGCCTGCACTTCGAGAACTTCACGGTTCTCGTCGATGCCGAGGAAGGTCCTGAACTGATCGAGGTACGCGATGGAGGCGTTTTCCCGCACGCTCATGGTGGGAATGATGCCCTGAGCCTTGCGGTCCTCGGTGACATAGGCCAGGCCGTCGCGGAGCGCGTCGCGGGGGGAATCATACCAGGTGCGTTTCCCGCGGATGAGAATCTCCCCTTCGGCCCGGCCCGGCGGCGAGCCGAAAATGCTGCTGGCAAGCTCCGTTCTCCCCGCGCCGACCAGGCCGAAAAGACCCAGGATCTCGCCGCGGTAAAGCCGAAAACCGGACGAGCGCACAATGGGCTTGCCGGTCACGCGCTCGCTGACTTTCGCGCCCCGCACCTCGAGCACGCACTCCGCGCGGTCCGAGTGATTTTCCTTTGGATAGAACTCCGTGATCTCCCGTCCCACCATCATGTGGACGATTTCCTTCTTTGTCAGATCCCGGATGTTTCCCCCCCCCACCGTCTTTCCGTCACGCAGCACCGTCACGCAGTCCGCGATCCTCATCACCTCTTCGATCTTGTGGGAGATGTAGATGCTGGCGATTCCTTCCCGGCGAAGCGTGCGCAGGATTTCAAGAAGGAGATCGGTTTCCGTGTCGGTCAGGGAGGCCGTGGGCTCATCCAGGATCAGGATCCTGATGTGGGGAAGACGAAGAACGCGGGCGATCTCGATGAGCTGCTGCTTGCCGATGCCGAGGTCCTTCACGAGGGTGGTCGGCTGTACGTCCCCCAGTTTCAGCCGGGCGATCCACTGGGTGGCTTGCTCGTACATCTCGTTCCAGTCCAGGATGCCCCGCCGCGCAATCTCGTGGCCCATGAAGATATTTTCCGTGACGTTCAGCTCGGAAAAGAGGTTCAGCTCCTGGTGGATCACGGCGATGCCGGCCTCTTCGGCCTCGCGGATGGTGGTGAATGTCCTGCGCTTTCCGCCGACGAGGATTTCCCCGTTGTGGGAGGAGGAGGGAAAGTAGCCGCTCAGGACATTGATGAATGTCGACTTGCCGGCCCCGTTTTCTCCGCACAGCGCGTGGATCTGACTCTCCTGCAGGGAGAAGGAGACGTTGTCCAGCGCGCGGACACCGGGGAAGTCCTTCGTGATGTTGATCGCTTCCAGGATGGCGCCCATACCCACACTCTCCACCTGCAAATTGGTGCCGTCAAGGCCGGGAACGCATCCGCGAAAATCCGCGGCGCTCTGCTGAAGAAACAGGGGCTGCGCGATGCAGCCCCTGCACGGTCATTCTCTACTTACTCGGCCTGGGGGGCCTCTGCGCCTCGGGAACGTTCTTGTACACTTCGTCGTAGCTGTGGAACCCGTCCGCGACGATCGTCTGCAGGATGTTGTCCTTGTCAACCGCGATGATGTCGAGGTTGATCGAGGGCACGTCCTTCTGGCCGTTCGGGTAGGTGGCGTTTGTCGTGATCTTCTTGCCCTGCGCAACATCGAAGGCGAGCTGAACAGCGGCGGCCGCGAGCTTGGGCAGCGGCTTGTAGACGGACATGGTCTGCTCGCCTGCCACGATTGCCTGGCAGGAAGCGAGGTCGGCGTCCTGTCCCGTGATGGGGATCTTGCCGGCAAGGCCCTGTTCCTTCAGAGCCTGGATTGCACCCTGCGCGGTGCTGTCGTTCGACGCGAGGATGGCGTCGATCTTGTTGTTGTTCGCGGTGAGGACGTTTTCCGTGAGCTTCATCGCGTTCTCTGACAGCCAGCCGCCGGCCCACTGGTCACCGACCACTTTCACGTCTCCGCTGTCGATCTTGGGCTGCATGATCATCATCTGGCCCTGGCGGAACAGCCGGGCGTTGTTGTCTTCCTTGTCACCGGCCAGCAGGTAATACCGGCCCTTGGCAACCTTGCCCAGGAGGTACGACGCCTGCAGCTTGCCGACGCCCAGCATGTCGAAGGTGATGTAGTAGTCCAGGTCGCTGTTCTCGATGATCCGGTCATAGGCGATGACCTTCACTTTGTCCTTGTGGGCGGCTTCCACGACGGGTGCCATCACGCCGCTGCCGACGGGAATGACGATGAGAACATTGATCCCATTGGTGAGCATGTTTTCGATCTGGGAAATCTGCTTCCCCTGGTCACCGTCTGCCGAGGTGGCATACACCTTTGCGCCCAGCTTGGTCGCGGCCTGGGTCATGTAGTCCACGTCCCTCTTCCAGCGCTCCAGGCGCAGATCTCCTACGGACACGCCGATCGTGATCTGTTTGTTTCCCGTCTCCTTGCCGCCGGACGCCCACACCATGGGGAGGGCGATGAGGCATGCCAGGATCAGAACGGCCCATGCAACCTTTCGTGTGTTCATTTTCAGACCTCTCTTCCTTTTTAGTCCCCGGGTCAACGACCCGTTCTATTGGCAGGAGACGACCTCCCGACCAAACCATCGTTCATCTGCTCATAAATTGAATATTTGCTCGACATTAACAGTCGACTCGGCAGTTGTCAAGAAAAATCGCGCCGACGTACCCGGCGGATTTTCGCATCGAGGCAATCTCAGGGGAAGGCATGCCCACACCCTCGCCAAATCTCGCCCATATTAACGACAAAGTGTTCCAGCCATTAAGAAGCATGGAACAAACGCGAGGTGGTTGACCCATGACCGGGAAACTCGCCAGCCGCCGATTGACAGGAGGCCGAAAATCGTCATGGATAGGGTTACCTGCATAAACATGCACACGAGGCTGAACAGGGCGCAGTGGAATCTGCGCAAAGGAGAGCTCTATGCTGGAACTGAGAAAAGGCGTCGACATCCTGGCAGAAGGAGGAGGCGTCAAGACGCTCGCGGAGGCACAGGCGCTGTTTGCGCGCACGCTGGACTCGGCAAACCGCGCGAAGCTCCAGGCAATCCGCACCCCGGACGCCCTTCTGCGAATCGCTAATGCCATTGCGTTGTGCACTCCCGCAAAAGTCTTCGTGATAAGCGGCTCACCCGAGGACGCGGCTGAATGCCTCCGCATGAGCCTGGACAATGGCGAGGAATGCCCTCTGGCCATGAAAGGCCACACCCTCCACTTCGACCTTCCGGAGGACCAGGGCAGAATGGTTGACCAGACTTACTACATTGCAAATGAAGATGAGGAAGTGAGCGTCCTGGCCAAGAAGATGCTCCGGGCTGAGGCGCTCGCCTACATCCGGGACACCATGGGCGGCATCATGAAGGACAAGACCATGCTCATCGGGTTCTACAGCCGCGGGCCCATCGGCGCCCAGGCGGCTGTGCCCGGGCTCATGATCTCCAGCTCCGCCTACGTTCTGCACAGCGCGAATATCCTCTATAGAAACGTGTTTACCCAGTTCGATGCAGAGGCAGTGCGGGCAGGTGTGTTCTTCACGAACCTGCACAGCCAGGGAACGAACAGGTCGGAAGACATCCCGCGCGCGCGCATCTTCATGGACAGGAGCTGGTTCACCACGTTCAGCATGTACTGTACCTATGCGGGCAACACCCTGATGCTCAAGAAAGGCAACCACCGGTTCGCGGTGGACCTCTGCACGTACTACCGGCGGGAGAAAGAGCTTTCCGAGCACATGTTCATCACCGGCCTCACCGGCCCGAACGGGAGAAAGACCTTCTTTGCCGGCGCCGCCCCCTCCGGCTGCGGCAAGACCACCACCGCCATGGTCGGCACGGACTATATCGGGGACGACCTTGCGCAAATGTGGATCGCGGAGGACGGCACGCTGCGCGCGGTGAATCCGGAGTGCGGTATCTTCGGTATCGTGGAGGACCTCAACAAGGAAGGCGACCCGTACCTGTACAAATGCCTGCGGGAGCCGGGCACGGAAGTGATCTGGTCGAACGTCCTGGTGGACGAACACAGCGTTCCACACTGGACGGGAAGCGGGGAGACCCCTCCCCCGAAGGGACGGAACTTCCAGGGGGACTGGTGGCCGGGGAAGACCGATGCAAAGGGCAAGCCGGTGCCCATCTCCAATGCCAACGCCCGTATCACGCTCACCAACGACGCAATCGGCAACTACAATCGCGCCATCGCCTCTGATCCGGCCGGGGTGCCCATCAGCGTTATCACCTACAGCGGGCGTGACTCCGATACCATGCCTCCCGTGTGGGTGGCGAAGAATCCCGACCACGGCGTGGCTATCGGCGCATCGATCCTCTCCGCCGCAACGGCAACAGAGGTCGGGGCGCAGGGCGTCAGCCGGCAGCCGTGGGCCAATTCGCCGTTCATTCCCTGCCCCCTTGGAGACTACATGGAAGCGCAGTTCCTCTTCTTCAACTCGAAGAAGTTCTCCGCCAGGGGCCGGCCCCTCATCGCGGGGCTCAACTATTTCCTTCTCGACTGCGCGCGGGGTGGTGACCTGAACAAGCTCCTGGGTGAAAAGCGGGACGTGAGGGCGTGGCTCTCGTGGCTGGATGGGTACGCGCACGGGGAGGTGGGAGGAATCGAGACCCCCATCGGTTTCATACCACATTATGAAGATCTGTCGAAGATCTTCAGAGAGCAGACCGCGAAGGAGTATCCGAAAAAGCTCTACGACCAGCAATTCTCGTTCTACATCGACAACATCCTTGCCCGCATCCAGCTCCAGGAAGATGCGTACCGCAAGGACAAGAAGATGCCGCAGAGGATCTTCGAAATCTACGATGAGCAGAAGAAGGGATTGCGTGCGCTGAAGGAGAAGTTCGGCGCAGTAGTGAAGCCGGACCAGATGTAGGCCTTCCGCGGTACTCCGCGGAGTTGGATGGCGAAGTCGGCCGAGGCCAGGGGCTCCCGGCGCGCCGCTCTTGGCGGAGCTGCGCGCCTGCCGCGATTGCGGCAATCGCGGGTTTCCGATTTAATGGGATACACGTGGAGCAGATTTCGAACGAGATTCGTGTCACCTACTCCGACAAGGAGATCGGCGGGCTGCTCGGCGGCATCGGCGATGAGCAGCGCCCGTTCAGCCGCCATTTCAGCCAGAGCGAGGACTTCTTCCTTATTCTGGACGGTGAGTACAGGGTCCCCCACATGCCGATCCATCACGACGTGCGCCTGCACCAGCCGGGCGCGGAGTACCTGGCCGCGTTGAAGCATGTAGTAGAACAGGTGGCGGGGCTGGCGCCCCAGGTCCTGAAGGACATGGCCTATTTCTTCGACCCTGCCGAAATCCTCCGCCCCTGTTTCTACCGGGTCTACCGCATCGAGGAAAGCTGGTATCTCTACCTTCTTCGAATTGACCTCATAATGAGGGCAGCGGAAAGCTCAGTGATCGAGCGTGGCACCAATGACACCACTCCGCTCTTCAAGTCCCGCAGGCTCTTCCTGGAAGCAACTGTCCTTCCACTGTCGGAAGCGGTGAGACAGGACGGCACGGCAAAGGCGTTCCACATCAGGCAGACGATCTCCCAGACGTGGATCGGGGAACAGGGGCGGGGGTATTTCATACAGGGCATCTGGATGGACGCTGACCTCACCAAGTTTTTCTCGAAGCTCTTCCTGCCCGCGGGCAAGAAGACCTATCCGTATTACCCGTATCTCTGCAAGTACAAGACGGTCTGTCAGGGCCTGATCGCCCTCTCTCCGGAGGGGCGCGCCGCTGCAATCCCCGGCTTGCACCGCTCGCTGAAGTTTCTGGCTCCGGCCATGGACCGGATCCAGGCGGAGATGAAGAACGCGAGTTTTTCCGAAGACATGCCCTTCTTCCAGGAGTTGAAGGGGAAAGTCCCTCCTGAATGGTACGACCCGTGGAAAGACATACGCGTTGAAGCCTACTTGAACGACTCAGAGATGAGAGAGTTCCGCATTGAAGGCTGATCTTGCAGCAATCCCCGGCATGCGGGTGACCGTCATGGGCCTCGGCATCCACGGGGGGGGGCTGGCCTCCGCGCTTTTCTTTGCCCGCCGGGGCGCCCGTGTGACCGTGACTGACCTGCGCTCGGCGGAGATCCTCAGAGAGCCAATCGCGCAGCTTCGTGAGTACTCGATCCGCTACGTGCTGGAAAAACACGACGAGGCGGATTTTGCCGGGGCAGACATCGTGATAAAGAACCCGGCCGTCCCGCCCTCCTCCCCCTACCTTCAGGTGGCACGCGGTGCGGGAGCAGCGGTAGAGACAGACCTCTCCGTGTTTCTGTCCCTGGCAAAGAACCCTATCCTGGCGGTGACCGGTTCAAAGGGAAAGTCGACAACCGCGTCGGCAATCGCCTTCGGCCTGGCGCGCGTGTTCCCCCAGGCGCGGCTGGGGGGGAACATCACTGTCTCCCCTCTTTCCTTCCTGGACGATCTTGCGCCGGACGCCCCTGTCGTGCTGGAACTTTCATCATGGCAGCTGGGGGATTTGAAAGGCCGCGGGATTCTCACGCCGGTCGTTTCTGCATTTACGCTCATCCTGCCGGATCACCTGGACAAGTATGCCGGCATGGATGACTACGTGGAGGATAAAACCGCGATATTCCGGGAACAGGGCCCGGCACAGCAGGCGATATTCAACCTGGACGATCCGTGGCAGCAGGGCTTTCCCGCGCAGACCAGGGCGCGCCCCTTTTTCTATTCGGCGCAGGGGCTCCCCCGGCGAACGTGCGGTGCGTGGCTTGAAGGCTTTGACGGGAAAAGCCGTCTCGAACCGGGCGGCCCGGAAGAGTGCATCCTCGGTTCCGCCCGCATCCCGGGAGCGCACAACAGGATGAACCTCCTGTGCGCGGGGCTTGCGCTGCGGCTTTTCGGCGTCACGGCAGAGGTCGTGCGCGCGGCCCTCGCGGAGTTCCCGGGAGTGGAACACAGGCTGGAGATGTTCCGGGAGTGGGAAGGGATCCGGTTCTACAATGATTCCGCTGCAACCATCCCTCACGCCACCGTGCAGGCGCTGAAAGCGCTGCAGGACCCCATCGTGCTCATCACCGGCGGCACGGACAAGAATATCGACTTCAGCCCGCTCGCAGAAACTGCGCGTACCCCGCGGGCAATCGTGCTGCTCGCCGGAACAGGAACGGAAAAGATCCGCGACGTGCTCGACGCGCAAGGGGTGAGGTACGAAGGTCCGTTCGGGAGCCTGGGCGAAGCGGTGGACGCGGGCATCGCGCGCGCGCAGGATGCGCGGATGGGCCGGGAGGTTTCTTTGCTTTTCTCCCCCGGCTGCACGTCCTTCGGGATGTTCCTGAACGAGTTCGACCGGGGAAGAAAGTTCAAGGAGACGGTAACGGCCAGAATCGCTACAGGACCTTCTCCAGGAACAGGGTCCCGGCAATCGGGTTGAAGGTATACGGTGCGATTTCCTGGAATCCGAATGACCTGTACAGGGCAACCGCGCTCTTCATGGCCGGGAGCGTATCCAGCCGCATGGAGGTGTATCCGCGCGCGCGGGCTTCTTCCATGATCCTGACGACCAGGGCGCGGCCCAGGCCCAGTCCACGGGCTGAAGACCTGACATAGAGCCTCTTCATCTCGCAGGTGCGCGCATCGATCTTCCTGAGTGCCACGCAGCCGCACGGCTCTCCCCGCCTGCGGGCAAGAATCATCACCCCATCCGGCTCTGCGTACTTCCCCGGCAGGCCATCCAGCTCTGCATTGAAATCCTGAAATGAAAGGTCGATCCCTATGGAGGCACCGTATTCCTTGAACAGCTCCCGCATGAGCGGCACCTCTGCCGCGGTGGCCACGCCGTAACTGACCGTGCTGGCGGCACCCGCCCCGGGCTTCTTTCTCTTTACGAGGACCTTTCTGTAGTCCCATTCCACCAGGAGAAACTGGCTGGCGGACAAGCCGGTCTTCAGCGCGGCATGGAGCCATCCGAGCTGGCTGTCCCCGATTTCACTTTCCGAGGAACGGCTCTTCATCTCCACGAACACCACCGCGCGGTTCGCCCACAGGATGATGTCCCAGCAACCAGCCTTGCTGTTGTTGTTGTTCGCCGCGATGCGGGAGATCAGCTGGTTGATGTACGTATTGAGGGACGCCCCTTTGCTCTGGTTGGGCATCTTGTCGAAGTATTTCCGGTGGTGCGCGTCCGCCCAGACGCCCTCCCACCCCGCTTTCCTGAAAAGGGCGAGCAGGGCGAACTCCGCGAACATTGGCTGCTTTTCCACCATCACGAGCGGCTTGCTGGCCCATGACTTGTCCAGCCCGACGCTGGGCCGGTCGGGACAGGAGTTGAAGTCCACATGATACCCATGGACAGTCACCTGCTTCCTTTTTTCAAGGTCGAAGGAAATGTCGCTGACAGGGACGAGCTCCACGGGAAGAGAAGGGTACGTGCTGGTCATGCTGGCGCCGTCAACGAGAATAGGTCAGTTCGCCCCCTGCATTCAAGTGCGCGCGGCTCGCGAAAGTCCGACGACCGCAGCGGCGCGTTTCGCGAACTTCACGTAGGGCACGATCACCTCGTTCATGTACTGCCCTGTGCCGTCATACGTGATGCTGACGACCGGCACGCCGGTGAGCCGTTCGATGTCGCGCGCCATGGCCTCTGTGACCATGGAGGGGCAGCAGAATCCCGGGCTCGTCTGCACAAAAAGGGCAAGCTCGGGATGGACACGCGCCAGGTGGAATACCTTCAGAAGGTTGTCGAAGGACTCTCCGGCGTGTTCCGTGCGGATGCCGAACTCCCGCAGGAACTGCTCGCTCCCGTCATCGCTCACTTCCGGCTCGGGATCGAGGAAACGGTAGAAATACCCCTTGCACCAGCCTCCCAGCGCATTTGCCAGGATCCACAGCGTCTTGTAGGTAAGGACGAGCCGATGATCCCCTGCCATGGTCCATCTTCGGAAGTAGGCCTTGGAGATGATCCGGATGTACTCGGTGAAAGGCGTGGTCACAGCCTCGCCGCCGGCCTGTTCGATTGCCGTGATCAGCCCCTGGTTGAGGATGTCGTTGTCCCGCGCGTAGAGATCTCCGAAGATGGCCACGCGCGGCCTGCGCTCCGCCGATATTGCCACGGAGTCGAAAAGACCAGCCGCGCGGCGAATGGCGTCCCTCTTTGAAGTCGCGCCCTCGAACGCGGGGATCAGCAGTGCAATGGCCGCCGCGATTGCCGCGTTGGTGGCGCCCGGCACTTTCTCATATGGACGCAGCCGGCACCCGACGCGCTTCAGGAGGCCGCCGGCGAGGTATGCCTTATATGCGTTGATCGCGGCGCGCGGAGCAATTTCCGTGTAGAAGATATCCCCGCCATAGATCTCCAGGCGCTCCATGCCGCCGCCTTCTGCCTGCATGAGGCTTTTCAGGAACGGGATGAACATCCCGATATTGCAGGACATGTTTGCGTGGGGAAGCCAGAGTGCGGTCCGGGCAGGGTCAAGCCCGGTGGCGCGCACGTAATCCACGGCCTCCTGCGCGATGATGCTCAGGGGAAGGCACTGCCCCGTGTTCAGGCGCATCGATTTCCTGATGAGCACCGGGTCCTCCGGCAGGAGCCGGGTATCCACGCCTTCGCGGCGCAGATTGGCAGCCAGGAGCGGTATCACCAGGGGATCCCAGTTCGGGCACAGGAGCGTTCTTTTGCCCAGTCTTGTGATGGCAGTCGGCACGATGGGGAGCACGGGAGCCCTCACGGCTGTCTGCGGAGAGGCGCGCCGTGCCGCGGCCTCGGATGCCGCGCGCAGGCGTCTCTGGTGATTGCGGAACGATGCCACGCCCGCCTCGATCCGCGTCTCATATCCGAGCGTGGAGTCGTGA
>Ga0265338_10010410_pt1 | contig 10909 bp, 8 predicted proteins | sample 42126metaG_FD_193579 | JGI IMG/M metagenome (GOLD analysis project Ga0265338, IMG submission 193579) | Rhizosphere microbial communities from Carex aquatilis grown in University of Washington, Seatle, WA, United States - 4-21-26 metaG | ecosystem: Host-associated > Plants > Roots > Rhizosphere >... | reverse complement strand
AAGAGCTCGTGGTTGGCGAGCACGTCGAGGAAGTCGTACACGTCCTCACGGGCCTGGGGAACGTCGATGCTCACCCGCACTGGCTTCATGTGCTCAATGGTGGCACCGCGCCGTGGCGAGCGCCAAGTCCCCGCCCGGGACTCCCGTATAGCCTCATCGTGGAGCGTCAACCTGTCCGGCCGCCCGACCGGCGCGGCCAGGTCGCACCGCACCGCACCGTCCATCAGGGAGGATCCGCATGACCGCCTTCGACTCCCGCCGCGGCACCCGCGGCGCCCGCCAGCCCAGAGGCCGGCTCATGGTCTGGGCGAATGGCTTCATGGCCGGGCGCGTCCGCAAGGGTAAGAACCCGCTCGGCTTCAACATCCTGATCCTGACCACTACCGGGCGCAAGAGCGGCGTTGAGCGGACCGCGCCCGTCGGCTGGTTCCCCGACGGCCACGGCAACTGGCTGATCGTCGCCTCGGCCAACGGCGCGACCGACAATCCCGCCTGGTACTACAACCTCGCCGCCGGCCCGGACAAGGCCCGCATCGAGGTCGACGGCACCGAGATCCCGGTCACCGCGCAGCAGTTGCACGGCGACGAGCGCGCGGCGGCCTGGACGTCCATTACCACCGCGGCCCCCCGCTTCGCCCAGTACGAGGCCAAGACAGACCGCGAGATCCCGGTCATCCTGCTGACCCGGCGCGCCAGCGACTAACTAACCGCATGCCTGCCGCACACATCCGCGCAGCGACCCCTGCGGACACCGAAGGCATCGGCCTGGCCCACGTCCGGTCGTGGCAGTCTGCCTACCGGGGAAAGGTGCCCCAGGATTACCTCGACGGACTCGACCCGGCTGTCCGCGCGCAGGCGTGGCGGCGCATCATGGCAGAGACTGAGCCGTCACGGGGCGGGGTCCTCGCCGCAGTGACGGACGGCGGCGGCATCACCGGGTTCGCGTCGTTCGGTCCCGCGCGGGACCATGACACCGATCCGCGGCAGACCGGCGAGGTCTTCGCCATCTACGTGGACCCGGACGCATGGGGCACAGGCACCGGGCGCCTGCTGATGGCCGGCGCGACCGCGGAACTAGCCCGGCTCGGCTACACCGACGCGATCTTGTGGGTGCTGGACACCAACGACCGGGCGCGCCGGTTCTACGCCCTCGCGGGGTGGGCGGAGGACGGCGCGAGCAAGGCCGACGCCAGCCGCGGCTTTGACATCACCGAGGTCCGCTACCGCACGATGCTCTCCCGCTGCGCCTGACCAGACAACCGCCGCCTACTCCGCAGCCGCCGCCGGCCGAGGTTATTCAGTTGCCCGGGTCAGCGGCGGCACGCAGAATAGCCGGGTGCTGACTGCGGAGGAAGTCGAGCGGTTCGTCAGCGACGGGTTCGTTTACCTGCCCGGGGCGTTCCCGCGGGCGCTGGCTGATGAGTGCCGGGCGTTCCTGTGGCGGGAGGCCGGCGTTGACCCCGATGACCCGGCCACCTGGACCAAGCCCGTCATCCGCCTGCCCGGGTACGGGGGCGAGCTGTTCAACGCCGCCGCCAACACGCCCGCGCTGCACGAGGCGTTCGACCAGCTCGTCGGGGCCGGCCGGTGGGTACCGCGCGACGGCCTCGGCACCTTCCCGATCCGGTTCCCGCACCCCGACGACCCCGGCGACGCCGGATGGCACATGGAGGGCAGCTACACCGCCGAGGGCGAGCAGGGCTACTGGCTGAACCTGCGGTCCAGGCAGCGGGCCCTGCTGATGCTGTTCCTGTTCTCCGAGGTCGGTCCCGACGACGCGCCGACCAGGATCAAAGTCGGCTCCCATCTGGACGTGCCGCCGTTCCTCGCGGCGGCGGGTGACCGGGGCATGTTCTTCGGCGCCGCCAGCGCCGCCATGGACGCGGCGGGGAAGCTCAACTCGCCGGACCGGGCGCTCGCCCTGGCCACCGGGCACCCGGGAGACGTGTACCTGTGCCACCCGTTCCTGATCCACGCCGCGCAGCCGCACCGGGGGCGGGAGCCCAGGTTCATGGCCCAGCCGCCCCTGTATCCCGTCGCGCCGCTGGACCTGCGGCGCGCGGACGGCGCCTACTCCCCCGTGGAACGGGCGGTGCTCCGCGGTCTTGGTGATCCGCCAGGCGTCGCTGACCGAGTGGACTAGGACAACGCGGGCGCGTTCGGGCCGGGAGCGGCTCAGTCGCGGCCGCGCTCGTCCAGCGCGCGCAGCGCCTCGTTGAACGGCCGTTCCAGCCAGGCGAGGTGGTCGGGCTCGCCGTGATGGTGCGTCGTGACCTGGTCGGGCCGGCGGACCGCGGTGTGCCGGACGTAGTCGCGGGCGCCCTCGACCAGGGTGCGGATGTAGCGGAGTCCCTCGGGGTCGGTCATCGCCCAGTCGCCGCCGCAGGCGACGTAGACCGGCGAGGTGTGCGCGAAGACTTGGCGGCCCCAGCCGTCGAGGTGGTAGTCGGCGCCGATCGCCCGGCAGGCGATCCACGCGTTGCCGTCGACCCGCAGTTCCTCGCTGATCTCGCCCTGCCGTCCGTCGTTGACGTCGGCCCGCGCGACGACCTCCCCGTTGCGGACCACCTCCAGCGAGCGGAGCGGGAAGACACTGCGCACCGTGGCATGGACGGTGACCGTTCCCGGCCCGGACAGCGCGACGGTGTCACCAGGCTCGCGGCCGTCGACGGAGAGCGTGACCAGCGGGCCGCCGGACAGGAACGTGCGGCCCGACCGCACTGCCCGGCACCAGGCCTCGTAGCTGAACTCCTCATCCAGCCGCGCGTACGTCCGGTACAGGCCGACCGGCACGTCGCTTGACATCTTGTCCGTGCCGCCGACCAGCGGGAGCCGGTAGCCGCAGTTGAGGTACTGGTAGTACTCGAGCAGCGAGTCGTCGGCGTGGGCCAGCATCTCGACGGCGTCGGCCCGGCCGGTCGCGACGAGGACGGCCGGCTCGCCGTTCGGCTTCGGGAAGTGCGCGGCGACGACGGTCCCGCCCTGGGCGTGCGTCCGGTCGGCCCAGTCGCTCAGCGTCGCGTCGAGCGCGCCGCCCAGCTCGGCCTCGTCGGGCCCGTCGCTGCACCACGGCATGACCGGTTCCTTCAGGCCCCACAGGACCATGTGGCCGAGCATGTGCTGCCGGTTCTCCTGGCCGACGTACGTGATGTAGCCGCCGCTGTCGACGACGCCGGGGCGGCCGGCGAATTCCTCGGTGTTGGTGAACAGCGCGCCCCACTGCGTCTGCAGCAAGTTGACGACGCGCAGGTCCTCGCCTCGCTGCTCAAGCTGAGCGCCCGGGGTGGACAGGAAGTGCACGTGCGAGTCGCCGGACCACCAGCCCTCGGCGGCCAGGTCGGCGAAGCGGCTGATCCGCACGGTCAGCTCCCGCTGGCCCGGCTCGATCCGCACGGTCTGCCGCAGCGGCTCGTACTCGAACCCGCGCGCGACGTCGACCACCACGTCGCCGCGCGGCAGCCATCCCTGGCAGGTCCCGTCGATATAGGCGTAGCTGCGCTGGCCGAGGCGGGTGTCGCCGCCGACGTCGTAATGCCAGCTGTCGAGGTTCTGCGTGACGTGGTTGTGGTAGCCGTGCGGCTGGTATGGGACCCCCGCAGCCGAGCGGAAGTGGACCCGGCACGGCACCGGCCGCCCGGTCGCGTCGTCAACGACGCTGACGTGCACCCAGTTGCGGCCGCTTTCGGTCAGCTCAAAGGTGACCTGGCCGGCGTCGGCCCGTCCGTCGCGTTCCACGTCGCCCCAGGTCACCCGGCCGAGTTCGTCACTGCCCCGTCGAACCGCAATGGTGGCCGACGGCAGCGCGGCGATCGTCGTGTACGCCGACGTGCCCTCCTTCGCGCCCCAGCCGGGCCGGTCGTCACCGCCGGGCAGCGGCTGCGGGTACGTCGCGACCCCTCGGTCCACGTCGATGTCGAGGACCCCGCCCTGCCCGTCCTTGGGCACCAGCACCACCGGCTGCGCGGGGACGCGGACGAACGGGTACTCGTCGAGGTCGCTGGTCGTAATCCCGGCGACGATGAACCGCGGGCCGTGCGGTATGAACTCGATCCGTTCGACCGCCCGCTCCGGATCGGGGTTCTCCCAGCACCACAGCACGTAGGCGGCGGGCCAGCCCAGGCCGTGCTCCGCCAGGCGCACCCCGGCCTCGCCCCACTTGCCCTCGAACCGCGGCAGCTTGAAGTCCGCCTGGTCGGCGACGGCGAGGAACGGCAGGCGGCCCCACTCCGGCGGCACCACCTGGATCTCGAACCGCTCCCTGACCGGCGCGATGACCGCCTCGCCGCCGGCCAGGTGGAACACGTAGTCCGCGACCGCCTGCCCGGCGGCGAAGTCGACCCGCGCGCCCGGTTCGAGCAGCCGGTGCGCGATGATCACCCGCCGCGCCAGCCGGCCGACCGGGACCGACACCGGGGCCTCGGGCAGCAGGAAGCACCGCTGCGCGGACGGCTGCTCGGGCCCGATCAGGAACGGCAGGCCGCGCAGGCTCGCCCGGCCGAGCGGAACATCGCCCGGCTCCTTGCCGAGAACTTCCACGCCCGCGTTGCACGCGCCGGACAGGTCAACGGGCTCATAGCTCGGCATGCGTCCGATCCTAGGCCGGACGGCCGGGACCGCCCAGCGAATTTCCCGCGCCCGGCGGCGGCCAGGCCGTGGCCGCCCTTCCCGGCCTGGCGCGCGTCCCGCCGATGCCCGCGCCGAAAGAAACCGCCCCCTTCCGTTCGGTAGCGAACAATCTTCTTCCGAACGGACGGGGGCGGCTCTGCTGCCCGCGCCGATCTCCGGTTAGCTGCAGCTGACCGACGGCGCGGTGGTCGGGCCGTTGGCGACGAAGCCGACGGTCACGGTGCCGCCTGGCGCGACCGAGCCGTTGTACGGCTCATTGGCGACGGTGACGGTGCCGGTCGTGCCGGTGTTGATGCCGTTCCACATGTTGGTGACCGTCACGCCGCCGGGGAACACGACGGACAGCTTCCAGGAAGTCAGCGCGGTTGTCCCGGTGTTGGTCACCGTGAGCGCGCCCTGGTAGCCGCCGGACCACGAGCTGGTCACCGCGAAGGTCCCCGAGCAGGTGGCAGGCGGCGGTGGCGAGCTCGAGCCGCCGCCGCCGTTGCCCGCCCCCGGCAGCGGGAATTCCATAGCGGCCAGCATCGACTGCTTGGCCGCGCTGACCGGCGCGGGGTCGTAGTTGTTGTCGAGCAGGTCGTAGGAGTCCTCGCCGTTGAGCGCCCAGTACGTCCAGCCCATCCACTTGTTGCCCGCGATGTAGGACACCAGGCTGGAGAACCACTGGCCCTGCGAGCCCGGGGTGCTCGACGACACGTCGGCCGCGTCGTTAAGGGTGCCGAACTCGCCCACCCACAGCGGGGCGATGCTTTGAGCGTAGATGTATCCCCAGAACTTGTTCCACACGGCGTCCAGGCTGGCCGAGGTCGTGGCGGAGTTGAACCAGGTCTGCTGGAACAGGTTCGGCCCGTAGTCGTGCGCGGAGTACACGACGTGGCCGGCTGAGCTGAGCGTGACCGGGAACTGCGCGACGCCTTGCAGGTCGCCGCCCCACCAGGTGGAGTCGAATCCGCCGGAGGCCGCGGAGTCGGGGAACTCGCCGATGCCCTCGCAGAAGATCAGCGCGCCGGGGTCCACCCCGAGGATGGCGTTCCCGGCCTGCTGGTAGGCGAGCCTGACATCGGTGTTCTGGTCACCGGTGCCCCAGGTGGCGCCCTGCGCGTAGGTGTCACCGGCCGGCGTGTGCGGTTCGTTGCGCAGGTCGAACCCGATGACCGTCGGGTTGCCTGCGAACAGCTTGGCGATCGTCACCCAGTCGTTCACCCAGTTCTGGCTGGGGTAGGCGCTGGTGTACCAGAGACCGTCCTGCTCCGCGGAGTTGCCCGCCTCGGAGCGGTGGTCGTCCAGGATGACCTTCAGCCCGGCCGCCCCGGCCGCCGTGACGATCTTCTGCAGGTCCTGCAGCGCGTTCTGGCCCACCAGGTCGGTGTTGATGTTGCCGCCGGTGCTGTTATGGACCGAGAAGTTCTGCGGAACGGCTGGGGTCTCGACCATCTGGTTGGAGAACGGGATCCTGATCGTGTTGTAGCCGAGGGCCGCGATGTCGTTGATGACCGTGTGGTAGTCCTGCACCCAGAGGCCGTGCGCGATCTCGTCGGCCGTCTCGAACCCGTACCAGTTGATGCCCGCGATCCGCACGGGGTTGCCGCCCGAATCGAGGATCTGGTTGCCGCTGGTGTGCCAGTAGCCCGCGCCCACGCCTGAGGCCGCGGGTACGACTACCGCCGCGGCCGCGGCGGCGTGCAGCGCCGGCACGTTGGCCACCGCCTGCGGGCCGAGCGCCGCGGTGGCCCCCTGCAGCTGCGACGCAGTCAGCGCCTGGCGGTCAGCGCCCCCGGCCGCGGCGGCCGCGTGCGCGGCGGCCGCCGCCGGTACCATCATGCCGGTGAGAAGGACGCCCCCGGCGATGGCCATGACCCGTTTAGTCATCCGTTTCTCCTTGCCGCGATCGAAGCGGCGGACGTAGCGGCCGAGCCGGCCGGGAGGGCCTGCAGTACCGCCTTGTACGCGGCGCCGTACGCGGTCGGCGTGCCGGTGTAGTCGGTGATCAGGCCGGGCCCGCTCGAGCAGGCGAAGTCGGCGTTCCAGGCCCAGGCCAGGAAGCTGATGCCCTGACCCTCCAGCCATGTGGTCAGCGGGTTGATGTAGCTTCCGGCGCAGTCGTTCTCGCCGATCTCGCCGGCGATGACCGGAACCGACGCGGCGACCGGAGCCACCTGTGAGGTCCAGCAGGACTGGTTGCTGCACGCGTTGAAGTTGTAGGAGTGCCACGACGCGGCCAGGTCGTGGTCCGGGTCGGTCGGCTCATGCTGCAGCCACTGCGTCAGGTCGTTGGACCATTCCAGCCCGCCGAGCATGATCACGTTGTTCGCTCCGGTGGAGCGGACCGCGTTGACCAGCGTCTGCATGCCGGCCGCGGTGTAGCTGAGGCCGACGCAGGAACTTCCGCCGTTCAGCAGGCACTGCCAGCCCTCGGTCTCGTTGGTGTTGTCGGCCTGCTCCGGGAACGGCTCGTTGAACAGGTCGAAGATGACCGCGTCGTTGCCTTTGAAGGTGTTCGCGACCGACGTCCAGAACGGGACTGACTGCGCCGCGTCAGGCATCGGCTTCTGGCAGAACGCCTCGGCCTGGTTGGCCGTGGTGCAGGCACCCTTGCCCGGGCCGGTGTAGGTCCCGTCGGTCCAGTGCAGGTCGAGGATCGCCACGATCCCGTTGGAGTTGAGCAGGCTGACGTAGGACTTGACCGCGTTGATGTAGTTAGTCCCGGCGAACGAGGAGTTCACGTAGGACTCGGCGTTCCAGCAGGCCTCGTTCAGCGGCACACGGACGGCGTTGACCGGGCCCCAGCTCTTGATCGCGGTGATGGAAGCCTGGTCGCTCGGGCCGTCGAAGAAGCCGGTGCCCTGCACGCACGAGTACTCGGCGCCCGAGCGGTCCACGCCGTGCAGCACTACCGTCTGGCCGGAGGCGTTGACGAGCTTGTTGCCCGACACCTGCAGCTGCGGCGCGGTGCCTGAGGTCACGGGGCTTTCCGTGGCGGTCACGGTCGCCGACGTGTAGCCGGTGCCGGCGGCGGTGAACGTGGTGTTTCCCGTGCCGCTGGAGTTGGCGGTCACCTTCACCGTCTGCGCCGTCGCGAAGTTCGACGGGGTGAAGGTGAGCGTCGTCGGAGAGGCCGTCAGGCCGGCGTTACCTGACGCCGCCACCGTCACCGTCTCGTTCGAGGCCGGCGCCTGCGACAGCGCCAGCGTGAACATGCCGGTGCCGCCCTGGGTGACCGTCAGGCTCGTCGGGCTGGCGGTGATCGCGGCCGTAGGCACCGGGACTTCTGTGGCGCTGACGGTGGCCGGGTTGTAGCCGGAGCCGCTGGCGGTGAACGTGGTCGTCCCGGTTCCTGTCGTGTTGGCGGTCACGGTCACCGTCTGCGCCGTCGCGAAATTCGACGGGGTAAACGTCAGCGTGGCCGGCGACGCGGTCAGCCCGGTGTTGCCTGATGAGGCGATCGTCACCGTCTCATTCGAAGACGGTGCCTGGGACAGGGCCAGCGTGAACGTCGCGGTGTGCGCCTGGGCCACCGACAAGGTGGTCGGGCTCGCCGTGATCGATCCCGGCGGCGGGGTGGTGCTCCCGGCCGGGGTGCAGGTGGCGGTGATGCTGTGGTTGTTGCCCTGGCTGGTCTCGCTGAAGTTGGCGCTGATGCCCGTGGCGCTGGCCCCTGGGGCCAGGTTCCCGTTGTAGGACGCGTTGGCCACGGTGACATTGCCGCCAGACTGGCTCCAGGTGCCGTTCCACCCGTTCTGCAACGTCTGTCCCTGGGTGTAGGAGTAGGTGACCGTCCACCCGGTGAGCGCGGTGGTGCCGGTGTTCGTGACCGTGAGCTGCGCGGTGAACCCGGCGCCCCAGTCGGTCGGCACCGAGTAGGTCGCGCTGCACGACGTGGCCGCGGACGCGGGAACCGCCCCCACGGTGGCCAGGCCGAGGGCCGCGGCACCCGCCGCGGCGGCCACGGCGAGCGGTTTACGCAATTTCCTGTACAAGAACCTCATCGAGGTGCGCCTCCCGAGGGATTCGAAAAGTGACCTCAAAATATGACTGGCAGATAAACCGGTCAATCAAGAGGATGCTAGCGTGGATAAAAACGAACCTCGCGGGCCGGTGCGGAAATGAAAGTTTCACGACTCGGATCCGCGGCCCCGCCCCGCCCGGCGGAGCCGGGGCCCGTGCGGATCGCCGACGCGTCCGCTCTTGCCCAGGTAACAGGCATCGTGAGAGCAGGTGCCCGGCGATATGGGTGGGGTCTAGGCGTCCCCCGGACCGCGACCGAAGTCGCAGGCATTCACGGCGGTTTCCGCGCGAGCTTATGCTCCCGCCAGCCGGAATGCACTTACCAGACAAGCCGGCGGCCGCCGCCGGATTAGCCCGGTCACCGCTCACCTCGGTGAGGAGGAATGCAGACGGCCAAAACGCAGCTCGACATCTCGGGCGGTTTTGCCGGGTAGCGCGGCCTGCCTGGAGGTGGCGGCGGGCGCTTAGTTAACCCAGCGTCACCCGTCCCGCCGAGTTCTGGTCCCCGGCCGTTCACGGCCTGCTCCGCCACCTGGAATCGGCGGGCTTCCCTGCGCCGCGCCCGCTTGGCACCCAAGCTGGACGGGAGCAGCTCACCTGGATCGACGGCGAGTCTGGCCCGGCCGGGTGGGCGAAGATCGTCCCGGAGAGCGGGCTGCGCCGCTGGGCGGCGTTCCTGCGCCGCTATCACGACGCCGTCGCCGGCTACCGTCCGCCGCCCGGCACCCGCTGGTCCAGCGGGCCGGGCACGTGCGGGCCTGGCGAGATCATCTGCCACGGTGACTTCGGACCCTGGAACGGCGTCTGGCAGGGAGATCGGCCGGCGGGCTTGATCGACTTCGACCACGCGCGGCCCGCGCCGCCGATCTTCGACATCGCCTACGCGCTGGAGTACGCGGCGCCGTTCCGTGACGACGCCGAGTGCCTGCGCTGGCTGCGCTACCCGCAGCCACCCGACCGGCACCGCCGCATCGAGGTCTTCTGCGCCGCCTACGGCATCGCGGTCCCCGACGACATCACCGCCTGGGTCGCCTGGCAGAAGCGCCTTGTCATGCGAAACTGCGAGGCACTGGCCCGTCAGGGCATCGAACCCCCAGGCCACCTGGATCCGCGAAGGCTACCTGACGATCGTCAGGGCCAGGATCACCTGGACGGAGTCGTTGGTCCTGCGATAGCGCTGCATGGTCCGGATGGTGGGAGGGGGTGATAGGTCAGCGGCTGGTCCAGCCGCCGTCCACGGGAAGCACGGCGCCGGCCAGCGCGAGCAGCCGCGTGATGCCGTCGCGGAGGCAGGTCCTGGCCTGCTCTCCCCGTTCGGCGCGCCAGCTTTCCGTGATCGGCGGCGGGTTCTCGTAGCGCCGCTGGTAGATGTCCCTGACCAGCCCGTCGGGCGCGCCGAGGCCGGGCAGGACGCCGAGCGCTTCCCGCTTGGTGATGAGTCGGCCGTCCCGCAGCGTCACCGTGGCGCGGGCGAAGGTCAGCAGGCCCACGTCCACCCAGACGTCGCGCAGCCACAAGTCGGCTTGCTCGGTGTGCGGGTACCAGAAGTCGCGCAGGTCCGCGCGGATGAAGTCGGCGAGCTCCTCGTCGGTGACCGGGGGAACCACGGTGGCCGGCGCGGGGCCGAGCAGCACCAGGCCGCCCAGGTGCAGTTCACGGCGACTGACCGGCGTCACCGGCCGGGCGAACATCTCACCGTGCGCCCAGGTCAGGTGATCCCGGCCCGGGCCGGCCCACTCGGCGCGGGCGACGTACGTGCAGTGCAGCAGCGGCGCCAGCGGCACCTGGTCGTGCAGCGCCTGGTGGACCCGCTGCAGGTCGTCCTGTTGCGCCGGGGCCGGCGTCGTCTCGATTAGCGCGATCAGGTCCAAATCGCTGCGGCCGGGCTGATAGTCCCCGAGCGCCAGGGAACCGTGCGCCCACAGCGCCGTCAGCGGCACCGCACGGCCGGCCTCGGCCGCGAAGCGGTCAAGCAGTCGCCCGGTCTCGTCCGGTTGGCTCACGGGCCGACGATACCTGCGCGCGGCCCGTGTCATCGCGGCAGCGGCGCGTCGCCTACAGCGCGGCGGGATGGGCGGTGATCAGCAGGAGCGCGTCGAGCAGGCGCCACCAGTCCGGTCCGGCGAGGTCCCGGCCCGTGGAAGAACAGGAAGCGCGCCAGGGTGCTCACCCCGCCTGAGATCAGCCTGTTCGGCTGGCATGCAGGCGGCGGACCTCGGCGGCGACGAACACGACGTCGACCGGTCCGGTTGTGTCCACGGTAATCAGCGAGCCGATG
>Ga0265338_10010409_pt1 | contig 10911 bp, 8 predicted proteins | sample 42126metaG_FD_193579 | JGI IMG/M metagenome (GOLD analysis project Ga0265338, IMG submission 193579) | Rhizosphere microbial communities from Carex aquatilis grown in University of Washington, Seatle, WA, United States - 4-21-26 metaG | ecosystem: Host-associated > Plants > Roots > Rhizosphere >... | reverse complement strand
AATGACACGCTTTAAGGGTCTAGCACCATAGACAGGATCATACCCCTGTCGCCCCAAAAGGTCCTTGGCCTTATCCGTCACTTTCAGTTCTATGCCTTTTGCCTTTAGGCGTTCAGCCAGGATGGCCGTCTGGATGTCCACCACCTTCTTTAGTTCCTTGATGCCTAACCGGTGGAAAACAATGATATCATCGATGCGGTTCAGGAACTCCGGACGGAAATGGTTGCGCAACGCTTCATGGATACGTTTATCGATCTCTTTAGGGTCATCCAATCCCGCCACCTCTGTGGCCGCGATATTGGAGGTCATGATGACAATGGTATTTTTGAAATTGACGACCCTGCCCTGGCTGTCCGTCAAACGGCCGTCATCAAGCAACTGCAAGAGCACATTAAAAACATCATGATGGGCTTTTTCGATCTCATCAAAAAGCACCACTGAATAAGGTTTTCGTCGCACAGCTTCTGTCAATTGGCCGCCTTCTTCATAACCGACATAGCCCGGCGGCGCACCGATCAGGCGTGAGACGGCATGCTTCTCCATGTATTCGCTCATGTCGATGCGCACCATGGCGTTTTCATCGTCGAACAGGAACCAGGCCAGGGATTTGGCCAGTTCGGTTTTCCCCACACCCGTCGGACCCACAAAAATAAAAGAACCCGATGGTCGCTGGGGGTCGGAAAGACCGGTGCGCGAACGCCGGATACACGAGGCAATGGCCTCGATGGCCTGGTCCTGGCCCACCACGCGTTTTTTCAATACTTCTTCCATGTGGATCAATTTCTCGGTCTCTGCCTGCATCAATTTGACTAACGGGATCTTTGTCCACTTGGCAATGATCTCAACAATGTCCTTGTCATCCACTTCTTCTTTAAGCAGCCCGCCGTCTTTCTGCAGTTTGGCCAGTTCCTTGTTGCCCGCTTCCAGGTCCTTGTTCAGACCGACGAGAGTGCCGTAACGGATCTCCGCGACCTTATTCAGGTCCCCGATCTTTTCCGCCTTGACCTCTTCCAATTTCTTTTCTTCTATCTGCGCCTTAACGGCACGGATGCGGTCAATGACCTTTTTTTCATTCTGCCAGCGCAGGCGCATGGCCTTATTGATCTCCTTGAGCCGGTTCAATTCCTCATCGATCTTCTTGAGGCGTTCCTTGGAAGGCTCATCGGATTCTTTTTTAAGCGCCTGGCGTTCGATTTCCAGGCGACGGATATCACGCTCGTTGATATCAAGCTCCTGTGGCATGCTGTCGATCTCGATACGCAGACGGGAAGCCGCCTCATCAATAAGGTCAATGGCCTTGTCCGGTAAAAAACGGTCCGTGATATAACGCTGGCTCATCATGGCCGCGGCCACGATCGCAGAGTCCTGGATGCGCACGCCGTGATGCACCTCATATTTTTCCTTTAAGCCCCGTAAAATGGCGATCGTGTCTTCCACGCTTGGCTCATTGACCATGACCAGGGCAAAGCGCCGCTCCAGAGCTGCGTCCTTTTCGATATACTGACGATATTCATCCAATGTCGTTGCACCTATGCAATGCAAGGCCCCGCGGGCCAACGCAGGTTTCAGCATATTGGAGGCATCCATGGAGCCTTCGGCCCGTCCTGCTCCAACAATGGTATGCAACTCATCAATAAATAAAATAACGGCTCCATTTTCGTTCTCCACATCTTTTAAGACCGCTTTTAGGCGTTCCTCGAATTCTCCTCTGAATTTCGCTCCTGCCACCAAAGCCCCCATGTCCAGGACAACGACACGTTTATTCTTAAGCCCGTCAGGGACATCCCCCCGGAAAATACGCTGGGCCAAACCCTCGACGATGGCGGTCTTCCCGACCCCCGGCTCACCGATAAGAACAGGATTATTTTTGGTCCGCCGGGAAAGCACCTGGATCACGCGGCGGATCTCCTCATCCCGGCCGATCACGGGGTCTAATTTGTCCTTGGCTGCAAGCTCCGTCAAGTCCCGGCCGTACTTTTCCAAAGCCTGGTATTTTTCTTCGGGGTTTTGGTCCATAACTCTTTGTCCTTTACGAATGGTTTCTAAAACTTTCAAGACATCACGCTCTTGGATACCTCGCTGCGCCAACGTTTCTGCTATGATGCTTTTTTTCTCCTTGGTCAGACTTAAAAATAAATGTTCCAGGGCCACATATTCATCCTTCATGGATAGAGCCAGGTCCTGTGCCTGCCGCAAGACCGCATCCAAACGTGTTGAAAGATGCGGACCTTGCGCCGAAGAAGTTTCTACAGCAGGCTTGGATCCCAAATACCGGCGCAAAGGATTGCTGAGCTCCTGAGCATCAACACCTAAACTTTTTAGGATCTCCGCCGTCAAACCATTTGGGTCTTCCAGCAAGCTCAACGCCAGGTGCTCAGGTTCAATGGCCTGGTGGTGCAGGTCCTGGGCCAGTTGAACCGAGCTCTGGATAGCTTCTTGGCTTTTATGTGTGAGCTTGTTGATATCAAACATTTATTTTCCCTCTTAATCCACCTGTATGTCAACCGCTTTAGGTTTCGCGATCTCGGCTTTGGGAACAACAAGCTGCAAGACCCCGTCCTTATAGCTGGCCTGGATCTTGGCTGTGTCAACCTGGCCGCCCAGGTCCAAACTCCGTGCAAAGCGACCATAACTGCGTTCCACGCGGTGGAACTGCTTGTCCTGTTGCTCGGCTTCGAGCTTACGTTCGCCTTCGATGGTCAAGATGCCGTCTTCCACTGAAAGCTTAATGTCTTCTTTCTTAAGACCGGGAAGATCCGCCTTAAGAACGTACTGCTCTTTTTCTTCGATAACATCCAAAGCCACCGGCCAATGTTGATTAGCCGACATAAAATCGTCATCGAAGAACCTGTACAGATCAGTATTGCTTTGAGGCTTGCATGTGAAGAATCTCATATCCCTCTCCTTGTATGATGTTGTTATTATTAGCACTCTACGTACTTGTCTGCTAATCTACGGGCCCTAAAAAGGAGCTGAGAAAAACTGGCACTCTCAACTCCCAAGTGCTAATATAGCACAATCTTTTTTGTTGTCAAGTCCATCTGTGCACCTGCCATAATTGGATATACCCATAAGGGATCTCGGAAAACCAAAAAGCCACAACGACCATCAGGTTAAATACAAACTTCAAACAGCCCGCTGTAGCCCACGCCAAAGGCGACAGCCAACAGCCTGCCAAAGCCAGCACCAACCCCAAAGCAACCGTTATATCCAACAAGGGCACGATAAATAAATTAGCTATCAAGGCTACCGGCGCCATGGTACCGAAATGCCAGATCTGTAAGGGCGTTATCCCCACCCACGCCGACGTTGATACGGCAAAGGCCGCGGCCAGCCATTTAGGGCAAAAGGCCAATCGTTTTTCTATCGGTGCATACAAAATGATAATGGCCGCAACAGCGGCAAAGGAAAGCTGAAAACTGACATCAAACAGGTCCTCTGCATTCATCAACAATAAAACAAGGGCCGCAAAGGCCAGTGAATTCAACGTGTCATATTCAAGTTCAACGCCAAACGAAGCCAATAGGATAGAAGCCATGAACGCGGCGCGCATGACCGGAACAGAACCGCCGACCAAGAACGCATAGATAAAAACTAGCAGGATGCTTGATCCCGTCTGCCAGGCACGCGGGAGGCGGACCAATTTAAAAATAAAGATCACCATGGCTGTCATCATCGCCATATGAAGCCCCGCGATCACCAGGATATGCCCTGTGCCGGTGTGCCTGAAAGCCATGTTGATCTCCTTGGGGATCGCTCCCCTGTCGCCCAGCACAATGGCGGACATGGTACCGGCTTCTTCGCTATCGAGATATCGATAAAGGGATCCCTTTAATTGCTCCTGCCAACCATGCCATGCATTCAGGGCCGGCGGATGGGCCACATGGATCAGGGCCGCACCCAAACAAAACAATCCTGCATAAATAGGCCAAATGCGCTGACGGAACAAAAAATACAATACCAATATAAATGAAACCCATAACCAGAAGATCAGGGGAAAAGGCAAAAAATGGCCGATAAAGATCCCCAGTGATAAAAACAAAACAAGCCAGCAGCATGGCCTGTGCGTATGGTCCATCATTCTACAAGCTCCTTGATACGTTTAAAACGTTTGGCTGTCATGCCGTCAACGTCTTGCAGGGCTTCCGGTTCTTTGAATGGGCCGTTCTCTTGGCGATACTCCACAATATTGGCAGCCAGGGTCGCTCCGATACCCGGGAGCATTTGCAGCTCCTCCGCCCTGGCGGTATTGATATTGATCTTGAAATGACGCACTGATTTGGCCCAGCGCGCCGGCGCAATGTCGCGACGCAATGATAATTGCACGGCAGCACCCATGATAAAAACCACCATGAGAAGGCAGACGAACCTGCGCTCTTGCTCAGTTAAATAAAGCATAATCACTTGGGGGGGGATTTAAAACAATTTCATCTGCAGGGCATCAGGGTCTTTTTGGGGGGCGCGTTGTTTGGCCGCCTCGTAAGCTTTGAGCTCTTCGGCAATGTCCGACAAATAAGGCGAGGGTTCCTGGATCAGTGTCTGTCCGAACAATTGCCGGCGGCGCGCATGGGTCAAATACAAACACTCCTTGGCGCGTGTCATACCCACATAAAACAACCGGCGCTCTTCCTGGATGTCTCCCTTCATGCCCATGACATCCACCGGAAGCAAATGGTCCTCGCATCCGATGATAAAAACAACCGGGAACTCCAAGCCCTTGGCCGCATGCAAACTCATCAAGGATACTTTTTCGACATTATATTCCAACTCTTCTTCATGCTGACAAAGGACCGACTCATCCGAATAAACCTGGGGCCGCCGTGGTTTTTGGGAAATTTGATAGGGAATGCCCAGATAATCCAAAGCCCTGACCAGCGCGTGACGCTCTGCATTAAGCCGGTACAGGATGGCTATGTCGCCCAAACTATATAAGGCCTTGCGGCTTAAATGCATATCCAGGCCGCCGATCATTTTCTCAATTTCTTTGGCCACGTAATCCGCCTCTGCCCTGTCGCTGGCAGCATGATGGATCACGAGCTTTCCCTGTGTATCAAGTTTGGCCAATAATTCAAGGCCGCCCATGACCTGTCCTGAAGCAGCCAGCAGATTGACGGCTGAACGGTAATTTTCCTGCAGGGTCAAAACCTGGGCAGGTACAAAATCTTCCTCAAAACGGCGGAACAACTCCACCCGGCTGCCGCGAAAACCATAGATCGATTGATTTACATCGCCGATGGCTGTCAATAATACCCCCTCGCGGGTCAATACCTTAAGCAAGGCATTCTGCACGATATTGCTGTCCTGGTATTCGTCCACAAAAATATACCGGTATCGCCTTCGCAGGGAACCGGCGAGCTCTTCATCTTCCAGGAGCAATAAAGCCTCCCGCAGGACATCATCAAGATCGATCCAGCTGTTCTGACGAAGATACCGCTGATAGGCCTTATAATCATCGTCGGGGAATATCGCCAGCTGGGATGATTTCATCAGGCTGATGCGCTCTAAGCTCGCTTTCTCAAAGCCTGTGATATTCTCAGGGACCGCCACCTTAAAATCCTTAGGCAGGTTCGTGCGGTCAAAATGGTCCCGCAATAATTTCAGGCAGAAAGCATGGAAGGTGCCGATAAATAATTTTGACGGCTCTATCCCCAAAGCCGTTAACCTGTCTTTCATCTCCCGCGCGGCTTTATTAGTGAAGGTAACGGCTAAAATGCTTTCAGAAGATCCCAGGGTAGGGATGATATGGGCTATACGGCGGGTCAAGGTATGCGTCTTGCCCGTGCCAGGGCCCGCGGCGATCAATAAATGCGAACCCTGGTGCCCAACAGCCAACTGCTGGGATTTGTTTAGGTCCGAAGGTGTTTGCATCAAATTTTTATTTGACGATCTTATCAAATTCACTGACCGGGACCGCTTCCGAGGTGGTAAACCCTATACCGGTAAGCCTGGTCAATCCCAGCGAAGCCTTCAAGGCCGCCTTGGTCCCGGGCAACTCAGCTTGAATGATGATATCATTCTCTCCCAGGAGGGCATGCACGGATTTGATCTTACCACCTAATTTTTGGATCAATTTATATGCTTGGGCAGTGCGTTTGGAGTTGGCTTTCTTGAGCGAATCAACGCAATACTTGCCGAAAAGAAAATAGGTGGTCATAAGATCCTCCCTTGTTGTTTAATGTTCGAGGCTTAATTATAGAGCAGAAGCCCTTTCAAGTACAATTTTTTATGTTTAGGGCCCGTCCCGATGGACGGTCTGCGGGGAGAAAGCAGGAAGGCAAACGGCGATGTACTCGGCACCTTCAGGTCCCGGCGTGCTGTATCTGATCCATTCGCCTTTTTGGGTGATCACCGCCTGTCCCGCGTTGACATCGAGGGCCCCTCCCTGATGGCTCACGCGCAGTGTACCTTTCAAGACAACGGTGTATTCATCAAATTCCGGTGTCTGCCCCGGCTCTTCCCATCCTGGCGGGCTTTTCATGTGTGCAATACTGACCGGCTCTGTCTTTGAATTGACCCTGCCAATGTATTCGCGGATCAACTTAGGCTTGGTCCCAGCGGCCTTGATCTCGGTTGGTTTATTTATTAAAACCGGCATTGTTTTTCCCTTAAGATGGCCCTCATCGGCCTCAACCGCTCCCAATAAACCAGCTTCCTTTTTCTGATCTTAGCCCCCGTCAGAAAGTGCCTGGAGAATTCTTTGACGTAATATACAAATTCAACCTTGGAAAGGTCTGACTTCATTTCATTCAATAGCGCGCTTGTCAGGACGATCGACGTATCATCGCCAGGGATCTGGTGGTCAAACACATAATACCAGGGGCTATGAAAATTTTCCATATCCAGGGGTATCCCGGTGTAATAGCAAACATACCCGTTTTTGCGCACGAACGCCCAGATGGCTTTGACGGCCTTGGCGTGCACGCCCCTTTGGTCCATGCGGCGGGAAAATTGAAAACAGCGCAGGCAATAGATGGAATGGTCTGAAAACACCGGCCTGTTACAGATGCAGCACTTGCCCGTATGCTTCTTCATATCCCCTCCCCGCTTTTCAAATCCCGTTTCTATGTACCGATGAAATAGTAACATGCCCGCTAACGCGTACTTGTTGGGGGCTCAAATTTGATACCTGATGATGAGAGGAGGAGGTAACACAGCCTGAAAAACTAAAAACAACACAGATAATTAACAACAGTCGACCGTTCATAGGCCTTAAAACAGCGCCAGCTGATCTTCGAGTTGCTCGCGCTCTCCGGATTCAAAGATCTTTACGCGTCCAAATTCGCCGTCATAGCCTGCGGCGATCTCCACCTTGCCCTGCCGCATGCGATGAATGCCTTCGGCGATCACGCCCCCTGCGGCTTTCTGGATATCCGGGACAGGACAATCCAAGAGGATATGGAATTCACTGCCTAATTTATTCAAAATATTTTTATAGGTTTCCTGCACCGCCCTGCTGGCTTCGCCCATGTCTTTAGCTTCGGCGATCAATTCAGGCAAAGGCACGATGTTCTGGTAAGGCCGGGAGCGTCTGGATCTCTCGCCTTCTTCACGGTCAGCCAGGGCTTCCACGCGCGCCATGACCCCGACGGTCACCGGCTTGCCGCAGACAGAACAAAGGCCCTTGTTCTTGATGGTCTCTTTGGGATGCCAGCGGACCTGGCAGTTGCGATGGCCGTCATAATGATATTTCCCCTCTTCAGGGAAAAATTCGATGGTGGCAACCAGTCCTTTGTCGTTTTCATCGCTCAGGGCCTTATAAATACCCTCGTAAGAAAATTCCGTATCAAAAATATTGGCCTCACGCCCCAGCTTACCGGGCGAATGCGCATCGGAATTGGATATCAAAATATAATCATCCAACTGTTTAAGGCGCCAATTCATCAGCGGGTCTGATGACAGTCCTGTTTCAACGGCAAAGATGTTTTTCTTTAGATCGCCAAAGGCCTCTTCCATGCTGTCAAAACCGCCCATGGAACCAAGGGCTGAAAACCACGGTGTCCAGATATGCGCAGGGACAAACAAATTTTTAGGGTCCGCCTCGAGCGTTATCTTCAGCAGATCATAAGAATCCAACCCAAGGATAGGGCGGCCGTCGGAAGAAATATTCCCTATCCCCCCAAGTTTGGTCTGGATCTTTTTGGCTGCTTCCAGGGAAGGCACATAGATCAAATTATGGACCTTGCGTACCTTGTCATGGCGCTTATAAATATTGGAGATCTCCACGGTAAGCATGAAGCGCACCGGAGCCTGGCAACTTTTGGGGACCTGGGCATCCATAGGCTTGGCATACTTGTCCTTAAGCTTAAAGAAACCTTTTTCCGCAGGCTCCAGCTTTTCTTCTATTTCTTGAAGCCACTGGGGATGTACAAAATCGCCGGTACCGACCAGTTGGATCCCCTTAAGTTGGGCCCAAAGATAGAGGTTTTCTAAATCAAGATTTTTGGCGGTGGCGCGGGAGTACTTAGAATGGATGTGCAAGTCCGCGATGAATTTCATTGCGGTTATTATAAGGCTATTGGGCGCTTTGGGAAACAATTTTCGAAACCACTGGAGCCCCGCCGGCCTTCGTCGCCGATCAGAAATATTGCATATAACATTGCTGATATTTCTGAGAAATTAGAAAAGGCCGGCGGAAATAGGCGACCGTGGTTGAGAAAATTCGTTTCCCAAAGCGCCTAAACTACGATACTGACAAGTTTATTGGGGACGACGATAAATTTCTTGATGGCAGCTTCGGTGGCGTATTTGGCAACGCCAGGATCAGCAAAACAGATTTTACGCAATTCATCCTGCGGCAGATCAGGGGCGACCTGGATTTGTCCCCGGACCTTCCCATTGACCTGAACAGCCATGATGATGGTGCTGGTTCTCAGCGCCTTTTCATCAAAACCAGGCCAGCTGACATGGGAAATGGTGTGGTCAGGTTTAGCCATCATTTGCCACATCTCCTCGGCAATATGAGGTGTAAAGGGAGATAATAACAAGACCATCGTTTCAATAGCTTTACTTTGCAAGAAAAACTTTCTATGCGTCAACGTTGAAAGATCTCCTCTAGAATCAACAAAACGTGTTTGAATTCGGACACTAAATTTATCTATAGCATTGGCCAATACCATCATATGACTGATGGCCGTGTTGAATTTATAACCTTCTTCAAAGGATTGAGTCACATTTTTTATTGATAAATTACGAATACGTTCCAATTCTTTATCATCATCATCCATCTCGGATTCATTTAAACCATAATCAGACAATAACTTGCTACGCAAATTTTGCGAAGCATTTTTATTTTGTGTATCAACATATCCAAAAGGTTTTTCTACCATCTGATACACTCGATTTAAAAACCGCCACGATCCTTCCAAGCCGCTATCATTCCATTCCAGTTGATCTTCCGGAGGTGCGGCGAACAAAATAAATAAACGTAAGGTGTCTGCCCCGTATTTGGACAAAACCTCATCAGGGTCCACCGTGTTACCGCGGGACTTGGACATCACTTCCCCGTCCTTGAGCACCATGCCCTGGGTCAAAAGGCGCGTGAAAGGCTCATCAATATCGATCAACCCGAGGTCCTTGAAAAATTTGGTAAAAAATCTTGAATATAACAAGTGCAGGATCGCATGCTCAATGCCGCCGATGTACTGGTCTGTCGGCATCCAGTAACGGGTATCTTTTTTATCAAATATCTCTTCATTGTTACGCGCTGAACAGAAACGCAGGAAATACCATGACGAGTCAAAAAAGGTGGCCATGGTATCTGTTTCCCGGCGGGCAGGCTTGCCGCACTTGGGGCAGAAGCACTCGACAAAACGGCTGGCCTTGGCCAAGGGCGAGCCTCCCTCCCCGGTGAGCTGGACATCCTTGGGCAATTCCACGGGCAATTGATGATACGGCACCGGCACGGCCCCGCATGAAGCACAATAAATAATAGGGATGGGCGTGCCCCAATAACGCTGACGGGATATCAACCAGTCGCGCAGGCGCCAATGAATGGTGATCTCCCCAAAACCTTTAAGCTTCATCCATTCGGCAATTTTCTTTTTGGCATCCTCATTGGGCGTTTGATCGAATTGCGCGGAATGGACAAGCAGGCCTTCGCCTTCATAAGCCTGGGCCATTCCCTCAGCGGAAATGGAAGGATTGTGAGGGTCCTGGATCACGATGCGCATCGCAAGCTGATGCTGTTTGGCAAACTCAAAGTCCCGTTGGTCATGGGTAGGCACGGCCATGATGGCGCCGGTCCCGTATTCCATCAAAACGTAATCTCCGATATAAATGGGAATGGCCTCGCCATTAACAGGATTGATCGCATAACGTCCGATAAAAAGGCCTTCTTTACGCTGATCGCCTGACATGCGCAGGGACTTGCTTTTATTGGCCGTTTTCAGGATAAAGGCCAGGCTCTCTTTTTCTTGCGCTGTTGAGGGGATCAATTTCTTGACCAATGGATGCTCCGGCGCCAGCACCACATAGGTAGCGCCAAAAATGGTGTCCGGACGGGTGGTGAAAACCTTAATGGTCTCCGGGGAGTCCTTGACTTTGAACAGGATCTCCACCCCGTAGCTTTTTCCGATCCAATTCTCCTGCATGGCACAAACACGCGAAGGCCATTGTTGTAATTTCTTCAGATCTTCCAAGAGGCTCTGGGCATATTGGGTGATCTTCAAATACCACTGCTCAAGGTCTTTCTGGACGACATTGGTCTTGCATCGCCAGCATTGGCCGTTAATGACCTCTTCGTTGGCCAGGGTGGTCTCGCAATCCGGGCACCAGTTGACCGAGGAAGCTTTTTTATAGGCAAGCCCCCGCTCGAACATCTTGATAAAGATCCACTGGTTCCATTTATAGTATTCGGGATCACAGGTGGAAAGCTCGCGGTCCCAATCATAAGAAAAACCCATTTGCTTTAAC
>Ga0265338_10010408_pt1 | contig 10911 bp, 14 predicted proteins | sample 42126metaG_FD_193579 | JGI IMG/M metagenome (GOLD analysis project Ga0265338, IMG submission 193579) | Rhizosphere microbial communities from Carex aquatilis grown in University of Washington, Seatle, WA, United States - 4-21-26 metaG | ecosystem: Host-associated > Plants > Roots > Rhizosphere... | reverse complement strand
ATGCTATCATCGTCGGCATCAACATCGGCGCCAACAAGGATAGCATTGACCGCATCGCCGATTACCGCGCCGGCTTTACCCGCCTTGCCACGCTGGCGGACTATGTGACGGTCAACATTTCCTCGCCCAACACGCCCGGGCTGCGGGGCTTGCAAAGCCGCGAGGAGTTGCATCGTTTGCTCGGAACGTTGATCGAGGCGCGTGGGCCCGCGCAAATTCCGCTGCTCCTCAAGATCGCGCCCGATCTCGATGACGCGTCGCTCGACGATATTGCTAGCGAAGTCCTCGGCGCAGGGATCGACGGCATGATCGTCACCAACACCACCATCGCGCGCCCGGCAACGCTCAAGAGCTGCCACGCGGGCGAAACGGGCGGGCTTTCCGGCAAGCCGCTCATGGCGCCGTCCACCCGCATTCTCGGCGAAATCAGAAGGCGTGTCGGTGCGAAAATTGTGCTCATCGGTGTTGGCGGCGTGGCCTCGGGCGAAGATGCCTACGCCAAGATCCGTGCGGGCGCGAGCTTGGTGCAATTGTACACCGCGTTGGTTTACCAGGGTGGCGGGCTCATCCCGCGCATCAAACGCGAGCTTCTAACATGCTTAACGCGCGACGGCTTTTCCTGCGTGCGCGATGCTGTCGGGGCCGACATCGTCCTTTGATGGCGAAACAGCAGTGTATCGCGGGCGATAACGCTCATTCGCGCAGCGTATTGCCTTGTTGCTGTGCAGCGCGGCCGATGCGGTAAAGTCTCCTGAAAACAGGCTTTTTTGACGGCGCCATTTCGTGCAGGATGTCTCCCAGAGATACGTCCCGGGGGGAACGGTGATGGGTTGGGAAGAAGTGTGGCGTATAGCGATGAAGCATTTCATCGCCGAACCCGTCGAGTTGCGCATCCTGATTGGCTTGGCTTTGGTGTTCCTGGCGCTGATGGTTGTTGTCGGGCTCAAACATGCCTTCCGGCCGGCCGGGCCTCATCCCGAACCGCGCATTGCTGAGACGCCAGTCTTGCGCAAAGTCGCGCCGTTCTTCGCCGCGCCGATGGCGGTTGCAGAGATCGCGCCCCTCCCGGCCAAGTCTGGGCCGCAACCATTCCGGGTGAACAAGAACACAATACGCGCCACGCGAAAGTCAGTGAAACAAACAATCAAGCCTTTCGCCCCGCCGCGCCCGCAAATTCATCGCACCGCCGCGCGTAAACCAAGTTTTACGGAAGAACACGCCCCTTATTCGCCGCTGCCTCCCCGCGGCTGAACGGACGTGCTAGGGTGCCCGCATCAACCGGGTGCGGGGTGCCATGGCAGACGATCTCAGTAAACTCATCCTGCGCCTCGGCGTTGGCGGCATGATGCTGTTTCACGGCGTCCACACGCTGCTAACGGGGCTTGACCCGTTCAAAGCGCTTCTCTCCGCCCACGGATTACCGGATTTGCTCGCTTACGGCGCCTATTTCGGCGAAATTGTGGGCCCTGTGCTGGTGCTTCTGGGCATCTTTGCGCGTGCCGGCGCAGCCCTTATCGCCCTCGAAGTCGTGGCATTGATCGCGCTCGGTGGCCTTGCCCAGATAGTCGCTGTTTCGCCCGATGGTGCCTATGGCCTCGAGGTCGAAACGCTCTATCTCGTCGGCGCCCTTGTCATCGCCATCAACGGCGGCGGCAAATGGGGCCTTGCTCGTCACGATTAGCCCGCGAGTTTATCCAGCGTCTTCAGGATGGCATCGGTCATCGCCGTTGTGCCGACCTTGTTCATCCCCGGCTGCATGATGTCGCCGGTGCGATAGCCCTCGGCCAGCACCGCTTCCACCGCCTTGTCGAGCAGCACGGCATCGTCCACGCGACCGAAAGAATAGCGTAGGCACATGCCGAAACTGAGCAAAGTGGCAATCGGATTGGCCAAATCCTTGCCCGCGATATCGGGCGCCGAGCCGTGGATGGGTTCATAGAGCGCTGGCTGGCGGCCATCAGCGCCTTTGGCACCGAGTGAAGCCGACGGCAGCATGCCGATGGAACCGGTGAGCTGTGCGGCTTCATCCGACAAGATATCGCCGAACAGATTGTCGGTCAGGATGACATCAAGCGTCTTGGGGGCGCGCACGAGCTGCATGGCGCAATTGTCGGCCAGAATGTCCGTAAGCTGAATATCGGGGTATTCGGCCTGGTGCACGGCATGGACGACTTCGCGCCACAAGACGCCCGTCACCATGACATTGGATTTTTCTGCGGACGCCACGCGGCCCGAGCGCAGCCGCGCCAGTTCAAAGGCCACGCGCGCAATGCGCTCGATCTCATGGGTGTAATAGATTTGCGTATCGACAGCGCGTTTTTCGCCATTGGCCAGCGTCACGAGTTCTTTGGGTTGGCCGAAATAGACCCCGCCGGTTAGCTCGCGCACGATCAGAAGATCGAGGCCCGCAACGATTTCCGGCTTCAGCGTGGAGGCATCTTTCAACGCATCGAAGCACAGCGCCGGGCGCAGATTGGCAAACAGCTTCATGTCGCCGCGCAAGCGTAGAAGCCCGCGTTCCGGCTTCTTGTCGAAGGGCAGCTTGTCCCACTGCGGCCCACCGACGGAGCCAAACAGCACCGCATCGGCGGCCAAGGCTTTGGCCATCATCGCATCGGTGGCGGGCTCGCCATGGGTCTCATAGGAAATGCCGCCGACCAGATCTTCCTCGGTCGTATAAGCAAAGCCGCGGTTCTTGCCATACCAGCCGAGCACGCGCTTGGTGGCTTCCAGCACTTCCGGCCCGATGCCGTCACCGGGAAGCAGAAGAAGTTTGTAGGTCATGGCGTATCGTTCCTAAAGCCAGGGCGCCTGCAGCTTGCGGGCTTCTTCATAGCCCGTGATCTCTTTTTCGTGGCTCAGCGTCAGGCCGATATCGTCCCAGCCTTTGAGCAGGCATTGGCGGCGGAAGGCATCGACCTCGAATTTGATGGTGCCGCCATCCGGCCCGCGGATTTCCAGCGCCTCCAGATCGATCGAGACAATGGCATTGGCGCCGCGCGAAGCGTCATCCAAAAGCTTGTCGATTTCGCTCTGGGGCAGGGCGATGGGCAGAATGCCGTTCTTGAAGCAGTTGTTATAGAAAATATCGGCGAAGCTGGGCGCGATCACGCAACGGATGCCGAAATCGAGCAGCGCCCAAGGGGCATGCTCGCGGCTCGACCCGCAGCCGAAATTGGCGCCTGCGATCAAGATTTTGGCGCTGCGATAGGCCGGCTTGTTGAGCACGAAATCGGGATTTTCGCTGCCGTCGGGCAGGGTCCGCATCTCGTGGAACAGCGCTTTGCCGAGCCCGGTGCGCTTGATGGTTTTCAAAAATTGCTTGGGGATGATCATGTCGGTATCGACATTGATCATCGGCAGCGGCGCCGCGACGCCGGAGAGTTGCGTGAATGCTTCCATGGCGGGCGGGTTTTAGCGGCTCAGACCGCCTATAACAAGCGCCGTCCCAGGATTGATATCTTCTTGCGTTAACTTTCCTGTCCTGCCTCCGGTTCGGGTGTCTGGGTTTGGAGGCCACAGGCGTCTTTCAGCCGACTGATGGACAATTTCGAAAATTCTGCGATCGGTGCTGGTGGCTTTTCTTTGTCGTCACCGGCGTTTATCAGCACGTGGAGCAGGGCCTCGACATTGCCGTACTCGATCGATACCCCCCGCCCATATTGTTTCTGGAAGCATTCGATATAAGTCCCTTGCCGGACAATTGTACGTTTGCCGAGCTGCAGAGCGCGGCCAAAGAGACCCGAGCTCCAATCGCGTGGCGGCCGGTAACAGCACCAGATCCAGTCTGCGTGGCGCATATGGTTCACGAATATCGTGTCGTCATCGGTTCGCGGCAAGATGCGCCCTCCCGCTGCTTGAAACGCCTCTGCGGCGCTTGCCGGCAGCTCTTCGAGGTCGCAAAGAAGCGTGAAAATTAGAGCACGGTCATGGGCCGCGGCGGCTTGCGCAGCCTCGATGAAAAAATCCAAGCCCTTGCTGGAATTCACGTCACCCAGAAACAATACCGTGCAAGGGGGGGTGGCGCGCTCGGGCAGTGGCGCAACCTTCAGGTCCCACCATTCAATATCGTATATCCACTCGCCCATGGCCGCATTGCGTTCGCAAGGCACCATGATCGAGAGGATGCGGACACGGGAGCGCGAAAAAACAAATTCCAGCACTGCACGAAGAGGGCTTGGTGTGTTCCAGAGCCGGCGATAGGCACGTGGATCGCGCGTCATGATGCCGACTGTGCGGCGCCCGAGAAGATGGCGCACCAGGGCAATGACCAGGAATGCTTTGAGATAGCTATTCGAGGAATTGAGAACCAGCGGGCCGCGCCAGGTTATGAGACCGGGCCATGCGTGGCGCAGCATCGACAGTCTTGATTGCGCGTTCAACACGCGGCTGACGACTTCCACGCCCCGGCGAAAATGACCTTGCAGGGGGCGGTCGAATACAAGGGTCTTGGAACCAACCATAGTGGTAACTCCTCCCGCAGCGTATACCTGTTTCACAAGGCCGCTATTCCCCTATCGCTGCACGGACGGCCCTCCTAATGCCGGTTGTCCACGAACCACTTCACGGACCCGCCAATGTGTTGGACAGGCCTTCCTGCCACGACGCTGGAATGTTGCGCAAAGGCTTACTTAAGGAAAATATTCTGGAACGCAGACCGGCTATAACAAGCGCCGTTCTTGTATTGAAATGATCGTGCACTAATCTGCCAAGAGAATGAGGGGGCAAGCCATGTTCAAATTCCTGTTTGGCCGCAAAAAGCCGATTTCCGCACCGCCACCCATTGCGGCGCTTTCCGCCTCTCCGCCGCCTGCGCCGATTCCGGTGGTCACCGGCGGGGGCGAGGGCATCCACATCCCGCCGCATAAGCTCTCCCGCCGCAACCTCCATCTGCATTACGCTATCTCTTCCTTGCGCGAGGAGCTGGAGGCGGTGGATTGGTACCGCCAGCGCGCCGACGACACCGAAGATGCCGGGCTGAAAGCCATTCTCCTGCACAATGCCGATGAGGAGATCGAGCATGCCGCGATGCTGCTGGAATGGATCCGCCGCAGCGAGCCGCGTTTCGACAAGGAATTGAAGGAATACCTCTTCACCGACGGCCCCATCACCGCCGTCGAAGAAAAGGCCATGGGGCGGAGTTAGCCTGCCAACCACGCCCGTTCCGCGTCGTTGTCGCGCCTATTCGCGCCTTGCTTGTAGGCCTATCCTGTGCCTCACCCAGACGGCTCCTTCAGAATGCCGCGGGCGGGAGGGTGCGATGGCCTTGATGGTTTGGAATGACGATCTGGTCGATGGTGTGGCCTCGATCGATGCGCAGCATCACGAACTGGTCGATTTGATGAATGCGCTATACGACAGCGCGGTGGCGGGCGAAGGCGCTGTCACCGTCCGCCTCTTCGACACCTTGCTGGAGCACACGGTCGCGCATTTTCGCCATGAAGAGTCGCTCTTCATCGCCACCGGCTATCCTGACGCTTCGCGTCACCGCCATCACCACGAGCTTCTTACCGCCAAAGCCATCGAATATAGGGATTGCGCCGCGGCGGGCGATTTCAAGGCTCTGATCGCCGAGGTCTTGCCCAAGCTGCGCGATTTCCTCGCCTTCCATATCCAGAAAGACGATCGCGAAACCTGCGCCTTCTTGAATAAACAGGGCATCTGCTAGGGCCTGCGTACTTCGAGGCCCCGCGCCCATTGTCTTGATACAACTGGTGCTGCAATCCCCGCGCGGGGCACCTCAGCATGACGAGAGTGGACTTAAAAAATACCGCCATGCTGAGGTGCGAGCCGGTGCATAACGATGACAGCGCATGCGATGTATGGGGCGGCGAGCCTCGATGCACGCAAAATCTCAGCGCTGCGCGGCTCAATCAAAGGCCGACTCTGGTCCCCTACTTATTCTGTCATCAGCTGGTCAGGGAGTGCAATTTTTGGTAGTTATTCTTCATCAATACGCGCGAAATAAAAATGGAGGCTACCGTGCGATTCATTCCTCAGATGGAGATCAAGAAATTTAGGGACTGCAAAGCGGGTGAGTTGATTCGACGGCAGTGGCGTTCATCACCACTAAGCATTGTTGCGGCGAGCCAAGACGGAAGTAGTCTGTACAACATCGTCTTGGAGCACCAAGGAGTCGTTTGACCCGTATACCAGCTGATGAGTGGCGACGATGTGCTCGATCAGGAGGTCATCTCGTATGGTAGCGATTACTCTATCGATGTAGCTTCCGATGGTGCATTCGAAATTGGACCGCAGTTGCTAAGGGACGTTCCGGGCGGGCTATGGCTTTCTGAGGTTGGTTGGTTCATGCTTGTCGCCTCAAACAACATTCAGTATTCAGAGGCGCCTTTTAGTTTCGCCGACGGCACGCTCGGGCGAGGCCCAAAGGGTGAATGCGCTCGTTTTACGAAATGGGCGCTTAGTTTAGCTACCAGCGATCCGTTACGTCGTAACGTGTTGTTAAAATTCGAGTACGCACCCAAAACAAGTGATGCAGCATAAATAGTATTCAAAATTGGTTGGAATGAATTTCGCGACCGCGTGAGCCCACTTCTACCAACTCTGAAGTGGGCACAGCGCTGCTGTGGTGCGTACCTCACACCTCTTCGGCATCGCCATCCGGCACCGCCTCGTGGAAATGCGTCAGCTCCACCACGATTTGCCCGTCTTCTTGGCGCGACAGGATGTCGATGAAGCGGTGGCGCCACAGGATCTGATGCGGGCGATAGGAATGGCGCGCGAAAATCTGTGCTGCCAAGGTTTCGTCGGTGCCTGAAATCAGCGCCACGATCTCGCCCTGGATCGCTAGCAGAGATTCCGGCGTATGGCCGTAGAGCGGGCTTGTCTCATCCAGGCGGTGCATCACCGTCCAGGATAGCGCGAACAAGGACGAACGCGCGCGCACCAGCGAAAGCTCCTGGAAGCGGCGCATGGTGTGGCCTTCGCGCGTGGTCTGCTGCCAAGCGAAATTGACCGCGATATTGGCGTCCAGGATTTGATTGCCGCGTTGATTGGCGGCCCGAAACATCAGCATCGGCTCGCCGTCGAAGGTGGTGATCACCGCAATGTCAGAAAACAAAATGCGCGCCGTCGGCCGCGAGAAACGCGAGAATACCGCGCCGGTGATCACCGCCACATTCAAGATGCCGACAAAGGCTTCGATAATGACGACAACATTGACATAGGTGCCTTTCGGCGACAGCTCGCCATAGCCGATCGAAGCAATGGTGTGCACGCTGAAGCGGAAGGCATCCCAGAAATTGCCGGGCTCGGCGTGCTCAATGCCGGTCGGGTCTGCCATGTAAAGCAGCGCAAAGCCGACATTGAGGACGATAAAGAACACCGCCAGCGCCAGCAGAAAGAGCGGCCAGGGCATCACCAAAATGACGTGGTAAAAATCGGTCCAGCGCGAACGGTCCTGGCCTTTGATGATGGCTAGGCGGCGGCCCGGCCGCGCCCGCCACAGCGAAACAAGTTCGCGCTGCTGGCGCGGGCCGCGTTTGCGAAACTGCTTGGGTAAGAGATTAACCACGGCCTTGCCCGGCCTGATACGCCGCCCAGCGTGTGCCAGCTTGCGTGCCCAGTTCGTGCAGGTAATCCCAGGTGTAAAGCCCGGTCGAATGGCCGTCATCGAAGATGAGGCGCACGGCGTAATTGCCCACCGGCTCGATGGTCCGGATCGCCACAGCCTCTTTGCCGGTGACGGTGATTTTCTGCTCCGGGCTATGGCCTTGCACTTCGGCGCTGGGCGATTCCACCCGCAGATACTCCGCAGGAAGAGAAAATTGCACGGCATCGTCGAAAGAAACCGTCAGCGTGCGCTTATCGTGCGAGAGGCGCAGTTCGGTGGGCCAGATCGTCATTTGCTGTCGCGCTCCGCGTCGGAAAGGGTGCGTGCTTCATCGGCGCGCATAATGGGGATGCCGCTGCGGATGGGATAGGCCAGCCCCGCCGCCTTGCTCACCAACTCTTGTTTGGCGCGGTCATAAGAGAGCGTCGTTTTGCTCACCGGGCAGACCAGAATCTCGAGCAGCTTGGGATCGGTTTCCATAATTGCCATCAGTTGACGGATTCTGGTCCGGGCGGACCCGCATTGGCCATTTCGAGCAAGGTGATCAGCGTATCCACCCGCGTATCCCAGCCGGGTGCTTCGAGCAGCGCCTGTTTTTCAGCGGGCAAGAAGGGGCAAAGCATGGCCAGCGCTGTGACCAGGGTTTCCGGCGGCGCCCCCATTACGCTTTTCCAATCAGCCTTCAAATCGCGGCTGGAGAGATACTCTTTAAGGGCAACGATCAGCCGGTCACGCGGAAAATTGGTTTCATCCGCCGGCATCAGATCTTCCAGGAAGGGTTCGAAATCCGGCTTGATCAGGCGGTAGGGCAGATCGGTCTCGATCTCTTCGGCCAAACGAAAGCGGCAGACGCCGGTCAGGGTGATCAGATAGCGCCCGTCTTCGTTCTCGCGAAAGCCGGTGAGGCGGCCGGCACAGCCAACGCTGGCGAGCGCCGGGCGCAGCACCTTGTCCTCGCTTTGGGTCGGCTGGATGATGCCCATCAAGCGGTCGCCGGCCAGCGCCGCATCCACCAGCGCCAGATAGCGCGGCTCGAAGACGTTGAGCGGCAACTGTCCACGCGGCAACAGCAACACGCCCGAGAGCGGAAAAAGGGCGAGCACATCGGGCAGATCGTCGAGCGTGTTGTAGATGAAACCCATGGTGTCACGAAAACAGGAGGGAGGAGAGTTTGCGCCGGGCCGCGATGGTGCGCTCGTCGGCAGGGCCCATCGCTTCGAACAGCGTGACGAGATGTTTGCGCGCGCCATCGTCGTTCCATTTGCGGTCGCGCCGCACAATGTCGAGCAAGGCTTCGATGGCGCCGTCGCGATTGCCTTCCGCGTCGAGGGCGAGTGCCAGATCATAGCGCGCCTGGTGGTCGTTGGGATTGGCCGCGAGTTTGGCTTCCAATTCCACATTCTTGCCCGCCACCGCTGCTGCGGTTTCGCGGAGCGAAAGCTCGGCGGCGACGGCCCGCACCGCTTCGTCATTGGCATCGTCAGGGCGCACCAGGGCCAGCGTGGTCTTGGCCCGTTCCAGATCGCCGGTCTTCAGGTAACAGCGCGCCAGACCTGCCGCCGCTTTGGGGTTGCCCGGCTCGTCCTGCAGCACATGGGCATAGGCTTGGGCAGCTTGGCCGATATCGCCCGCGGCAAAGGCCTGCTCGGCCAGTTCCAAAATCTCGGCGGCATGGTTGTGCCCACCCCCCTCACCACCGGCCAGGGTGTCAACGAATTGCTGGATCTGGGCGTCGGGCAAGGCGCCCATGAAGCCATCGACCGGCTGGCCATTTTTGAAGGCATAGACCGTTGGGATGGATTGGATGCGGAGCTGGCGGGCAATTTCCTTATTCTCGTCGACATTGACCTTGACCAGCTTCACCGCGCCACCCGCTGTAGTCACGGCTTTTTCCAGGGCGGCGATGAGCGTTTTGCATGGGCTCGAACCAACCACCCAGAAGGCGACGACCACGGGCACCTCGCGTGAGGCCTCCAAGACATCGGCGGCGAAGGTCGCGATGCTGGTGTCTTTGACGTGAGGATTGCTGCTGGGCTTGGTGGGGGAACCGAACAAATGCATGCTGATTGATCCTGAAATGCGCCTCCAACATGGGCGTTCGGAGGCAGAAAGAAAAGAGGGCGGGGGCCCCGGCCAGGGCCGGGAAAACCCAGTCTACGGCGTCCTTTGCGGAATGGCCACGATGACCGGCTGGTGACCGCAACTGCGCACAAAGGCCAAGAGGTCGTCCGGCGCAATCGCGGTTGTGCGGTCGTTGCGTAAAGGGTGAAAATTCAGCGGCGCCAGCGCCAGCATGTCCTTATCCAGCACCACACGCACGTTGTGCGCGGAATCGTTCATCAGGGCGAAGGGCGTCACCGAGCCGGGTGTGATCCCGAGCGTCGCCAGCAAGAGGTCCGCCGAGCCGAAGGAAAAGCGCGGGGCGCCCAATTGCTTGGCCAGCGCCCCGAGATCGACACTGATATGCGCCCGCACCACCACCAGCCACAGCCCGCCCTTATTGTCCTTAAGAAAGAGGTTCTTGCTATGGCCGCCGGGCAATTGCGCGGTGATCGCACTCGATTCGCCCACGGTGAAAACCGGCGCATGCGTGTAAGTCGTGGTGGTGATGGCAAGATTGGTGAGACGCTTGTATAGCGCCTCTTCGCGCTGGTCCGCCGCCGCGTCACTCATTTGCCCAATCCCTCAGCACTGCGCTTATTTTGTGACCGGCGATTTGTGACAATCAACAGGCTCATCCCCAAAACCGTAGTGCATCGGACACAGCGGAACATAAAGCATACGCCCGCGGACGGGAGTTTGATTGACACATAACTGCAGCATCCACACATTCCCCCCAACGATAAGGAAATGCGCGTTCGGAAGGCACTGAACCACATTGGCCGAAAATTCGGCATTCGAGGGGTATCTATAATGGGCAAATTGTCCCAAATCGGCAAGTTTACGTCATATCTTTTGCTGTCGGCGGCCTTTGGCGGCATCGCCCTGGCGCAAACGGTAGAAGAAGTCACGGTGACCGCCCAGCGGCACGCGGAAAACATCCAGGACGTGCCGATGTCGGTGGCGACACTGGATACCACCCATGTCGACGCGCTGTTCGAATCGGGGATGGACGTGCGCGCTTTGGCCAATGCGCTGCCCAACGTTTATGCCGAATCCTCCAACGGCCGCGTCGCGCCGCGCTTCTATATTCGCGGCCTCGGCAATACCGATTTCGATCTGGCGGCCTCTCAGCCCGTATCGATCATTCAAGACGATGTGGTGATGGAAAACGTCATCCTGAAAAGCTCGCCGCTTTATGACATTGCCGATGTCGAAGTCGATCGCGGCCCGCAAGG
>Ga0265338_10010407_pt1 | contig 10912 bp, 9 predicted proteins | sample 42126metaG_FD_193579 | JGI IMG/M metagenome (GOLD analysis project Ga0265338, IMG submission 193579) | Rhizosphere microbial communities from Carex aquatilis grown in University of Washington, Seatle, WA, United States - 4-21-26 metaG | ecosystem: Host-associated > Plants > Roots > Rhizosphere >... | reverse complement strand
AGTTCCAGGCCAACTACGGATCGCTCGACAACACCCACTTCGTCTCCCAGCTCTACGAGAACACCCTGCACCGCGCCGGGGACCAGGCGGGGCTGGGCTACTGGACGGGAGAGCTCAACAGCAGCGCCATGACCCGCGCCCAGGTGGTGCTGGGCTTCTCCGACAGCGCCGAGCACATCGCCGACACCGCCCCCCACATCGACGGCGGGATCTGGATCGTCTGAGACGCAGGCGGCGGCCTCAGAAACTCAGGCCATGTCGCCTGGCATGCTCTAGGGAACCACCGGCAGCCACACGGCGCTGGCGGCCTCGGCCGATCGCATCACCGTGATGGTCGCCTTGCGATAGTCGCCGGGCGCCGGGTCGAACGGGTCGGCGACGAAGGTCTGCGGATTGCGATCGTAGAGCGGGAACAGGGTCGACTGGATCTGCACCATGATGCGGTGGCCGGGCTTGAACACATAGTTCTGGTTGGGCAGGGCGAAGCGATAGCGCTGGGCCACGCCCGCCGGGATCGGCGAGGGATGCTCGAAACTGTTGCGATAGCGGCCGCGGAAGATGTCCGTGCCGATCGGCGCCTCCATGCCGCCCAGTTCCGGCTGGCTCGGATAGTCCGGCGGATAGACGTCGATCAGCTTGACCACGAAGTCGCCGTCGGTCCCGGTGGTGGCGGCGATCAGGTCGACGATCGGCGCGCCCTGGATCTTGACCGCCTGGGTCAGGGGCGCGGTCTCATAGGTCAGGATGTCGGGCCGGCCATCGACGAAGCGCTGGTCGCGCACCAGCCAGGTGCGCCAGGCGGCGCTGTCGGAGAACTGCACAGGCCGGGGCTCGAACGGGATCGGCTTGGCCGGGTCCGAGACGTAGGAATCGCTTTCGCTCTCCTTGGCGCCCGAACCCGTCGGCTTGTCGAAGGCGAGGCCGAAGCCGGCCTTCAGATAGAGGGGCGTCAGGCCCTTGGCGCAGCCGCTCCCGCAGGCGAGGGGCCAGTCATCGAACCGCTCCCAGTGGTTCAGGGCGGGGTTGTAGATCGTCGCCCGCGCCAGGCTCGCCGGCGGGCCGCCCTTCAGATACTGGTCGAAGAACGGCCGCACCATGTCGCGGCGGAACTGGCGGGCGGTATCGCCGTCCCAGCGGAACGGGCCGAGCGCGAAGCCCTCGCGGTTCACCTGGCTATGGAACCAGGGGCCGATCACCAGCCAGTTGTCGGCCTCGTGGCCGGCCGCCTTCAGCGCGGCGAAGCTGTGATTGGCGCCCCACATGTCCTCCTGGTCCCACAGCCCCTGCTCCCACAGGGTCGGGACCGTCGAGGGATGCCTGGCGATCAGGCGATCGAGCGCCTGGCCCAGCCAGAAGGCGTCATAGGCCGGATGCGCCTTCAGCCTGTTCCACCACGGCAGCTGCTCCAGGCCGTTGGCCTTGGCGAAAGCGGCGGGCGAGCCGGCCTGAAGGAAGGTCGTGTAGTCATCACGTCCGGGTCGGGGAATGTCGTCGCCCGAGCCCTTCTGCTCGGTCTGGCTGGCGAAGTAGTCGAAGTTGGTCTGGCGAAAGGCGCCGTTGTGGAACCAGTCGTCGCCCATCCAGCCGTCGATCATCGGACTCTCCGGAACCGCCGCCTTGAGCGCGGGATGCGGGTCCAGCAGCGCCATGACCACCGTCCAGCCTTCGTAGGACGAGCCGATCATGCCGACTTTGCCGTTGCTCTGGGGCACGTGCTTGACCAGCCAGTCGATGGTGTCCCAGGCGTCAGTGGAGTCGTCGGTCGAGGTGGTGTTGAGCGGCCCGCGCGGCGGGCGCGTCATCAGATAGAGCCCCTCCGAGCCGTATTTGCCGCGCACGTCCTGGTAGACGCGGATATAGCCGCCCTCGACGTAGGCCCCGTCGGCCATGGGCAAGGAGGCCAGGAGGGTGGGCTTCTCGCCGCGCTGGCGGTGGGCCGCGTCGTAGGGCGTGCGGGTGAGCACGATCGGCGCGTCCTTGGCCCCCTTGGGAACCCAGATCACGGTGTAGAGCTTCACGCCGTCGCGCATGGGGATCATCTCCACGCGGCGCACGTAGTCATAGCCCTCCTTGGGCGTGATGAACTTGGCCGGAATGTCGGAACTGGCGCCGGCCGCCATGTTCGGCTGCGCGCCCGCAAAAACGGGCAGGATCAGGACGCCGAGAAGGGCGGCAATGATGGCGGCGGTTCTGGACAAGGACTGAATTCCCCGGCGACTCGGTCGCCCGTTGCGGCGGCGCTTTGCGCCTAGCTTTCGCCAAAGCGGGCGGGTACGGCAAGCGCCCGGCTCTCGCCGGACTGGAGACCGTACCTCGTGCCCCCGACCCGCGCCGGCCTCGCCCTCGCCTTGGCCCTCCTATCCGTCCTGCCGGCCGCCGCCCAGATGCCGGCGCCGCGGGCCATGCTGCACTCCAAGTTCATCAACGACTGCGGGCCCAAGGCCCTGCCGGGCGAGATGTGCCGCCTGCCCGTCGCCTTCGAGGCCGACGAGGCGCAGATGCATCTGGACGACAAGGACCTCGTCTATTGGATCGACGGCCAGACCCTCAACATCGCCGCCCGCGCCTTCGCCGGCGAGGCTGTGCTGGAGGGCTCGGTCGACGAGGGCATGACGCCGCTGTCCACGCGCCGGCCGATCTGGGGCGCGGCCTACCGGCTGACGGCCATCGACAAGGCGATCGTCGAGCTGAGGCTGCGCGGCCATCCAGGGGCGGAGTTCGTCTACCGCGGCCCCAACGCCCCACCTGTCCCGCCATCGAACGATCCCCTCGCCGGCCATCTGGAGACGATCGACCTCCAGAGCGGCGCGATGGGCCGGCGCCAGCTGCAGGTCTATACGCCGCCGGGCGCCGCGCCCGCCCGCGGCTGGCCGGTGGTGATCGCCGCGGGCATCGACGACCTTGCCCCCTACGCGGCCATCGCCGACGCCCTGATCCAGCAGCATCAGGCGCGCCCTGTGGCCGTGGTCTCGCTGGGAACCGGCGAGGGCCAGTATCTGCGCGGTCGCGATCCGGACGCCTTCATCCGCCACAACATGTTCGTCCACCGCGAGGCCCTGCCCCTGGTGGAAAAGCGCTTCCATCTGGCGTCCGGCGCCGAGAACCGCATGCTGTGGGGCATCGGGGCCGGGGGTGACTGGGCGCTGGACACGGTGGCGCGCGATGCGTCCTCGGCCGCCCAGGTGGCCGCCTTCTCGCCGCCGGGCCTGACCGAATTCCCGTTCCGCAACCGCAAGCTCAAACTCTACCTGCAGGCGGGTTCGTTCGAACCGCCCTACGCCAAAGGCGCCCGCTCCACCTGCAACCTCGCCGGAGCGTCCTTCGCGACCTGCCGGCTCGACATCACCAACAGCGGCCACGCCCCGCTGATCTGGCAGGCGGAATGGGCCAAGGTGCTGAAAGAGGCGTTTCCGGCGACCCGCGCTCAAGCAGCGAAGCGGTAGCGCGAAAAAACTCAATCCTTATCATCGTCCGAAGTCTCGGCCTTGGCGGCCGCCAGCTGCGGCGGTTCGTTCACGGTCGCCCCCCGGGCCTTGAGGCGGTCGAGCAGGCCATCCTTGGGCAGGAGCCAAGCCATGTCCATCACCGCCACGGTCTTGCCCGGCTTCTGAAGTTCGGCCCACAGGCGATCGGCCGCCTCGGTCATGGCCCGTTCGACCTCCTTGCGCGCGCCGGGGACCTGCATGATGCAGCGCTGGATCGGCTGCAGGCGGTAGCGGGCGTTGACCGCCAGCACATTGCCCCGCGCCCAGTCGTCGTTCATGTCGGCGACGTGGTCCTGCTCGTACTTGGCCTGAGTCAGGGCGTCGTCGAGGCAGGCCAGGTTCTGCTTGTCGTCGAGCTTGGTGCCCACCGAGATCAGGCTGTTCATCGAGTAGTGGCTGATCACCCGGCTGGGGATGCCCATGCTCTTGGCGATCTTGGCGATGGTGGTGCCGGGCTTGCCCATCGAATAGCCGAACTGATGACGCGAATCCGACAGCAGCAGCTCGCCAGCCACCGCCGGCTTCCAGTGGGCGTAGCGCGAGGCCGGCTGATGCGCGGCGTTGCGCGCGTCGACGAAGCGGGCACGCAGGTCGGGCGGCAGGTGCGGCTCCAGGTCGCCGAAGGTGCGCACCCGCCAGATGTTGGCGGTGGCCAGGGCCAGGACCTGGATCGGATTGAGCCCGACCGTGGGCGGCAGGATCACCAGGCGGGCGCCCTCGAGCGCGGCCAGGGTCTGACGGCGGTCCCACCTCTGCTGCTGCTCGATGGGCGTGACCGAGCCGATAATGGTCATCTCCGCGCCCTTGTACTCCAGGCGCCACAGGGCCGGCCCCTGCGGGTGGGCTACGATCACCAGCTCCGACACCTGAGTCACGTCGTCTTCAGGCTGGGCCGCCGGGACGGCCTGAGGCGAAGGCGGAGCTGGAGCCTGGGCGGAGGCCCGCGCCATGGCCAGCAAAGCGCAGGCGCCCAGCGCCGTCAGGGTTCGAACAGATTTCATCGGGTCCCCGATGTAGCCATCATCTAGCCCCTAGTTCACACGGAAGGCGTCTTTTGGGCGGCGGTGGTCGGCTTTTGCCGCCGTTTGTGTCCGCTGATTTCATCGCCCGCGTCCTGCGCCAGGCTCATGTAGGAGATCACGGCCAGGGCGCTCAACACCCCCGCCAGCACCAGGGCCGCCTGGAAGTCGGCCACGGTCAGGCTGGCGGCGCCGCGCAGGCGTTGGCTGAAGGTGAGCAGCAGCGCCCCCACGGCCACGCCGCCGCCCATGCCGATCTGCTGGGTCAGGGCCGAGACCACCGCCGCCGGCTGGCGCTGCTGCGGCCCGACATCGGAGAAGGTGACCATGGTCAGGGCGGTGAATTGCATCGAACGGCTGGCCCCGGCCAGGACCAGAACCGCGCCGCTCAGCCACAGGGGGACGGTCGGCGCGACCACGGCGCAGGCGGCGATGAAGATCGAGGCGATCAGCCCGTTCCACACCAGCACCGTCCTGATGCCCAGGCGGGTCAGGATCGGGTTGGTGATGGTCTTCATCACGAGGTTGGCGGCCATGTAGATCAGCAGCAGCAGGCCCGACTGCACCGGGCTCAGCCCGTAGCCGACCTGGAACATCAGGGGCAGCAGGAAGGGCGTGGCGCTGATCGCCGCGCGCGAGAGGGTGCCGCCCGAGATGCAGCTGACGAAGAAGGTCCGGTGGTTCAGGGCGTCGAGCTGGATCAGAGGGTGGCGCGCCCGCTGCACATGACGGATGGCGAGGGCGCCCGTGACCGCGGCGATCACCAGCAGGACCGCGCCGGTGGTCAGGTTGGAGGCCTGGCGCTGGCCGATCAGGTCCAGGCCATAGGTCAGGCAGCCGAGCGCCGCGGCCATCAGGAGGAAGCCCGGCGAGTCGAACGGCGTCTTCTCCGCGCCCTTCTGGTTGGGGATGTAGGCCAGCACCAGGGCCATGCCGATCAGACCCACCGGCAGGTTGACATAGAAGATCCAGCGCCAGGACGCGGCGCTGGTGATGAAGCCGCCGAGGGGCGGGCCCAGCACCGGCGCGAACAGGGCCGGCCACACCAGGGTCGACAGCGCCCGCAGCAGGTCCTTCTTCTCCGAAGTGCGCAGCACCACCAGCCGGCCCACCGGGCTCATCATGGCCGCGGCCGCACCCTGCAGGATTCGGGCGGCGATGAAGGCGGTGAAGCTGGGCGCGATGCCGCACAGCATGGAGGCGATGGTGAACACCCCGATCGCGCCGCAAAACAGGTTGCGGGCGCCGATGCGGTCGGCCAGCCAACCCGAGGCGGTGATGCCGGCGGCCACCGCCAGCATATAGGCCGTCACGCCCAGGCTCATGCGCGCCGGGTCGATGTTGAAGCTGGACGCCATCTGCGGCAGGGCGGTGACGATGATGGTCCCGTCCAGGTTTTCCATGAAGAAGGCGCAGGCCACGATCAGGGCCGTCAGCATCGAACGGCCGCCTACCCAAGACGCCAGACGACCGGTCACCGCGTGAAAACCTCTCTCGACGCCAAACCGCCGCCGCGACATTGCTCTTGGGTCGCCGCGCCGTTAGGTTGCGCGGCTTTTTCCGGCTTTACCTCATGACCCTGACCTTCGACCACATCAAAGCCGCCGCCGAGCGGCTCAAAGGCCACATCGAGCGCACCCCCATGCGCCGTTCGCGGACCCTGTCGGAGATTACCGGCGCGGACGTGTGGGTGAAGTTCGAAAACCAGCAGTTCACCGCCGCCTACAAGGAGCGCGGCGCCCTGAACAAGCTGCTGCAGCTGACGGCCGACGAGCGCAGGCGCGGCGTGATCGCCGCCTCGGCCGGCAACCACGCCCAGGGTCTGGCCTATCACGGCGCGCGCCTCGGCATCCCTGTGACCATCGTCATGCCCCGGGGCACGCCGTTCGTGAAGGTGGAGCAGACCCGCGGCTATGGCGCCGAGGTGCTGATCGACGGCGACAGCTACGACGACGCCTCCACCATCGCCACCAAGCTGGCCGATGATCGCGCCCTGGTGTTCGTGCACCCGTTCAACGACTACGACGTCATGGCCGGGCAGGGCACCATCGCGCTGGAAATGTTCGAGGACGTGCCCGACATCGAGGTGCTGCCGGTGCCGATCGGCGGCGGCGGCCTGATCTCGGGCGTGGCCACGGCGGCCAAGGCGATCAAGCCGGACGTGCAGGTGATCGGCTTCGAGCCGGCCATGTACCCGTCGTTCACCGCCCGCATGCGCGGCGTCAACACCCTGGCCGGCGGCCAGACCATCGCCGAGGGCATCGCGGTGAAGCAGGTGGGCGACCTCACCTACGCCATCGCCCGGCCGCTGGTCGACGACGTGCTGCTGGTCGAGGAGCCGGAGTTCGAGCGCGCCATCGCGCTGTACGCCAATGTCGAGAAGACCATTGCCGAGGGCGCGGGGGCGGGCTCGCTGGCCGTGCTGCTGGCCTATCCCGAGCGGTTCAAGGGCAAGACCTGCGGCCTGATCCTGACCGGCGGCAACATCGACACGCGCCTGCTGGCCTCGGTGCTGACGCGCGAGTTGGTGCGCGCCCAGCGCATCGTGTCGCTGCGCATCGTCGGCGACGACCGGCCGGGCCTGCTGGCCACCGTGTCCCAGGTCATCGGCGCGCACGGCGCCAACATCATCGAGGTGGCGCACAACCGCCTGGCGCTCGACGTGCCCGCCAAGGGCGCGGAGTTCGACGTGATGATCGAGACGCGCGACGCCCAGCACACGCGGGAAATCATCGACGCCTTGGGCGCGGCGGGCTATCCGCCTCGGCCATTTTAGTTTGCACTACCGCTTCGCTGCTTGAGCGGGTTTTGGTTTGCGCTACCGCTTTGCTGCTTGAGCGCGTTTTTTGAGTTGCGCTACCGCTTCGCTGCTTGAGCGCGTTATCGCTTCATATTCGGGCGCTGTTGGCGCTGAAAGGACTTGTATGTTTCGCCGTCTCGCCGTCGCCGCCGCCATCCTCCTGTCGGTGACTGCCTGCCACCCCAAGAGCCAGCCCAAGCCGGCGGCGGATTCCGGCGCCAACGCCGCCTTCCTGGCCAAGAACGCCAAGCAGCCCGGCGTGACCACCCTGCCCGATGGCCTGCAGTACCAGATCATCAGCTCCGGCCCGGCCGACGGCGACAAGCCCCGCGCCCAGGACGAGGTGAAGGTCAACTACGAAGGCGCGCTGCTGTCGGGCGAGGTGTTCGACTCCTCGTTCAAGCGGGGCGAGCCGGCCACCTTTGGCTTGGATGGCGTGATCCCCGGCTGGACCGAGGTGATGCAGCTGATGCGCCCGGGCGACGAGTGGACCGTGTGGATCCCGCCGCAGCTGGGCTATGGCGACCAAGCCGGGGGTCCGATCCCGCCTAACAGCGTGCTGAAGTTCCGCATCCAGCTGCTGGGCGTGCTCAAGCACGATACGCCGCCGGCACAAGGCTAGGGCATTCCCTTTGCGCTACTGCCTGGCGGCTGCCTGAGCGCTGATTTTTGTCCGCGCTACCGCTTCGCTGCCTGAGCGCAGATTTCTGTCTGCGCTACCGCTTCGCTGCTTGAGCGCAGATTTCTGTCTGCGCTACCGCTTCGCTGCTTGAGCGCCTGTCAGCGGCTCGGTCGCTGGTCGACAGGTCCGCGATCGCTGGCCTCACCGGCGCTGAAGGTCGAGGTCAACCGGCCGACCCGCTCGCCCACCATGAAGGCGGCCAGCACCAGCCAGAACGTCAGCGACCATGTGGCGTGGAAGCCATCGCGCCTGAGGAACAGGAAAAAATCGATCGCGAACAAGGCGGCAAGCAGCGAATAGAGCAGAATCTGTCCGCCCAGGCCCTTTCGGTCCCGATTGTTCATGTAGATTTTGAAGGTCCCATAGATGATCGCCGCGATCAGCACGATGCCGATCGGGAACACAGGCAACCTTGTCAGAAGTTCGTAGCTGCTCATCGCGGCGCGAAACCCTGGCCTTCCCCCTGCCGGCTCATGCGCACGCGCATTGTCCAGCTTCTGTATACAATACCAGCGGCAAGCCTTGGCCCGAAGCCCCGAAATTGCGACCTGCCGTCGCGCCGCTTTCCGTCAGGGTGCGGCCTAGTCTAGGCTTCGCAACATGGTCGACACCGAAGCCCTCGCTCAGCAGAGCATCGACATCCTCGCCAAGCTGGTGGCGTTCGACACCACCTCGCGCGGTTCAAACCTGGCGCTGATCGAATTCGTCGAGAGCGAGCTGGCGCGGATCGGCGTCGAAGGCCGGCGTGTGCCCAACGAGGACGGGAGCAAGTCCAACCTGTTCGCCACCATCGGGCCGATGATCGAAGGCGGGGTCGTGCTTTCCGGCCATACCGACGTGGTGCCGGTGGACGGCCAGCCCTGGACTTCCGACCCCTTCGTCCTGACCCCGCGGGGCGGTCGTCTGTATGGTCGCGGTTCCTGCGACATGAAGGGGTTCCTGGCGCTGGCCCTGGCCGCCGCGCCAGAGCTGGCCAAGGCGCCGCTGGCGCGGCCGGTGCACCTGGCCTTTTCCTACGACGAGGAGGTGGGATGCCTTGGCGCGCCGTCGATGATCGCCGAGATCGCCCGCGTCCTGCCGCGGCCGCAGGCCGTGATCGTGGGCGAGCCAACCAACATGGAGGCCGTGCGCGGGCACAAGGGCATCAGCGTCTACCGCGTGACGGTGACCGGCCGCGAGGCCCATTCCAGCCTCACCCACCTCGGCGTCTCGGCGGTGATGGCCGGCGTGAAGCTGATGGAGGTGCTGTCGGCGCTGTCCGAGCGCCTGGAGCTTGAGGCTGATCCCGCCTCCCCCTTCCTGCCCAAGGGCGCCAGCTTGACCATCGGCATGGTGCAGGGCGGCACGGCGAGCAACATCCTGGCGCGGGAATGCAACTTCCTGTTCGATCTGCGCTGCCCGCCGGGCCTGGATCCCGACGCAATCCTGCAGCCCTTCTTCGCCGCGGCCAAGGCGATGGACGCCGCGCTCAAGGCCCGCGCGCCCGAGGCCGGCGTGCGCATCGAGCACCGGTCGACCACACCGGGCCTGACGCCGGAGGCCGACGGCGAGGCCGAGCGCCTGGCGCGGCTTCTGGCCGGCGATAACGGGCCCGGTCGCGTGGTGTCCTATGCGGCCGAGGCCGGCCAGTTCCAGGACGCGGGCTTCTCCACCGTGATCTGCGGGCCCGGCTCCATCGACCAGGCGCACCAGCCCGACGAATATGTGGAGGTGTCGCAGATGCAGCGCGGCGCCCAGTTCATGGCCCGCCTGATCGAGGCGATGACGCTCCAGGTTTAGAGCGCGGCCTGCGCAGGCGTCCGATGCGGGCCAGGGCGTCCAACGGATTCCATACCATCATGGACGCGATATCCTCTGAGGAGGCCTTGCGGCCGGCCTGGATTTCCCGCCGGCTCCACAGCATCGCCGGCAGCCCCTTGATGGCGTCCTCCAGGCCCCGCTCCACCGGCTCGCTGTGGCCCTGGGTCGCGGCCCTGAGCCAGACGCCGAGGGTGGCCAGCACGTGGAAAGGCAGGGTGAGCCAGAACAGCACCGGCGGGGTGTCCTTGACGTAGAGCCACAGCCGGTTGCGGGCCCCGTGGTAGAGCGAGAAATCCGAGCGCCGGCCGCCGGTGGACACCGAGCCCTCGTGCGCCACCACAGCCTCGGGCGCCAGCAGCACCGTTTCGCCGGCCAGCCTCAGGCGATAGCCGAGGTCGACGTCCTCGCAGTAGCAGAAGAAGCGCTCGTCGAAGCCGCCCATCCGCAGGAACAGGGCCCGGTCGATCATCATGGCCGCGCCGCAGGGCGAGAACACCTCGGCCGCCGCCATCGGGCCGGGGTCTGGCTGGCCATAGCCGCCGCGAAAGGGAAAGCCGATCACGGTCATGGCGTCGCCGAGGCCGTCGAGCCGGCTCGGGTTCTCGGCCATCCGCTGGCGGGCGGTGAAGCAGCGCGCGCCGGGATGGGCGGCGGCGGCTTGCAGCAGGGCGGCGATGAAGCCCGGCTCGGCATAGGCGTCAGGGTTGAGCAGCAGGAGCCAGGGGCCCCGGGCGCGCTCGGCGGCGCGGTTATTGCCGGCGGCGAAGCCGATGTTGGAGCCGTTCTCGATCAAGACGAGGCCCGGATTGGCCGCCGCCGCCGCCTGGGCCGCACCGTCGATCGAACCGTTGTCGCTAAGCAGGACCTCGAAGCCCTGGATGCTCTGGGCTTTCAGGGCCGCAAGGCAGCGGCCGAGCGTGGGCCCGCTCTCATAGGTGACGACCACCACGCTGACATCGACAGCCTCGCCCGCATCACTCATGGGACAGGGATACCGATTCATTGGGAATGGAGCTAGATCAACGGAATGAACGCCCTCTTGCGGTCCGCATGAGCCTGCTGAACCGCCTCAGGCGGCTGAGCCGCGCCCTGCCCGTCAGCCCGGCCGTGATCCATCGCATGAGGC
>Ga0265338_10010406_pt1 | contig 10913 bp, 8 predicted proteins | sample 42126metaG_FD_193579 | JGI IMG/M metagenome (GOLD analysis project Ga0265338, IMG submission 193579) | Rhizosphere microbial communities from Carex aquatilis grown in University of Washington, Seatle, WA, United States - 4-21-26 metaG | ecosystem: Host-associated > Plants > Roots > Rhizosphere >... | reverse complement strand
TCGATAATTTGTTTGCTGTAACCCAAGCGGGTAATGTTGATCATCGCCCTGCCTAATTCGGCAAGGGTACTTACCCCGCCCGGAAACACCCAACGTAAAAAGGGATACATCCAGGCAATGTACTTGTAGTATTTATTGGTGTTTTTAAGACCGGGCGTGGGGTGCATATAGCCCGGCCTGAACGCGAAAACCTGTTTAAAAGGCAACTTCATCAGGTCATTTTCCGTTTTTCCTTTTACCCTTGCCCACATGGAACGGCCTTTTTCTGTGCTGTCGGTCCCGCCGCCGGAGACGTAGCAAAGGGTCATATCTGCGTTTAGTTTACTAAGGGTTTGCGCAACGTTTAAGGTTAAAGTATAAGTCAGCCTGTAATATTCCGGTTCTTTCATGCCAACAGAAGAAACGCCCAAACAAAAATAACAGGCATTGTAGCCGCTTAGCTGGTCGGCAATTGGTGTAATGTCAAAAAAGTCAGGATGGATGATCTCTTTGAGTTTTGGATGAACAGTCCCGCAGGATTTTCTTCCGATCACCAGCACGGCTTCCACCTGAGGATCCAATAAACATTCGTGCATTACACCTTCGCCAACCATGCCCGAAGCACCGGTTACTATCGCCCTTATTTTTGTTTCCATTTTGCAAGATAGATATAAGAATCAAGAGTCAAGAACCAGGAGCCAGGATAAAAAGCACCTTCCTTTCTTGACTCCTGGTTCTTGACGCTTTATTTCCCCAGCCAGAAACTGTAGCCAATATCCACTGTGCCCGCTCCAATATTATTTTTGCCGTTCGCCGTCCCTTTTTGTATGTTCAGAAAACCATAATCGCCTCCGCCTTCAATAAAAAAATAGCCCGTCTCCTTGTTATCCTTCATAAGTTTATAAGCAAAGCCAACATTTCCCTCAAAACCAACGTTCAGTTTATGCAGTTGATCTTTAATATCTGTATCGCTATTAATATTCGATGGGGCATCAGGCGACAATGCAGACAATGGCTCTGTACCGTTTGACATAAGATAAAAACCGCCCGAATTACTAATTACCTGGTGTGCATAAAGCAGATAACCCAAAAAGGGTCCTCCGTCAACATAAAATCTTATAGTTTTGCTAAAATCCCAACCGAACTTCGCAAGGACAGGCAGCATCAGGTAATTTATTTTAGCTGCGCTGTTAGCGTTATCATACAAATAGGTCGGTGGTGTCTGCCCTGCTTGCTGAAAAAACGCGGCGAGCGGTGCCGGCGTTGGAAATGCCTGTAAGCCATCTTTTTTACCGCCCTGAGCTGAATATTCCAACATTGGCTCCAGGGTAAACAAGCCGGAAAATCTAAATTCTGCGAATATTCCCGCATCAGGACCGGATCTCGAGCTATAGCCGGTGTTTAACGGATTTTCACTGCTGCTTCCGCCTCCGGTCAGGTTAGGTATACTGATACCGCCCCGTATGCCTATTGCAAACTTCGGGGTATCGATCTTCGTCTGCGCATCAGCGTTCAAAAATAAAAAACATAAAATGAATAATGAGGAGTAGAACATTAATTTCTTCATGGTTTAATAGTTTGAGAGGTTAAACAATAAAAATTTGAAGACGGTTTATATCGAAATGCCTTGAGTTAACATTACCGATACACAAAATTAATTTTCTATCTCATTCTTCTAAATACTAACGCAAATATTACACAGATATGAAATTTTACTTCCTACTTTTTTGCTACGCACTATTGAAGCCTTAAGCCTTGGCCGGTGTAAAAAAGCGGCTTCACGCTCACAGGCATTCTGCCCATAGGGTTCATTTGCCGCAGAATAATCTTTACCGCCGACCGCTGCAGATCATCCGTCATTTGATAACATTCGAGCAAAGCAGAGCACTTTTCAATTCCCGGCAGGGTGGCCAGTGTGTAAGCATTTGCAAAAACACAAAAAACGGAGTTTTGGTGTGCAGCAACACCTGTAATAAATTGTTTTACCCCGTTGGAATAATCAAGCTTGCTGGCGGGTCGCGGACGGGTATCATTAATGCTGACGAAAACCTGGTCGTATTGGTTCAAAATAGTTAATAAGGCTTTCAATTCGTTTTCCGGGGTTTCCTTAGCCACCTGGAAAAACACGCTGTTGGGGTACCACCGGGCCAGTTCCTGCTGAAAAACTGTTGGCTGCGTTACACCCACGCTAATAATAGCTGTTTTCAGCAACGGATTCATTTGTAAAGCATTCGCATTGCCCTTTAATAGCGTAACTGCGGCGTCGCTTAGTTGCTGCACCAATTCTTTCGCCGCCGGCCTGTTCAAATCGGCTACCATGTTTTCTGTCGAAACTTCATGATAACGGTTCAGGCCGGCCCAATATTTGGCCTCCAATACTTTTTTTACGCGTACCTCAAACTCCTGTTTTGAAATACCCCCTTTGCGGACCACCTTGCGGATCAGTTTTATGGCCCTTCCCGAGTTTTCAGAAAGCTCAATGATATCATTTCCGGCCAAAAAAGCTTTTACATCCGCTTCCCCCTCCGGGAAATAATTAGTAACAGCCTTCATTTCCATGGCGTCAGAAACGATGAGGCCTTTAAATCCAAGCGAATCTTTTAAAACACCTGTGACAATTGGTCTTGATAATGTCGACGGTAACTTTTTAGTAGTATCCAGCGCCGGGATATTCATGTGGGCAATCATTATACCACTGATGCCCGCTTTTATTGCTTCGCGAAAAGGGTATTCCTCCAAAGTATCCAATCGTTCGCGGCTAAACGGCAATAAAGGCAAGTCGAGGTGCGAATCAACATTTGTATCACCATGTCCGGGAAAATGCTTCGCCGTAGTTAAAAGGCCTTCACTCTGCATGCCCTCCATATAGGCGATCCCTTTTGCAGCCACATTGTATTTATTATCCCCGAATGAGCGGTAGTTGATCACCGGGTTATCCGGGTTGTTGTTCACATCCATATCCGGGCCGAGGTTCATTTGCATCCCTATCCGCTTAAAATCATACGCAACAAACTGCCCCATTTTATAGATCAGCGAATTATCCTGTATAGCGCCCAGCGTCATCTGGAAAGGATAAGATATGGTTGAATCCAGCCGCATACCTAAACCCCACTCGCCGTCCATGGTAATTAATAAAGGCACATTGGCCAATTTTTGATAGCGGTTGATGAGTTCGGCCTGTCTTACCGGGCCGCCCTGGAAAAACACCAGTCCACCAATTTGTTCATCACTGATCACTTTTGCAACCGAATCTTCATAGGCCGGTCCTTTATCTGTATTGGCACGGATAAAAAACAACTGGGCTATTTTTTTACGCCGGTTCATCTTCTTAAATACTGAATCAACCCAATGGTTTTTATGATTCAGAGACTGTATATAGCTCTCTTTCTGCGCAAAAGCACCAAATGAAATTAGATTAATGGCTATTATAAAAAACCATTTAAAACGCGTTTTAAGCACCCTCATGGGCCAAATGTAGTTTAAAAATGAGTTTAGTGGCATGGTTTTGAAGATGAATTTTATTAAAAAAATGATTGCCGAATAAACCTTTGGCTAAATTTTTACTCTATGCTATATAAAAAAACAATTTTGTTATGAAAAAACTTCTCTTTTTTGCGATATGCCTGCTGTTTGCAGGTTCCGTATGCGCACAAGGTTATTATTATGGCCCCCGTCGCGTAAGGCGTCCGCCCCCACGCAGTCAATATGATGATTTTTATAAAGTGAGGGTTGGTATTACGGGTGGTTTGAATGTGGCAAATACAGTAGATGCCTATAACTCCAATTTTAGCACAGCTGCCATTGCCGGTTTTAATGCAGGCCTGTTTCTTGACCTGCCATTGGTTTACCCTTTAAGTTTTGAACCGGAAGTATTGTACTCCCAAAAGGGTTATGCCGCTGTAACTACCTACGGTAATTTTACACAGCGTTCCAATTACATTGATGTTCCGTTATTACTGAAATTTAAGTTGTCGCCAACTTTTAATTTCCTGGTGGGGCCGCAGATCGCTATCCCGGTTTCAACAACAAACACTTATGATAACGGGTTTGATGTAACTGCCCAGCAGTATTACAACACCTATGGGCAAAAAACCATACTTGATGGCGTTGTCGGCGTAAGTTTTGACCTGAGCCGCGATGTTGAATTGCGCGCCCGGTACACTATCGATCTTCAGCCTAATGAGCAAAATGCTTCGTACGGTGGCGATTACCGCAATCAGGTTTGGCAAATTGGCTTAGGGTTTAAGTTTGAATAACCGTTAAAAGATTGAAATTTCATTAAAAAGCCATCCTTGCTTTAGGCATTGGATGGCTTTTTATTTAAACCTGGATTTGATCCACCGCTTTAATTTCCTGTGCCATGCATTATACTTAAGCCGTCTTTGTTGAATATTGAAATCACGGTTAATTATCGAAAGATCAGCTTGTTTTTGAGGGACAAAAAAAACAGGGTCTGTTATATCATCAATTTCGGCTAAAGGAACATTGGAATAAATACTTTCCTCATCAAATGTGTGAGTGGCCCCCTTGATAAACCCAATATTTGACACCAGATTTTCGTTGGGGATAATCACCAGCCCGTTATTAAAAAAGTTGCAAAAATCCAGCGGGTAGGCCCATGAGTTTATTTTTCCGGCCTTTACTTCGTTAAAAATATTTGCCCAGGCTTCGGCAACAAAATCATCATCATAGATATTTTTAAGCTGTTGTTTTACTTCAACGTTGTTGTATTTCGCCAGATCTAAATCATAATCGTTCCAAACTCTTTTCCAGCTTGCCCAGACCCAAACGTGCGTACGATTGGAGAAATAATAGCTCGCATCACCCCATTTTTTACCAAATTGCAAATTGCAGCCGGTGATGTGCCTTACGCGCGTATCGTAACGGTATTTCTCCAGCAGCGTATCACAGAATTTAAAAAAGCTATTGGAGGGCAGGCAGTCATCCTCCAGGATGATCCCCTCCTCTTCCTGGTCAAAAAACCAGTTGATCGCTGCTGACACACCGTACTTACACCCTGCATTCTCCTCCCTGAAAAGTGTTTTTACCTCGCAATCCCAATCAATTGTACTTACAATTTCCCTGGTTTGTTTACATAGTTCTACATCGCCCGGAAATTTTGCCCGGGGACCGTCAGCCGCGATGTATAATCGCCCGGGTTGGGCAGTCCTTATCGCCTCAAAAACCTTTTTTGTTGTTTCGGGCCTGTTGAATATGACAAACAGGACTGCGGATTTGGTTTGATAAGGTGTTTTAACGGGTTGAAGCATATTTTAGGCTTTAAATATCGTATCCGTATTGCTCAAACACGGGCCGCCAAAAATCAATATGTAAATCCCAGGCATGGCAGCCAAAGGGCAACCGACCCTTGTTTAACTTTAATGCCCTTTCCGGGAAGTTTTCTATTGAAAATTTTAAGGCGGTTTTATAAGCAGGTATATGCAGGCGCTTTTTTTTCCGGTTAACTTCAATGCTCCAAAACATATCTTCGTTATACAGGTCGACTTTGCGGCTAAGATACGTTTCGGCCATATCGCGCATTTCGAGGCTCAAATCATAAAACTTTTTTACCCTCCGCAGGGAAAGGCCGCCATTGCCCACCTTGTTTTCGTATTGCATCAACGAGGGCAGCCCGTTTTTCTGCACATTATAACGGGTGTGGAACCAGGCTTTAACTTTCGATTTTGTCGCCTTAAAAATATCGGCGTATTCAAATTCCCTTAACCACGGAGCGCCTATGTAGTCGTAATTCTGGCCGCACCAGTATTGTAGGGTATCCTCAAACACAAAAGCGTCCAACTGATAGATCAGGATATAATCATAGTCTAAAAATGCTCTGTAAAATGTATCCGCGAGCATGAGCGCATTATAACCGGCAATACCTTTAAAATATTCATCGTCGAAACTCACCGTTTGTTTAAACATGTCATGAGGCAGTTCAGCCGGCAGGGTTAAATGCTGGGGCTTTATCGCAATTATCGCGTATGCGCTTAAAATATTTTGGCATTGGGTGATGGCAATTTTTTCATATACCGATAACGTTTCTTTATAAAACGGCATCACTACTGCTACCTTTTTTGTTTCCGATGCCATATTCATAACTAATGATGATAAAGCATTTCCACCAGTGTTTCAAAATGATCCTGGAAAAGGAAATCATGCCCGTTCTCGCCTTCAGGGATCACATTGATCACTGCTAACGATACTTCTAAAATACGGGGCACTTTCATGGCTTCGGCTATTGAATATGGAAACGATTGATTGCCGATGAAAAATTTGCAGCCGGCAATAATCGCGGCCATTTCAAGAAAATCTTTTACCTGCACCCATTCAATATTCGGGACATACTTCCTGATGTCCTTAAACTCCGATTCCACCCCGATAAATTTGAGATTATCATACTTTTTTAAAAACGAATAATCAATCAGCGAGTTCCTGTAGCGTTCGCTCCTGGCAATAACAACATGGTCCGTAAAAGCATTATCGGGCTCAATATAAAGCCATTTTTTCCATAATTCGGGGTTAGTGCCTGTGATATAACCGCACCAGTGCGCAATATTTCCTTTATCCTGCGGTACCAGTCCGGCACGAAAAAAATCAAGATCAATGTCTATTGCCTGGTCTGTTAAAGGGCCGCAATAATTGATATAAGGCTGCGCGCTCACCAGCGGTACAAGCATTTCAATTATCTTTTCATTTAGCATTACATTCCCAAGGGGGTGGTTCCTAACATGGCCTTTATCAAGGGGCTGGTCTTTCCGCAAATACAAATTTACAGGCACGTGTAGCGTTTCGTGCAGCTTTTTTAGCGTAGGCAGCGCGTATATAATATCCCCGGCATTGCCGCTATGGTTAAAATTGAGGTATTTATTACGGCTTGCGGCTTCTTTTATTTGATTGATATTGGTTAAGCGATTGACCCCGGTTAAAAAATCTGCTAACCCAACATTGCTGTAATTGGATAACTCCCATTTATAGGTTTTATAACTCGCCTTATCGGTGTATTTTAGCCAATACTTATTAAAAAGATTTCTCTTTTTTACCATATAAAATAATTTATGCTAAAAAAAGTGTTGGGGTAAAGCACCTTATCAGCCTGTAAACGTTTGCATATCAATCAGCCTGCGGTATAAACCATTCTCTTCGATCAACTGGTGATGGTTACCCTGCTCAACAATCTTACCATTTTCAAGCACTACAATAATATCCGCATTTTGTATGGTGCTTAAGCGGTGGGCGATAATAAGGGAAGTGCGGTTTTTCATCAGGTTGTTTAAGGCGTCCTGCACCAGTTTTTCTGATTCGGTATCCAGTGCTGACGTAGCTTCATCCAGCAACATTATGGGCGGGTTGCTTAATACTGCCCTGGCTATACAGATCCGCTGCCGCTGGCCCCCTGACAGTTTGGTGCCCCGGTCGCCGATATTGGTTTCATAACCTTTTTCGGTTTCTAAAATAAAGTTGTGGGCATTGGCAATGCGGGCGGCTGCTTCCACTTCTTCTTTGGTTGCATTGGTTTTCCCAAAGGCGATATTATTAAAAATAGTATCGTTAAAAAGGATAGATTCCTGGTTCACGATCCCCATCAACGCCCTGACGGAATCAACTTTTAGCCCGTTAATATTTTTGCCATCAATCAAAATCTCGCCAGACTGCGGTTCGATAAAACGCGGGATCAGGTCCATCAACGTTGATTTACCGCCACCAGAGGGGCCGACCAACGCGACTGTTTTGCCTTTCGGCACACGAAAATCAATCCCCGATAAAACTACTTTATCATCATAAGCGAAAGTTACCTGTTTTAATTCAATACCGTCATAAAAGCCATTAATCGCTTCGGCATCCGGTGCATCATTTATCAATGGCTTTTCATCAATTAGCGCTAAGACCCGCTCACCGGCTGCTATCCCCGAATGAATGGTGCTGAATGAATCGGACATTGCTTTCGCAGGCCGCATTACCTGGGAAAATAAAGCTATATAGGTAATAAATATTTCCGGTTTTAATGAAGACGCATCCTTAACAAAGATCAGGTGTCCCCCATAAAGAACAATACAGGCTATCATTGTTATCCCAAAAAACTCCGATACCGGCGATGCTAATTGCTGGCGCCTCGCCATTGAACGGGTAATTGAGGAATACTTAACATTTTCTTTATTGAACTTGTTTTTAATAAACTCCGTTGCGTTAAACGCCTTTATTATTTTAATACCAGATAAAGCCTCATCAAGGTAGCTGATCATGTTGCCGTAAGTTTGCTGGGATGCTATAGCCTGAGATTTCAATCTCTTTACTATACGGGAAATAACAAAAGCTGATACAGGTATTACAAGCAGCGAATATAAAGTGAGGTTAACTGACATATTGAATAACATCGCCATAAAAGCTATTAGTGTTAATGGCTCTTTAAAGACTACCTGTAAAGTACCGGTTACCGAAAATTGCACAACCTGAACGTCCGACGCGATTTTGGAAATAATGTCCCCCTTGCGCTCATTATTAAAGAAGCCAAGGTGAAGGTTCATCACATTGTTAAAAACTGTTCTTCTGAAATTTAGCAAGGTGTGCACCCTTAAATTTTCCATTATGCGTTGCGACAGATAACGGAACAGGTTTGCAAGCAAAGCGGATATAACGATGACTGCGCAGACGAATTCAAGAGTCGTCCATGCACCATAATTATTCAACATATATTGCACATAATAATTAAATATCCCCATAATGTTAAAGAATGACGGCCTTGCACCCAATTTGACGAACGCGCCATGTTTACCCGAAAACAATGTTTGCAGCAACGGGGCCAATAAAGCTAGGTTCAGCGTGCTGAATATGACAGAAAATATGGTAGTTATGATATAGGGGATGGCAAACTTCTCAATTGGTTTGGCAAATGATAGCAGCCGGAAATAAGTCTTCATTTATATAAATAAGAATAAACGTGCAAAGCTAACAGTAATTACCTAATTACAATTATTACAAAGCTTTTGAACCGTGAGTTTGCGCAATATTATATCTTTTTACAACAAGGTTATAAATATTGTTGAACATCGGCCCAAACTTTTTCTAAAGTAACAGCGGCAATACATGGAAACGGATCTGTGTCTTCCATTTCATAAATACAATTCCAGTTGCAATTATAGCAATCCATTTTCTCATACGCACACACGGGCGAATCTTCCATAGAAAACGGGTATGGCGCAAAACGCCCGAAATGGCCGCCACCCAAAACGCAAATTGAAGGGGTTTTTACCGCTGCAGCTATATGGATGGCGCTTGTTTCGTTGCTTATAATTAATGCTGCATTGCCAATCAACTCAATTAATTCAGTTAACGGGGTTTTGCCCGTTAAATTATTTACCCTACCAGCCGGTAGCCTTTCCATTAAATAATTGGCTGTTTCCGCCTCATTTGCGCTGCCCGCTATCGAAATTTGAGCTTCTGATTGCTTCAGCACGAGTTTTATTAATGCCAGAAATTTTTCAGCCTCCCATCTTCTTTTTGATACACCTGCTCCCGGAAATATAATTATCCCATCGCGTTTTTTATCACCGATATCGATAAACGGCTGACCCAGCACGACCTGCCGTTCCAATACCTGTTCGACAAAAAACTTCGATCTGTCAAATTCAAAGGTTATATCTTTCGGAAGAGCAAGGAGCTGCGTATAAAATTTGTCCGTTTTTGATTTATGCCTGGCATCCATTCTTTCTGTGTCACCCTCAAAACCAATAATGTTTTTTGCGGCGGTAAATCCCGCAAGCCCGTCATTCATAAAAGTCCGCGAAAATGCAGGTTGTAATACCGTTTGATAGTTTTTCCTGAAAAGTTTGATGCTCAATTTAAAAATTTGGATGGGCGAATAATACAAGTCATCAGGATTTGCAACAAATATACAACCGGCCAAAAACTTGCCATCATGTTTCAGGGCGATATCCTCCCAAAGCTTGTTACCCAATAAATCAATTTGATACCCTTTAAATTTTTCTGATGCTGCAATAAGCTCAATAAAATTCCTGAATAGTATGTAATCGCCGATAGCATCGGTTTTTATGATCAGCAGCCGTGGCCGGCCGGCCCTTAATTTTGCCAAAAACTTTAACAGGCCCGGCAGTTCTAGCAATAAAAAGCGGGTTATCCGGAATAGGTTCCTGTTTTTGCGGGGCATTTTTATCGCTTATGAGTTGATCCAATTATCCAAATTTCTTCACCAGCCATTCAAAATGCTTTTGGAAGCAAAAATCATATCCGTTTTCGCCTTCCGGCATCACATTGGGGATCTGGTAAAAAACTTCCAGCAGGCGTTTACATTTTAAGCCTTCGGCAATGGAATATGGGAACGATTGATTCCCTATAAATACCTTACAACCAGCAATTATCTCCGCCAGTTCTAAAAAATCACTTACCTGGCGCCACTTTAAACCGGGTATACTTTTTTTCATTTCCCTGTATTCCGACTCAACGCCAACAAAAACCAACTGTTTATAGCCGGCAAGAAAAGAATAGTCAACCAATGCGTTGTTATATCTTGAACTTCTGGCCAGAACAATAAATTCAGCAAAATCAGTATTGGGTCTCACACTAATCCAAGGAGATGCTAAATCAGGCGTTATCCCCGTTGTAAAAAAATTCCAACGGGCTATATTGCCCTTATCCATTGCAAAACCGGCTTTCCTGAATAGGGTCAGGTCGAGATGAATTTTTTGCAGGTCAAATACAACTATTTCGTTTAAATAAGGCTGTGTTTCCAGCAAAGGTTTTAAGCTGCTCACCATTTTTTCATTGAGCATAACACTACCCAGGGGATGCTCGTAACCATTACCAATATTAAGCGGTTCATTTATTTTTAAAACTAAATTAACCGGTTTACCCGCCAATTCATGCAGCTTTTTTAATAAGGGTAAACTGTAGATTATATCTCCTGCATTCCCGTTATG